>Ga0080004_1224851_pt1 | contig 12063 bp, 12 predicted proteins | sample WasSprMetagenome_FD_69207 | JGI IMG/M metagenome (GOLD analysis project Ga0080004, IMG submission 69207) | Sulfidic aquatic microbial communities from Washburn Spring, Yellowstone National Park, USA - WS (SPADES assembly) (version 2) | ecosystem: Environmental > Aquatic > Thermal springs > Hot... | reverse complement strand
GGGGCGATTAGAACAAGTGGTTGAAAAACCTCTTCCTCGAAGATCCTGCAATTTCAATCCCACTATGGTGCGATTAGAACGCTCGTAGCAGTTCCCCAATTCAGAGCGGAAGCTTCCATTTCAATCCCACTATGGTGCGATTAGAACCCGGGGAGGACATCTTCATCCTTTCCCCTGACCATCATTTCAATCCCACTATGGTGCGATTAGAACAGCTTTAAACTTGCCCCTCTTCCGCCTGCCCTTCATATTTCAATCCCACTATGGTGCGATTAGAACAAGAACGAGATGAACTCTTTCCTTGCCTTAACGCTCATTTCAATCCCACTATGGTGCGATTAGAACGTAAGAAGTTGGATCCTCGAACTTCTCGATGAAAACCATTTCAATCCCACTATGGTGCGATTAGAACATGGACAGGAAAGTGGGTATTAACACAGGCGGAAGAATTTCAATCCCACTATGGTGCGATTAGAACAGAAGATCTTCCCCCATGCAGGCTCTTCGATGAAGATTTCAATCCCACTATGGTGCGATTAGAACAAAGTTAGAAAAGGATGGGAGGCGAAGCGAAGTTCAAATTTCAATCCCACTATGGTGCGATTAGAACGACGAAGATCCTTGATGGACTAACTGCCCTTTCGCCATTTCAATCCCACTATGGTGCGATTAGAACATCATGAAGATCCTTAACTGTTTGGAGGGTGTAAAAATTTCAATCCCACTATGGTGCGATTAGAACTGCTTGCAAACAGATACCGAGCTAAGTGTTCAAAATAAATTTCAATCCCACTATGGTGCGATTAGAACCACCTTGATAGACCATGTTAGGCTTGACCTCCCCCTCATTTCAATCCCACTATGGTGCGATTAGAACAAGAGGGCTAAAAGTCAAGGAAGTGAAATGTATTAAATTTCAATCCCACTATGGTGCGATTAGAACCAAGTGCCCTCAGAAACTCCTCTTCATTAAGAGATCTATTTCAATCCCACTATGGTGCGATTAGAACTAAACTCTCAAGCCTTTTCTGAGCTTGAGAAAGAGCGTTTCAATCCCACTATGGTGCGATTAGAACATAGACAGCCCAAGCTTCTTAGCGTCAAAGTTAAAGGTTTCAATCCCACTATGGTGCGATTAGAACTTTCTACTCTCATTTCATGAGCTATCTGAAAGCCCTGTTTCAATCCCACTATGGTGCGATTAGAACCTGGGATTATCTTCCTGAACGAATACAGAAGAAAATGTTTCAATCCCACTATGGTGCGATTAGAACGGGCGTATCCCCGGGAACTTGATGAGTTAGCCAAGGTTTCAATCCCACTATGGTGCGATTAGAACTCACCTACGTCAAAATCAAATTAACCTTATTAACCTGTTTCAATCCCACTATGGTGCGATTAGAACGGGAACAGAAGGAAGGCGGAAGGGCTCTTGGCGATAGTTTCAATCCCACTATGGTGCGATTAGAACATAAGTTTTTCTTTAGGGGCACCAACACCTCGCTTGTTTCAATCCCACTATGGTGCGATTAGAACCAGCTTCTCGAGATCGCTCCTTTCACTTCCGCAGTGTTTCAATCCCACTATGGTGCGATTAGAACGAGGAGATACTCGACGATTATATGCTCAGGGAGGCAGGTTTCAATCCCACTATGGTGCGATTAGAACAGGTGGTGGTGCATCAGAAGGATCGTATCCTCTTTGGTTTCAATCCCACTATGGTGCGATTAGAACGATGAGTTCGATGAGTTTCTTATCGAAGAAGCCCTAGTTTCAATCCCACTATGGTGCGATTAGAACAAGATTATCGTGCGCGCTATCTTTGCGCCCTAGACAAGTTTCAATCCCACTATGGTGCGATTAGAACTCATTGCTCCTCCTCCTCCTCTTTCCCTTAATAGCCGTTTCAATCCCACTATGGTGCGATTAGAACTCATCTCCTTTGGTTAATACCCACTTTCCTGTCCATGTTTCAATCCCACTATGGTGCGATTAGAACGCGGCTCGCAGGTCACGAACTTCATGGCAAGGGTAGTGGTTTCAATCCCACTATGGTGCGATTAGAACCCAGTCGGAGACAAGCTCCGCGAGGTTGTGGCAAAAGGTTTCAATCCCACTATGGTGCGATTAGAACGTGAAGGTTTGGAGCCGATCAGATGAGTTGCCATTGGTTTCAATCCCACTATGGTGCGATTAGAACGTCCCTCTGCGGGGCCAAGTTCGTGCCAGGGCCTCGGTTTCAATCCCACTATGGTGCGATTAGAACCCCCCTCAGATTTTACAAGTAATATGTGAAAGATCGCAGGCTTTTTACTTATATTATACCGTCGATCACCGATGATGTCAACCTCCAGGGAAGATCGACGGCAGGCAAAAATACATGTATCGCAGAAACTTCCGGAAAAACAGCCAAATATCACCCTCAATCCCTGCCTTCTCTTATGGTAGATCGACTGATGCGATCATGCCAAATCCAGATGAAGTATGCTCCCCTATCCCAGCCTCATATGCTATCCAGAGAAGCCTCTGGGGCCCATCTAACCTAAGCTTCCCAGTCCATCCCCTAACGTTCGTCTCACGAACCCTGAACATCTTGGACTTGGGTTCCCCTAACCATTCCACCTTAACCCATCCCTCCACCGCCTCGCCCCAAAAGGCCATCGCCTTCCCCTGAAGGTTCGCATTTAAAACCCTCTCATAATCCTTATCCCCAGGATCAATGAACCTCTTGTGCAGCTTCTCCCCCCTGGGATCCCCAGTAGAAAGACATATCGGAGATAACGTCTTGAAAATCCCTCCAGCTTCTATTTCCATCGGCTCCTCCACCTCAACAGACCTAACCACGGCCCTCGTTCCCCCTATCCTCGCCTCCTGATCGGTTAAAATCCCAAAGGCTATAGATTCGACAACCGGAAGAACAGGAGAGGAGAAATACCAAATCCCTTCCCCCTTTGGCCTTATCCCACCTTTCTCCACCCTCTTCTCCCTGAAATACAACAGGGAAAAGGTCAGAAGTTTGTAAAACCTCTTACCGCCCTCAAACCCGGAATCGTGCAGGAAGCTCGCAAGATCCGGATCCCCAATGCTGAGCCACCTGTATAGATTTCCCCTAAGCGCATTCGTATAATCCCACGGGATGATCTCATCCCCCTGGAACTCGAAAACCACCTTGAGACGCACCCCTCTCACCCCCTATGATATCACCTGATCCATGGTCCTTTTGTCCTGCCCTATGACCTCCCTTTTAAGCCATCTGTCATCCGGGAGCTTGTAAATGTAAACGGAATCGTGGTCCTGGTCTATGATATCCCCAAGTCCTACCCTGATCCTCTCCAACTGGGATTCGGTAAGGTCCCCTTCAAATGCGGAGTTCTGAACCCAATGTAGGAAACGTCTCAGAAACTGACATACCTTTCCTACCCTCACTTGCTCGACATCATAAACGACGATCACATACATCCTCTCACCACCACGCCTTTAATCCTTTATATCGCTCCATGCCGAGGAGATGCCTGATGAGCTTATAGGCCTCCAGCCTTATAAGCTGCCTGTATGATACGTTCCTCTTGAGGCGCCTGTGCTGAACCGTCGTCTGAAGCTGCTTCTCGAACTCTTGGATGAACACCTTCCTGCCTCCCTCGCCAAGATAAACTCCGCCAGCCTCTCCCACCGACTCGAAATCCCCTTCCTCGATCATCCCCTTATTGAGGACCCTGAATATGATCCTGTCGACGATTAGGGGCTTGAAGATCTCCGATATATCCAGGGCCAAGGAGAAACGGCGTTCCCCAGGCTCGTGGAGGTAGCTGATGGTTGGATTCAGATGTGTTTTATATATCTCTGATAGGGTTGCTGTGTAAAGCAAGGAATTCCCAAACGATATGAGGGCGTTTATCATGTTATCCGGAGGACGACGCACGCGCTTCACAAACGGGGCTTCTAAATCGAGTATCTGGTTAAAGGCCCTGTAATACGTATCCCTGCATCTCCCTTCTATCCCCATCAGATCCTTTATGTCCTTCGCCACTTCTACCCCCATCATCTCCTTCTCCACAAGGGATATGTTCTCCCCTACCTCCTTTCCCCTGTTCTTGTAGTAAAGCAGATTCCGCCTGAGGTTGAAGAGAGCGGCGCTCACTATCTCCCTGGCTATCTCCATCCTTTTCTCGGGGTCGAGATAATGCTGGACCTGGCATACCAGCAAGTGCCCGCTGACGTTGGTCTCGCGCGGATAAAAGCTTCCGGAGTAAAACCCATAATAGCTGAAGCAATGGAGCACCACACCATTCCGACCGAGGAAATTAAGAAGCTTGGTGTTCAGATCTACCTCGCCAAGAAGGTATATATCTCGCACGTTCTCCACCGGGATGGGATGTCTTTGGACCTCCCCATCTTCTCCCTTCTTCTCCAAATATAGCGTATTTTGTTTGCGCCGCAGCCTACCGCTGCGGAAGATATAGTATGTTTGAGCCATCCTTCATCACCAACCTTTCATAGAAAAGTTATCCCGTATTTCAGCCCCAGCAAAGATCACAATATGCACAGACACGACAGATCGGCATGAAATCCGCTTGAGGTGGGGAGGGCATTTGCTCAATGCGCTGGATACCCCGCAATGCATCTATGACCTGCTCCTCCAATTCAGGCGTAAGCCGCACCTCCTCTTTACGTCGCTCTTTCGGAAACCGCAGCTCGCCCACCAATTCACCCGCCCCGATCCATCGCAAATAAAGCAAGTAATAGGCTACTTGAAGGCGGGCGGCATCAACGAGTTTGCGCGAGTATTTGACCTCAAGGACTTTGCTTTCATGCTCGACCAAATCCAGTTTGATGAGGTTATCGATGAGGAGTTCCCTTCTTGTCAAATTAGGATAAGCCCGCTCGTGCAAGATCCTTCCCAGCGCCACCCGGTCGGAGAGCGGCTCCATCCTCAGCCCCTTGGCGTAAAGCCAGACCTTTCTCCGGCAAACGACCCAGTAGTTGACCTTAATCCCATTTGTGCGCAAGGCCTCGAATTCGCCATCTGTGAATGTTTCAAATGATGACGGCATCGATATTTACCTCCTTTGTCAAGAGCCCGAGCTCGCAGTCGTAAGCGACATTAGCTAAAAGCGTGCCATCAGCACGTTGTTTCAACCGCCCAGCATTGTTGAGCATGTGGAATGTCCCCAGCGGAATTGGCACGAGAAGCTGGTTAGCAAGCAGGTATTGTTTGGCTTTCCAGTAATCATCAAACTCTTGGAACAATATGCTTGGAAGGATCTCAACGCTCTGGAACAAACCTCGAAATTCCTCACGACCCTCCTCCAAATGCTTCAATGGACTCAGTTCACCAAGCAGGACGGTAAAAGCGTTGTGCGCTTGCTCAAAACGCTTGCGCTCTTTGACTGTCCATCCGTTCTTATAAACTTCTTTTATCCAATCAGACGAAGTTGAAACGATCAAGGCCGTTCCATCTTCGGGAGCACAATCAATGGTTGTTTTAATTCGCTCCAAGTCATAGACATGCTTGAGATGCTCCTCGTCGAAATGTGCCGCTACATGGACTTCTACGCCCTCAAGATGTTCACCGTAACGGTTCACGCGTCCAAAACGCTGAAGAAGATCATCAACGGGTGCAACTTCGGTGAAGATAGTATCAAAACTCACATCTAACGAGACTTCCACAACTTGAGTTGCTACAAGGATGCGGACATCGGTGTCGTTTTCGCCCCGGAGCGAGCCGATAATCGTCCGCTCTTTTGCTACTCGGTCACGACGAGTGAAACGGCTGTGGAGTAAATATACACCCTCAACCTGTTCCCTAAGGGCTTTATAGATTTCTTGAGCCTGCGCTACCCGATTAGCAACAACAAGCACTCTCTTCCCATCGCGGACGGTTTGCAGGATTTCGCAAAGAAGCGTTTCAAGAGTTGTATTCCGCCAACGCAACCGATGCCGGGCTTGAGAGAGGAAATGTTTAGACCAGCCATCTTCGGGCTTTAAGGTAAAATCCGTAGCGTCCTCTCCAATTGCCTCCTGCAGGAGTTGTTTCAGAAATGGGGGAAAGGTAGCGCTCATGAACAAAAAGCGACCACCGAGTTTTTTGAGGAATCGCACCATCTCAACGATGAGCGCCACAACATGGGCATCGTAGGCGTGGATTTCGTCGAAGACGAAAAGCCCGCCGACCATTTCGCTCACGCCGATTTCCCAGCGAGGAATGCCAAAAAGCCATTTGAGCAGCTGAAACGGCGTAGCAACTTTAATGGGTTTATGGGCAAGGCGATTGAGTTCCACTTCCGCTTTTGCGGAAGATGCTGCCGCTTCGTATTCGCCAAGTTCTTCGAAATACTCACGAAAGGCGTAATCAAGGGCACGAGCGTGAAGGACAGCGACATTTTCCTGCCCAAAGTAACCTTCAAGGGTGTCTGCCATCGCTTCAATGCTCGCCTGGTAAGGCAGAAGGTAGAAGATGCGCTCACCGCCTTGGCGATTTCGGAGTGCCCAGAGAATTGCCGCAAGGGTCTTCCCTGAACCTGTTGGTGCTTCAAGGAAAGCGTGACCGATATGATGGCTCAATTCCTGTTGAAACCTTCTCAAAGAAGGCGTTTTCGGTTCTGGCAATTGGGTTTTGAATTCTTTCACACCTGCGCTCACTGCATGGTCTGAAGCCATTAACCATCCTCGTACAAGAAGAAAGGCAACAGCCCTGCGGTCATCAGGCACTTGGGCGTCCTTGGTACTTCTTCGTTGAATTTGTTCAACAAAATGAGCGGGTAAAGGAACGCTGTCAGGGCTTTCTGGCAATTTCAAATCCGACATTTGCCGATTTGCCCATGTGGTCAGCCATTTCCAGTGGTTTTTTAGTTCTGCAACTTTCTTTACGAACTTTTCTTTGACCTCCTCAAGCAACTCAGGGATGGGAAGCGGAATAAGACCCGTGTCTTGAAGCAATTGATCATCATCAAAATCTCGGTGGTGAGTCAGCACAGCAGTCACAACAAGTTCTTTGATTTCCTCAGGGAGTTCGCTTGCAGCCAGTATGGCTGTGGAAAGCACTTCATGGCGGAACTCCCATCGGTATTTTCGTTCTAACAGCGAACGTTGGAAGCCTTCTGCAATTTTTCCGAAATCGTGGGTCAATGCAGACAAAACCAGCGCCTTGGCAACTTGGTCCGCCAGTTCAGTCCCCAGGAGATTTTCCCAATGTCGCTTGTAGGATTGAGCAACAGCAAGAGCGTAGTCGGCGACTTCCTGCAAATGCTGAGAAAGCGGAACCCGGGTTTCACCCGATTTCGCCAGCGGCTCAGGTAGTGCCATGCAACACCCACTCCTTTCGGAAAATCGGCACAACGATGTTAGTTTCTACATCCATTGCCAGCCATCCGTTAGCGTTTCTCACTTCGCCTGGACGATGGGCATCAACTATGCCGAAAATTTGAGTCCGTATCGGTCGTCTGAGGGGTTCATCGGTGAATGCTACAGGCAGGTTTTGAAGCCAAGCGGACGCATTCCCTTTTGCCAAGAGTTCAAAGGGCAAAAGCACTCCACTTACCTTACCGTCTGAAACTTGTTGCAAATCCACTCGTTTTATTTCCTCAACTGTCGCTACATCTTGCGTCCGTCCGAGGAGAAGCGAATAGCGAGGGCAACGGAAAGGGCTTTCCCATTCTGGCGGAAGGTAAAGGGTTAACCGAGGCATGACCAGAAACTCCCTTGGAAGGACATTTCGTGTGACGAAACGAGCGAAGTCCGAAGGTTTTGAGCGTTCCACAGTAAGGATGGCTTCTGTATCCACAGCCTTGCTCTCGTATTCGCACCTATAAGCCAGCCATTCAACCTCTTGTGGCAGAACCCATCGTCCAGCCGCAGCCGAAATCAAACCGTAAATGGTGGAAAGTGGCGGCACCGGCAAAGTCAATTGATGCCCCACAAAGTGAGGCACACGGAAAGACGCTGTGTAAGCAGTAATTGTGATGCGAATGGCTTCTAACATGACAGGTTCTCTCACTCTTCAACCTCCCTCTGTAACTCTTCAGGTGGATAGGAGGCTACAGGGACACTGTGTTCTCCCAGCAACTCTATGAAGGCACATACTTTCCGAAAACGGATTCCACCTGTTCTGCTGCTTTCTCCAGTGCCTGCTGTGGTGTACCTGCGACTTCAATAAGTCGGCTAAAGAGTTTGTCATTTTGGAATTGCTCCAAGACTTCAACCTCATTCGCCAGCGCGGTCGGACGATAACCGAAGAACAAGGCTTTGCTATTGCCTTCAACTAATAGACAGTCCTGATAGTCTTCAAGAACGGAGCGCAAGCGTGTAAGGTTCAAAAGAACACGCTCGTTGTTTTCGTCGGGTTCAAAAATTCGCTGGAATGGAGCGTTCCCACCGTCAAGAAAGCCAACGAGAACTACGACTGGAGTAACATCCGAAAGGTTGCGGGCAAGATGAGCCCCACCACGCAAACGGGCCAAAGCGAGCAGGGCGTCTTTCACCCTTTTGATGCGGTCTTCCTTTGGCAACCAGTAAGTGCGGTCATTGTTGGCATCTTTTTGTAGCTTCCCCCTGTGTTCATTCACTATGTCTTCAGAAAGGTCGGCCATTTCTCCAACGACGAAGCGACCAACATCGCTTAGGGAAATCGTGAAGACACCTTGCAAGTAGGTAGTGTAGTGCTCAGATTCAAACGGGATGATGTCGGTGTCTGGAGGCAAGTTACGAGAGAAGTGACCGAAGTCGTTGGTAATCACATTGGGCAAAACGGAAACAAGCAGGCTGTTCTTTAAGGGCGAAATGCGGCGATTGGTGCCGGCAGCGCCTTCAGTAGGCTCTTCGCCCTCTTCTGCACCGCGCCTTCTTCCTCGCGCTCGCCTTCTTGCCGCCATGTAGCCGAAAAGGTCATCTTCCTCATAAGCTATGGGATCCCCTTTCGTATAGGCACTTTTTGCTTCGCGCGTTACTTCGCTTGGCATCCAACCAAAATCTCCATAAAGCACCTCACGCCACCATCTTCGCCATGCCTGACCAGACACATAAGGAAAACGCAAGCGCCCGATGCGGATTTGCTTGACGACGATGGCATTTTCAACTCTTAGTCCTTCCGCCTGCCCAGCGTTATTCAGGGCAGCACCATTGGCTTCAATTAACACAGCACCTGTAAGCACCGGATAAGCCATATCCGTCACCTCCATCAAAGGTTTTCAATCGCCGCTTCCTCAGGGACGGCGATCTCTTCCTCCTCAGGCATAACCTCCCTTGCTCGCTCAAAGAGGAAGGCGAGCAGGTAATCGCGCAAAAGCCACATCTTCTGGCGGTCGCCTAAAGGTGCGAGGAAGACAAAATCAGCAAAACTCAAAGCCCCTCGCTGAATCGCCGATAAATAAGCGCCACGAACACGCTCAGTTGAGCGAGCGGTTTGCAACTGCCCGATCCACCGCGGAAGATTCGGCAGTTGCTGACATAACCGCTCTCCAATTTGTTGGATGCGCTGAATGGTTTCGTCAGGGGTTAGCGTGAACCGTTCCGTTACTCTCTGGAACTCTTCGCTCCTCTCTTGGCAATGTTGCCATTCATAGATAATGGCAAGCAAGATATCTCGCAGTTCGCCAGCGTAAGTGTCGCTGTTTGGTGGAAGTAAGGTGTAAAATTCCTCGTGCTTAAGCAATCCTTCCCGTACATAGCGAAGGAAAATGGCGTAAAGGCCACCTCGTTCGGCTTTCCGCAATTCCATGATGCGCCTTTTAGCATCCTCGCTTTGGGCAATGCTCAAGCCCAAACGCTCCAAAATCGCCAACTTGCTCTCCGGCATCTTGCGCACCTCCCTAAGATACAAGGCATGACCGAACCAACCGCCGCGAAGTCTCGGTGGTCGGTTCTCCTGCTCGCTTCCTTCCTCAAGACAAATCCCGATAATGCTTTCACTGTTCAGCAATCTTTGGGCAACTTCCTGTACGAATCCGATGCGTGTTTTTCGGTCCTTTTCATTCAACCCTTCTGGCAACCACAACAGTTCTTGCCAGAAACGCTGAAATGCACTTGGGGACTTCAATTGCAACCTTGCCAGGAAAATTAGCAAATCATTAGGAATGAGGAGTGGTTGGACATAGGGTTTTTGGTTGTCGTTAGAGAAAAGATAGGCTATTGTGGGCAATGGATGAAGGTAAGCCTCTCGTAGTTGTTCGCCAAGTTCGCTTAAAAGTTCACAAAGGACATAAAGCACCGTGCCTGCATTGCCAGCCGTTTGCCAACGGCTGTAAAACTCCAAAGGTTCATTGGCAGCGATGGTTTCGTTGAATTTAGTCCAACCGTAACGCCTGGAAACTTCAGAAGCAACTTCCAGCGCCTGAGCATGCAGAAACCACAAACGATTGAAAATACCTGTCCGCATCACAAACATTGGCAGGAAACGCACTGCAAAAGCGCAAAGCCCGCAAACTTGCACACCGTAAGCAAAGGCTGGGTAGAAATTTACGATTCCTGCAAGCAGTGGCATCTTGTCCTTGCGGACAAAACTCATGGCGCTTTCAGGAACCTGCCTGCCGCAGACCAGGCAAGCCACATTTCCCGGTCGAACAAGGGCATCCTTTGCTTTTTCCAAATCCTGTTGCAAGGCTTCTCGGAACTTTCGCTTAACATTTTCTGCTTTTGCTTCGGGTGTTTCTCCTTTCCAGTTGGATGGGTTAACAAGTTCGCTGTTTGGGAATAGCTGAGAAAGTGCCCCCTTGGCAAAGGATTTCCCCACGCTAATTCCCAATGCTTGGTCACTCAAAAGGATGCGTTCCAACTCTTCAGCCGCCTTCTTCAAATGTTCAGCCGTCAAATCTTCAAGCCTTTTTACTCCGACAACTGCGGCGATGGCTGAAAGACCTGCGTCCACGAAAGGGTGACCCGTCCAAGTGATTTGCTTCACCGTCTTTCACCTTCCCTTAGCAATTTTTTCTCAGCTAATCATCTCAAACATTGCCACATTTTCAGTAGGACAAAGGAGGGTTCACGACGACCCTTTGCCCTTCAAGCTATTCCCGAACTTCTTTTGCATTAAGGACTTGCGCTATCTCCCTTCACCTCGCCGTGTGGTCAAATATCAGGACTTCTCCAGTTGTCGGAGAAGTGTAAAGGAGCCGACGGGCTTTGCCGTGCAAAGCATGGGCATTCCTGACCTAAGGCAGACGCTTGAAGTCAGAGTATTCACTTCGTGAAATTCCCTGTTTCAGTTTTCGCTCATACTCTCCGTGACGCAAGATTTCCAACACCCTTATCCCGTCCTCCGCTTCGTAATAAAGCAAGCGCAGGTCAATGTGACCGCGAGGGACAACAAAACAATCAGCGTTGGCTGGTTGTTCAGAATTGCGACGCCGCCACTCAGGAAGCCGAAGCCTTTCCAGATAGCCCCTTACTTGATCGTGTTCTTCGGTCATGCGCTCGTAGGTTTCCCAAGCCCTTTGGGATAGCAAGATAGGAGTTCCCGCAACTTCTGCCATGCGTTGTTGAAAGGCGCGATAGAACGCCTCACCGGCAGGGGAGAGGAACATGTAGTCATCCTCTTCCGCTAAGAGCATCCTTAAATCAGTAGGTCGCCCTCGCAGCATCCGCTCAACCTCTTTTGCCTTGCGTAAATCGGCTGTAATCCAAGCGAAAAAATCCTCGTGGTCAGCAAACAGAGAGTAGTCCCAAGCGATCGGCATAGGTGGCATCTCCACAAGGTCATTAAAGCGCTCGTGGATGTAAGTGATAGTCAAATTGAAGAGCAATCCGACCAAAGTGGCATAGGCAATCTCGGCTTTGAAACCACCAGTCGCATTGATGATTGCTTTGTTGAACAACCTTTCAACCCCAATCTTTGGTTTTATCACAATTATACCACAAACTACCCCGCTTGTCAACCCCTCACCGCAGAGAGAGCCGACACCTCCCCCAAACCCAACATCAGGTTGTAGACCCAAACCTTCAACTCTATCTCTTGAACCATCACCTCAAATCTCTTCGCATGAACCACCTCCCCGAACAACCTCTTGAATCCAGAAAAGAAAGCCTCTACCATCCACCTTTGCCCATAGCCTAACCTCTTCTTCCACCCAGTAG
>Ga0080004_1127435_pt1 | contig 12072 bp, 18 predicted proteins | sample WasSprMetagenome_FD_69207 | JGI IMG/M metagenome (GOLD analysis project Ga0080004, IMG submission 69207) | Sulfidic aquatic microbial communities from Washburn Spring, Yellowstone National Park, USA - WS (SPADES assembly) (version 2) | ecosystem: Environmental > Aquatic > Thermal springs > Hot... | reverse complement strand
GGCTCCAACTTCGTCCTGGTCTACCCGCCCAGGCTGAGCCTCCAGGACGTGCTGAGGGTCCTGAGGGCGGAGGTGAACCATGGCTGAGGAGCTGGACGAGGAGGCGAGGGCGGAGAGGCTCCTGAGGGCGTACTGCCAGCAGGGGGCCAAGGCACTCTCCCCCGAGGACAAGCGGTTCCTGGCCGAGTACCTGGCCGACAAGAACGTCGAGGAAATATTCATCTCCCTTGGCCTCCCGATAAGCAAGTACTCCGGACTGAAGAAGCTCCTGGCGAAGGAGGGCGGGGTCGGGAGGAGCCCCACCAGCGTGTTCTTGGCGGCGGAGAGGTCGGCGATGTCCTCCGACCTGCGGGCCCAGTTCGAGAGGTGCCACGCCGCCGCCTACTCCGTGGTGAGGAAGTGCGAGGCGATGTTCAAGGACTACTACGACGCCGAGGCGCACGTGTTCAGGGTGGACAAGCTTGTGGAGGACGCCCTGGACTTCTACGCCAAGCACAGGCACAGGGTCAAGGCGATGGAGCTGGAGCTGAAGGTCCACAGGGAGCTGACGGGGCTGGTGTCGGAGCTCATGTGGGGGTGGGTGGAGAGGATACGCAGCCTGAACGAGAGGATAAGGATGCTCGTCGAGGCGGAGCCCGAACTGGCCTGGGTCCTGCAGGAGATACCGGTTGAGAGCCTGCCACAGATGGCCGGGGAGCTTGCGTCCAGGGTCGGAATCGAGGAGAGGCAGGCCGAGCTACTGCTCATGAGGCTGCTGGGGGGTGGGTGATGGAGGAGAACGAGGAGGAGCTCCCGCCGGAGGTCGAGAAGCTGCTGGAGAAGCCCGAGGAGAGGAAGCCCGCCCAGCCGGAGGAGAGGAAGCCCCTGCCCCCGGAGGCGGAGGAAATCGTGAGGGCGGGGGCGAGGAAGGGGCTGCCGGAGGAGGAGCTCAGGCAGAAGATCGAGAGAATCGTGAGCATGTCCCCGGAGGAGATGGTGGTGGAGCACCTGAGGACGGTGGACGAGATGCTCTCCAGGTTGCCGGACTCCCCCCAGAAGGAGGCGCTCAGGGGCACCCTGGCGCTCAGGAAGTACAGGGAGGTGACGGAGGACCCAGTGAGCGCCAGGACGGAGAGGCTGCTCGGGGCGATTCTGCCCGTCTACCTCACGGGGAGGCTGCTGAGGGAGCTGACCAAGGCGCTGGAGGGGGAGGGGGAGGAGGAGAGGATACGGAGGCTGCTGGACGAGAGGCTCGGGAAGCAGACCCCGGTGGGGCAGCTCAAGAGCATGGTCGCCGAGCTGGAGGAGCTGAGGAACGCGCTGGACAAGGTCGGGGAGCTGGGGAGGGGCCAGCCCGACTGGCTCAAGCTCCTGAGGGACGCCCTGGACGTGGTGAGGACGGGGCTGGAGAGGGTGCCCAGGAAGAAGGTCACCGGTGCCCCCGCCTGATGGATTCAATCCACCTGTCGAGGGAGGAGTTCGAGAACCTGGCGGACAGGCCTTGGGTCATCAGGCCCGAGCGGAACCTGAGGGCCGGCGAGGAGGTGGCGGTCTACGTGGGCCTGAGGAGGGCGGGGAGGGCGAGGGTGGACGACGTCAGGAGGTACAGGTGCTACTCGGAGCTGCCGACCCCCATCCTGGTCGCCACCAGCACCCCGAGGAGGGCGGTGGGGATAGGGCCGGTGGTCGCCATCAGGCTCTCCGGCTTCGTGGAGGAGAGGGAGGAGAGGAGGGAGCCGGTGGTGTGGAGGCCCCCGAGGTGCCCGCTCTGCGGCGAAGAGCTCAGCCCAGGAGTCCCGCTGTGGAGGTGCGGGGGCTGCGGGTTCGCCTACGCCCTGGAGGAGGGGGGAATCGTCGGCCCCCTGCTGGAGGAGTCCGCCCCGCTGGGGGTGCCCTCCCAGGAGGAGAAGAGGAGGATAGAGGAGAGGACGGGCGTGCAAATCACCGAAGAGGGGTGGAGGTGGCTGAAGGAGCACGGTTCGGAGGCGCTCGCCAAACTCATGGCGTCCCAGAAAGTCAAGTAATTACTTTTTCCTCCTTTCTTTCAGTTTCTCCCTGACTTCGTTCCACAGGGGCCAGTGGGGGAACATCTCGGGGCTGAACTTGGAGGCCATCAGCAGGATGTTTATCGCCTGGTCGTGTGTGATCCTCTCGCCCTCCTGCTGGGCTATGAACCCCTCCAGCCTCCTGAGGACCCTGAGCGTGCTGTCGCTTACTCTGATGTATGGCATTACATACATTTGAGACAGGGATTTAAAAGGCACCCGAACGCGTTTGGGATGAAGATCTACCCAGGAGAGTTCGGGTTGATAGACCTCCTGAGGCTGAGGCAGACCAAGGCCTTCAGGACAGCGGTGACTCCCTGGGGCCTCGACCTAGCGTACCACAGGTACGTGGGTCGATCGGTCCCGTGGAAGTTCGTGAAGGGCGTTGAGGCAATCAGGGCCATCGGAACCAGGGGGGCCAGAAAGGTCGCCGAGACGCTGGAGACAAAGCTCATCCCCATGACAAAGGGACACAGGGAGAAGGGGGTGGTGTACTGCATCATCACCAACCCCAAGACCGGGGTGAGCAAGACGTTGCTCATCCCGAGGAAGGCAGCGGAGGTAGCCAAGAGGCACGGGCTGTCGGTGACGGAGCTGATGACCGCCCGCAGCGCCAGTGAGATTTTCGAGGCGCTCGCGATGGTTGGTGTCCCAGCGGTAACCCCAGCAGCCAGGTAAATCAGTTAAAGTTGGGTCTGCCTTCGCCTCCGAACCATTTTATTTTTTGGCTCCCGCTGTGGGAAAATTGTGGGAAAGCCTTTTATTGTTCCGCGTGCGATTTAGGGATTGGAGGGGACGATGGACTCCTGGGAAGCCCTGAAGGCCAGAGTTGACAAAATCCTCGAGGCGAACAGGGAGTCGCTGAGGAACGTAGACAGGTGGTTCCGGGAAAAGTCGCGCGGGCTGTGGCGGTGGTTCTTCTGGTTCATCGAGGAGGAGGAGCCCTACAGGCCGCTCCTCGTCCCCAGGAAGCCTAGGGGCTGGCCGAGGAGGGGTTACAGCTGGCTCAGGGACCTTCCGGTACCCGACAGGATTCCGCACCTAGAGGAGCACATCCCGAACCTGCCGGACAGGGCGAGGAGGGAGGCCGCGGCAATCGTCAGGGAGTTCAGGGCCAGGGAGGAGATTGCCCGGCTGAGGGAGCAGGCGCCCAGGGAGTACAGGGACCCGAGGAGGTACTGGAGGCACGCACTGACGATTAAGCGGAGGGAGGAGGCGTTCCTGGACGACCTCGCCAGCGACCTGGAGCTGCTGGCCGAGAGGGAGGGGATCGAGAGGTGGCGGGAGTGGGCGGAGAGGGTCAGGGCGTACCTCCGCTGGGTGAGGAAGAGGATTTCCGAGCTCGCGTCCCTGCTCGGCTCCCTGGAGGGGACGGTGACGGACAGGCTCACCGGGGCGCCCGTCCCCGGGGCGAGGCTGAGGCTGGAGGAGCTCGGGCTCGAGACAACGACCGACTCGGCGGGGAGGTACCTCTTTGTGGACATCCCCTCGGGCGACTACACGCTTGTAGTCGAGGCGGCGGGCTACAAGCCTGCGGTTCTGAAGGTTTCCGTCGTGGGCAGGACGGTCCGGGACGTCGCCCTGGAGCCCCTCGCCGGCTCGCTCGAGGGCTGGGTGAGGGACGCCGTGAGCAAGAAGCCGATCAGGGGTGCCACGGTGACCGTGGAGTTCCTCTGGGCGGGGCAGGCGAGGACTCTTGGGACAGCCACGGACGAGCACGGCTACTACAGGATTGACGGCATCCCGCCGGGGAGGTGGGCGGCCAGGTGCGAGGCCCCCGACTACCTGCCCGCCTCCGACACGGTCGAGATAAGGCCGGGCGAGGTGACAAGGAAGGACTGGGACTTGGTCCCGGCGTTCGGCTCCCTGGAGGGGTTCGTGAGGGACGCCAAGACCAAGCAGCCTATCAGGGGGGCAATTGTCGAGGTCGAGGTCGCCGCCGAGGGGAAGGTCAGGCTCTTCAGGGAGGTGACGGACAAGGACGGGCACTACCGCATAGACAGGATACCGGCGGGGAAGTGGAAGGCGACGGTGAGGGCGGCCGGGTACGGGCCGGCCTCCCAGGACGTGGAGATAAGGCCGGGGGAGGTCACCAGGAAGGACTGGGAACTCTACAAGGCCCCGACTAGGATAATCCAGGGGAGGATGTACTACCGCACCTACTTCAGGCGGTACACCCCCGACCCGTTCGCCTTCGTGGCCGTCATAGCCAAGACCTTCGAGCCGGACAGGCCGGAGCTGAGGGAGCAGGAGATGCTGAAGGCGGTGGAGGAGGTGGAGGATGCGATAGCGATTTCACTCACCCTGGGGAGGAGGGTGAGGAGGGAGGAGTACGAGAGGCTGGTGGAGATGGGGTGGTCGGAAGTCAACTTCAAGGCCGAGGGGATAATATCGCACATCGTGGACGGCAGAGACGAGAGGACCATAAGCGTGGACGAGCTGAGGGAGGAGGCCGAGACGCTCGCCAAGTGGAAGGAGGAGCCGGGGAAGGTCGAGGAGGCGATGAGGGACCTGCTCTCGACGCCCTGGTACTACGTCGTGTTCTACCGCCAGGAGAGGGGCAGGGAGACGAGGGTCCACAAGGAGTACTTCGGCAGAATCAGGTACGAGGCGGGTAGGTGGGTGGTGGACAGGGAGTACCTCTCGAGCGACGGCCCGCGACACAGCCTCCCCGAGATAGTCTCCTCCTGGGTCGAGGCGACGGGGGTGAGGGTGGAGTGAGGGTCACGGTGGACCTGGACGAGCCGTCCGAGCTAGAGCTCCTGAAGGCTTACTTCAACCTCAGGTACTACTGCCCGGTGGTGAACATAGAGCGCTCCCCGAACCTCAAGGGCTACCACCTGGAGGGCTGGGAGGTGCCGAGGGGGGCGGAGAACTTCCTCAGGAGGCTGTGCGGGGACGACCCCCAGAGGCTGAGGTTCGACGAGGAGAGCCCCCTGAAGCCCAAGAGGATACTTTTCAACAGGAAGGTGACTTGGGGGGCGCTCGGGAGGAGGAGGACGGGGAGGGCGTGGGAGCTGGATGTCAGGAACGTGCTGGCCCTCCCCTGGAAGCTCTGGAGGTGGAGGAAGTGGCCCAGGTGAGGTTCTACCCGGAGGACCTGGAGCACTTCCTCGCCTGGCTCAAGTGCAGAATCAAGCCGGGCTACCCCGTGCTGGTCTCCGGTTTCAGCGTCGTGGTGGTCTGCCCGGGGGGGAAGAATGATGCTTGGCGGGTGGCTCTTTGGGCTTTTCATAATTATCAGGGCAGGGTTCGGTTCAGGGTGGAGGAGTAAAAATAAGGAGGAGATTTTTTTGATGGAGGAGGGCGAGGAGGTCCGTCCCGAGGAAATCATGGAGTGGCTCGAGGGCAGGCTTAAGGAGCTCGAGGAACTGATCAAGGCCCTGGAGGTGCTGTCAAGGTGAGCGACTGGGACACGCCGGAGGCGGTCGCCAAGTGGCTCTGGGAGAGCTGGAAAAGGCAGAAAGTGCCGGTCAAGGTCTCCTACCCGACGCTCCTGAAGATAGTGAGGAGGACGTGGGACGCCCTCATGGCCAGGGGCTTCGACGCGGGCGCCCACCAGATTTGGGACCTCATGACCCAGTGGGGGGAGTTCACCGAGCGCGACCTGGTGAGGGAAATCGAGAGGACGCTCGGGTTCGGGCTGGAGGAGGCGCCCCCGGAGGTGGAGGAGAGGGGCTTCCCAGCCAGGGAGGCGGTCAGGAACTGGCTCACGCTCAACCTGGCCCCCAGGCTCGGGCTCGACCCTCGGGAGCTGGGGAGACTGGCCGACGGCTGGGACGAGACCGCCGGCTGGGAGGAGAACGTCAGGTGGCTGAAGGAGGAGATCCTGAGGAGGTTCGGCGTGCCCCCCGAGGCCTACGAGGTGCCCCCGCCGGACAGCCCGGAGATGATGAGGTACATCGGGGCGGAGCTGGCCAAGGCGAGTGCCGAGGTCGAGGAGATGAGGCGGGAGCTGGAGAGGCTGAGGAGGAGGGAGAGGGAGCTGAGGGAGCTACTGAGGGGGGAGAGGATAGCCAAGGAGCAGGCGGAGGCGGAGATGGCAAGGCTGAAGGCGGAGCTGATGAAGCTCGCGGACGAGGTGAAGGAGAGGGACGCCCTGATGACCAAGGTCTTCGAGGGGCTGAGCGGGGACTACGTGGTCAAGCTCAGGGAGAGATTCAGGGAGCTCGGGGGAACCTACGAGGGGTTCGTGGACTTCGTCAGGAGGTACGCGGGGAGGCTCCGAACCATGCCGCCGGTCGAGGAGGCGGAGATGCTGATGCGCGAGTACCTGAGGCCGCCCGAGCCACCGAGGCCGCCGCTCTTCTCCAAGGGGGAGAGGGTGGCGGTGATTCCGGAGGGGAGGGTCGGGACGGTGGTGGACGTGGAGTGGAACCGGCTCACCGGGGAGTACCAGTACAGGGTCCTGATCGGGAGGCTCGTGTCCAGGTTCGACGAGAAGGACCTGAGGAGCACCAGGCCACCGCTTGAGACCTGCCCGGTCTGCGGCGGGGAGCTGGCGAGGCTGACCCTCTTCCCCCTGCCCGAGGAAATCACGAAGGAGAGGGTGAAGACATGGCCCGAGATGACGCCGGAGGAGAGGAGGGCGTTCGAGGAGACGGGGAGGAGGCCGGTGGTAACGGAGCCGGTGAGGACCACCAGGGTGGTCCCCGTCCCGCCGGAGATGGCCCTTTTCCACTGCCCCAGGTGCCGCCTGCTCTTCGTGCTGAGGGAGGGGAGGATGGTGCAGATAGGCTACGACGAGGCCAAGAGGATGGTGGAGAGGATGGTCAGGAGGCCGGCACCACCGGCCCCGCCCGCCGCCGCCCCGAGGCTCGGACGGCCGGTCTACGGGTACGGCAGGCTGCCCACCATGAACGTGGGCCCGGGGGCGGGGAGGCCCCACCCCTCGGTCAGGTGCAGGCCGGAGATGCCCGACGAGGAGATAAGCAGGATACTCCGGGAGGAGTACGGGCTGGTCGTCCCGCCTGAGAGCGTCAAGTACCTCAGGAGGGCCTGGTGGGGAATCGGATGAGCGAGGCGGAGCTGGCCCTGCTCGCCCTGGCCCTGGGGTTCCTGATTTATTCAGCCCTTAGGAGTAGGAGGGATGGGGGCGAGAATCCAGCCTAGGCTGGAGCAGTTCCTGGGCGCCAGGCCGGGGGAGGAGGTGGCGGGCTACTACATGACCACGCACTGGTTCACGCCCACCGAGTCCTGTCGCCCCGAGAGCTACCAGAGGGTCCTAGAGAGCCTGCCGGACGGGGGCTGGGTGGACTTCTGGTGCCCGTCGAGGAGGATAAGGGGGACGTTCGTCCGCGAGCACACCACAGAGGTCTGGCGGATGAGGAGGGAGAGGACGGACGAGAGGGAGGTGAGGAGGTGGGAGCTGGTCAAGATCCTGCCCGAGCCGGAGTGGGTGTACATGGGGTGCATCTGGCAGCTTGTGAAGCTCGGGCCGAGGAGGGTCTTCATGGGCTCCGTTGTGGAGGTGGACAGGGGGAGGGGGGTGTTCAGGTGCCCGTTCTGCGGGGAGGAGCGGCCTCTCGCCGAGTACGAGGAGCACCTGCCGGAGTGCCTGAGGAGGCACCTGACCGTGGAGGCGAGGGTGACACCGGACGTGGCTGAGGCGTTGAGGCGGGGCTACGACTGGGGCGCCTGGCTGGAGTGGGAGGAGACGGGCGAGTTCGAGGACTACTTCCGCACCAGGTACCCGGAGTACATATCCTCCCTTCTGGCAAAGGCGATGTGCGGGGCGGAGGTGGAGGTAAGGGTCCACACGCCGCTCGCCCCCCCGCCGAGGATGAGGGTCGTCGAGCTGGCCCCGCCGCCGAAGCCGAGGCCGGAGGTCGGGCCCCCGCCGCCCAGGGAGGTCAGGCCGATAATCGTCCCCGAGGTGCTGGGCGCGGAGCTGGCCGCGGGTGTGCCGGAGAGGGTGAGGAGGGAGGTGGAGGAGAGGGTGCCCGGGGTGAAGGTGGACTGGGAGGCGGTGAGGAGGGAGGTGATGAGGAGGGCCCTGATGTGGAGGATGACCCACCGGGGCCTGTGGAAGTGCCCGATCTGCGGTGCGGAGGTGGAGGGGAAGGATATAGTGAGGCACTGGGCCAGGGTGCACGGGATGCCGCCGGAGACGCTCTGCCTGCCGGTCAGGGTGAGGCCGAGGGGGCCGCCGGAGGTGGTGGAGGAGTGGACGAGGAGGGTGCCGAAGCCGGCCGTCGAGGTGGAGCTCCCGCAGGAGGTCGAGGTGGAGCTGGTGGAGATGGGGAGGGAGTGATGCTCGCCCAAATCTACTCCTTCCTGGTCGGTGTGCTGGTCGGGGCGTCCTGACGCTGGCCTGGGAGAGGAACCGGGCGGAGGAGATCCCGGAGGAGGAGAAAAAAACGGGGGATATATGATGGCGGACAGGATAATCACCTGCCTGAGGTGCCTGAAGGCGGGGACGTGCGAGGACCCGAGGAAGGTGCCGAACACCGTCTGCGCGGCGCACCAGCTCGACTGGACGCTGGAGGAGAAGGTCTCCTTCCTCAGGGAGAGGGGGGAAATCCGGGGGGAGGAGGTGCCGGAGTGGCTCAGGGAGCTGCACGGGTGGTGCCTCGAGGCCAGGGAGAAGATTGAGGGGAACGTCAGGAGGTGCCACGTCCTGATGATGGACGTCCCCGAGCCGCAGAGGACCCTGCTGAGGCTGTCCGGGCTTTGGACGGAACCACCGGTGCAAAAAACGGCGAAAACACCACCGCTGTAGCAGGTATTTAAGTGGGAAAAACGTGGGAATATTGATGGCGGAGGCTTGGTCGGCGGAGACGGCAGTCCCCCGGAGCCTGCTGGAGGCGTTCAGGGTGGGGGTGCCCGGGGACTGCCCGGGCCTCGTCAGGGTGAGGGTCTGGATTGACTGGGCGGGGAGGTGCGGCGTCTCCTACTCCACGCCGGCGGGGCACCAGTGGGGGGAGGAGGGGAGGGAGGCGGCGGAGAGGGCGCTGAGGAACTTCTTCCCCCCGAACAGGCTGCGGGAGTGGAGGGAGATCTGGGGCGAAAGGGGGGTGGGCGAGCCTGACCCCCTCACCGATGGGGCTAGCAGGGGAAGTGCCCGCCCCCCCGCCAAAAAATCGGGGGGATAGGTGATGGAAGTGTACGTCTGCGTCTGGTGCGGGAGGACGCTTAAACTGGATTCAAGGGGTTGCTGGGTTCACCCCGGCGGTGCCCTCTACATCCAGAGGTGCGAGAGGTGCGGGGCGGAGGTGGACGCCTTCCCCTACCCGGACAAGTGCCCGGTCTGCGGGGGGAGGTTGCTGGACGACCACTGCGCCCTGCCCAGGCGTATGTCGCTGGTGGGCGAAAGGCAGGCGGGGGGTCTGGGGCACACCCCGAGAGCCCGTACAAGTCTGTAATTCCAACCGGGGCACTACCCTTTGCCCCCCGCCTGCCCGCCAGACAAAAAAATTTGGGGTGATTATTGATGGACGAGAAAACAAAGGAGGTGGGACGTGGCAGTACCGCGGGCGTAGCAAATACTACGCCTGCTGTCCGTGCTGCCACTGGCTGGTGCGCGTCAAACCCAAACTCACGCTCACCCTCTCAAGCGTGCAGGGGTGAGGGTTCCCCCTTAGCCAAAAGGGGCGCCGGAGTAAACGGCAGCCCGGGGTCCACGCTCCCTTGTCGGGAGCGCACCCTGGAGAGGGCGGCCGGCGAGGGAAAGGAGGTGGTAGTGATGGCGAGTGTAATAAACCAGTTGGTGGTAAAGCTACAACAAGCATTACAAATGGAACAAAAGATAACGGATGTCAAGGCGCTCGTCGACGAGCTGATAGAGCAGGGAGTTTTGGAAGAGACGACGGAGAGGGAAATGGTAGACTTTGACCTGTACGAGGGTCGAGCAGGAGGCGTTTATGCCACGCTTGACCCTTACAGCAGCATGCACCGGGGATTCACTGGAGATGTTGCGGAGCAGCTCGACCAGGTAGTAAAGTATTTGAACAGAAAGATATGTTTGTACGTTCAAGCGCCTCCCGAGCCCATGTCAGAGGATCAGAGAACCAACGACTGGCCAAAGACTCGACCTAGATTGGAGGCACTCGGATTTAAGGTGGCAACCTGGCGCAGTGAATCGGGAGATGCTTGGATTGAAGGGAGACTAGAACTAGCTCGTCACGGTCAGGCAGTGGCATACTTGCGTGTCAGGGATTACTACTACCCCACCGACGACTGCTAAAGCCCAACCCCAACCCTTTCCCCGTTTTTTTTAGTTTTTTATTTTCTTTCTTCCCCCCCTCGCTTGGTGCAGGCAATGAAAAAACGGGGGGTTATATATGATGAGCGGGAAGAAGCACAGGCACGACTGGGATAAGGAAGAGAAGGACGAGTTCCAAGAGGTGATGAAGGAGCACCGACCCGTCGAGATAGTGGCGGAGGGCTACGGGGCGGAGTGGGGGGTGCTGGTGGTCAGGGGCGACGACGGGAAGCACTACGTCATTTACCACAATCCAGACGGTGCGAGGCTGGTGGCGGTTCTGGACAACTGGTTCAACTACTGAAGGTGACCCTGCGGATGGCGTTTGCGGGGTCTGGGTGGAACCCCAACGGTGGGATAAAAAAGGACTCCCAGACCCACCAGAGGGAGCCAAGCGGAAAACGCATTGGGGGGAGAGTTGGGTGCCCCTTTCCCCCCTCAACCGTTGCACCTCGCCCGCAATAAGGCTTTGGGTGGATGGGAAAAAATCGGGGGGTATATTTGATGAGCGACAGGACAAAGAAACTGCTTGAGGCTATCGGTGCCAAGAACCTGGCGGAGGCGGGTGTCAAACTGCTGAACCCCTACGACTTCGACCTACCAGAGATTTTCGAGGATGCGGAGCTACACATAGAGGGCGAGCGGGTCGAGGAGTTCATAGAGGCGATAAAGCCGATTGCTTGGAACGAGTTTGACGGCAAGAGGGTGGCGGAGGCGATAAGGAAACTGCACGAGAGGGGGGCGATAATGGAGCTTGAGGTGACGAAGGACACGATACTTGTGACTCCCCCCTTCTGGACTTCTCAGGCATCGAACTACAAGGGCGACCCGAACGGCAGGAAGCTCACGGAGGAAGAGAGACGGGGGCTCTTCTACCTGATAAAGGCGACGCTGGCGGATGCGAACCCCGATGAACTTCACTTTGTGACTTTGGACGAAAAGGCTCTCGACTGGAAGGTCAGCGAAGACCTACCCGACGGAGACCTGACCCACGTAAGGGTAAGGGCTTGGTGGGACTAGTGACGGGGGGGTAATAATCCCCAGCCGTGAGGCTCTCCCCCGCCGAGTGGGCTGGGCTTTTGTTTCTTTATTTTTTTTTAGGGTCTGAGACCAAAAAAATCGGGGTTAAGATGATGGGAGAGGTTAGGGTTATCGAGGCGGTAATCCCGAAGGGGGGTTTAGCGTGCGACTGTTGCGGTGAGCCTCTGACCTACGAGGACGAAAACGGCAGGGTCAGGATGCGTAAGGACGGCATACTCACGGAGTGGGGGCTTTACTGCGTCCGTTGCTACCTGAAATACGGCGTCAGGATAAAGAAGGGCTACGAGATACAAGAACACATAGAGGGCGGAACGGACATAACCGAGAGCCAGCTAATGAAGCCGATAATCGTCGGCACTGTTGAACTTGAAAAAACGGGGGAGTAAATATGATGGGAGCGAGAAAGGGAATTTTGGTAACCTGTCCACTGTGCGGGAGCGACAAGGTGGCTGAGTGCAAGCGTGGGGCTTTTGATGTACGTTGCCTGAAGTGCGGGCATCGCTGGGTTCTGACGCTCTAAAAATCGGGGGTAGTAATGATGATGGCGAAAGGCAGGCGGGGGGTCTGGGACAAACCCAGAGAGTACAAGTCTGTATTCCAACCGGCACTACCCTTTGCCCCCCGCCTGCCCGCCAAAGGGGCGGGTGGAAAAGCCCCGATGCGGTAAAGCCAACTCACGCTCACCCCTTCACAGGGTGAGGGTTCACCCTTATCCAAAAGGGTCGCCGGAGTAAACGGTAGCCCGGGGTCCACGCTCCCTCGTCGGGAGTGCACCCTGGAGAGGGCGGCCGGCGAGAAGATAAG
>Ga0080004_1076723_pt1 | contig 12076 bp, 11 predicted proteins | sample WasSprMetagenome_FD_69207 | JGI IMG/M metagenome (GOLD analysis project Ga0080004, IMG submission 69207) | Sulfidic aquatic microbial communities from Washburn Spring, Yellowstone National Park, USA - WS (SPADES assembly) (version 2) | ecosystem: Environmental > Aquatic > Thermal springs > Hot... | reverse complement strand
GCCCCCCACATCTATCTGGCGCCGGCCATTAAAAGAGGTTTTAGGGAGCTTGGCATCCATGCACTCCTCGTAATAGCGTTTCACCAGATTCTTCACCGCTATCACATCCTTATCCTCCTCTAAGCCGCATCTCTGACATTTCCTTAATCGGCGCCCGTTTGAGCTTTCTTTCAGCTCACTCCCGCATATAGGACATAGGCTTGAAGTATATGCTGGGTCAACGTACTTCACGTTAAGCCCATGGAACTTTGCTTGGCATTCTAGTATTTGCTGGAACCTCCTATAACCCCATCGATGTATTCTTCCATTAAGCTCCTTTGAGCCTAAATCTCTTTCATGGAGGTCGAGGTCCTCCATCACAATCACGGTGGCCCCGACCTCCCTAGCCTTACCGATAATCTCCTTGGCCGCCCTATAGTAGATCTCACTGACCCTATGCCTTTCACGGCCCCTATACTTCCCCAGCAGCCTCGCTTGCAACTCCCTTTTACGAATTTTCGACTGTATCCGCCGGCGCTTAAGGAAATATCGCGTCCTAATAATCCCCTCGTTAGTCTCAAACCTCTCGACAAAATCATCGTTACCATATACAATGGCGTTCTCATTAACATCAACGGCGATAACTTTAGCATCCGCGTCCATCTCCGGCAATATAATAGTCTGGCGAAAGACAGCGCTTAAGTAAAGGCTGCCATCATCCCTCAGCACCAGCCGCGCCTCACCCAGCGCCATACCCTTGAACCTCTCATAATATCTTCCGTGAAGCAGCCTCAACGTAACCCATCTCCCTCCATGGACCGCTATTGAAGCCCTCCAGCCATCAGTATCGAGCTTGAACAATTGCCTGTCCAGCCATATCGTCCGTCCCCTGAATGCTGGCCTCTCCTTCTCACACATCCCCAGCTTCTTCATCTTTATGAAGGACTTATAGATGCTGGCCGTAAGCCGGCAGGCAGTAACAATGTAATGTGGTGGTAGCGTTGGGTATCTTTGACGTAGCTCGCGATACTTTGCACGATATAGGCTGATGAAGCTGGTGATTCCATGCGAGTGGGCATATTCAATTAGCTCATTCACGATCCTCCGATACTCCTTGAACAGGCGGTATATCTCTGAGATCGTCGCCTCATTAACGTCAGCGAGATCTATTCTAAACTTCGCGGTAAGCCTTATTTCCTCCACGGGCATCATCGCTCACCTCCGAAGTCCTCGCACTCCTCGAAGGCCTCATAGAGGAGGCTTCTCAGCTCCATGTAGACATAGTCCATCACCTTCCCAACGTATCCGCGATACTCCCTAGCAAAATCATCAAGCATCCTGAGGCTATCATATATAAGTGTCCTAACGATGACTGGCGGCGGCCTATACCTCTCAACAACGGCAGGCGCCGGGTCCACATAATCCAAGACCCCGATAAACTCCCTCAGGAGGCCAGCCTCCTCGAAGACATCCACGTAATCAGCCATACCTCCACATACCCTCTCAGTACATGCCTGCCCTTATTTCTTGGGGACCCGCCTGAAAATGGAAGATTATCATGATGATGCCGGGAAGCCGGCTAAAAATAGGTTTCCATGGCAATGAGAAGACCCCGGAGCAGATATCCATAATACCGTTCAGGGAGGGGAAAATGTCAGGCATTTCGTGGTCAGAGGCGTGATGGAGGGCGGTGGGCGCGTGACAAGATGCGACATGGTCAGAGTGATGGACTGGGATCAGCTAATCGAATATCTCGGAGACGTATGGGAGGAGCTATGGGACGCCATACTATTCAAGCCGAAGACCGCCGAGACGAGCACGCCATAAGCATCATAATACCCCACATTTTTATCTCTCATTTTCGGAGACCTCTCAAAGAAATAAGAGCAGGATTCATCATCGCTATGACGTGGATTTATGGTCCAATATATGAATCCAGCCTCTCTTGCGGCTTTGGGGAAGCGTTTATTCCTAGGTGCGGCATTTGATGGGGCGTGATAAGGGTTAGGAAGGCTGATGGCAGGCTGGAGCCCTATGACGGCTCTAAGGTGCTGAGGACAGCCCTCTACCTTGGGCTGGACCGGGCTGACGCGGAAAGGATAGAGAGGGAGGTTTCTGAGAGGGTTTACGATGGAATACCAACATCCGAGATCCTCACGATGATCCGCGAGCTCGCGGAGGAGGTTAGGCCCGAGCTCTCCCACTCCAGGGATATTAGGGAGGCGATCTCGGCGATGAGGCCGAAGCCCGACTTCGAGGATTACGCTAGGATGGTATTAAGGGAAGCTGGATACCTTGTCGAGCCCGGGAGGGTTCTCGAGGGCAGATGCGTGAGCCATGAGATAGATGGCATAGCATTCAAAGGTGATGAGGTCTTCGTTGTCGAGGTGAAGCATCACTTCAACCATCACACGTACACTGGGCTTGGCACGATATTGGAGCTATGGGCCGCGCTTGAAGATCTAAAGGAGGGCTATAGGCTGGGCTTCCACCCATATGCCTTCACATCCGCGATCCTAGTCTGCAACACGAAGATCTCCCAACATGCAGAACAGTATGCGAGGTGTAAGGGGATAATGTACATGGGATGGAGGTATCCGAGGGCATTCTCGCTCAGCGACATCGTATCGAGCAAGAGAATCTATCCGATAACTATGCTCAAGGAGCTTCCTACTGAAAAGATCACGAAGCTCGGCGATCGCGGGATAGTGACGCTGAACCAGCTAATCAGGCTCCGGGTGGATGAGGTGGCCGAGATGCTTGGGATGAGCATTGAAGAGGCCGAGCGGGTTAGGGGAATTGCGGAGAAGATTCTCTCAGGCTCACGTCAAAGCTAAGAGGGGATATTGGAAGTGATGCTTGGTATGGAGCTGATCGAGATAGATGGGTCCATGGGTGAGGGCGGTGGCCAGATTCTCAGGAACGCGGTCTCGCTCTCCGCCGTCTTGATGAAGCCGATAAGAGTCTACAATATCAGGGCTAAGAGGAGTAATCCGGGGCTGAGGCCACAGCATCTCACGGGGGTCAAGGCTGTTGCAGCCCTCTCATCGGCGGAGGTTTCAGGCCTCTATGTGGGCTCCAAGGAGATAGTCTTCAGGCCGAGGGCCCTTAAGGGGGGTAAAATGAGTTTCGATGCCGGAACAGCCGGCAGTACGACGCTCATACTCCAGAGCCTCATGCCTGTCATGGCATTCAGCAGGGAACCAGTCGAGGTGGAGCTTAGAGGTGGGACGAACAACCCCATGGCACCGCCGGTCGAGTACTTCCAATACGTTCTGATACCGATCTTGGAGAGGATGGGCTGCAGCTTCGAGGTCGAGCTCCTGAGGAGGGGCTTTTACCCGAGGGGCGGTGGCGTGGTTAGGGCGAGGTCGAAGCCCGTCGAGAGCCTCAAGCCGATAAGATTGATGGAGTCTGGTAGCGTGAGGAGAATACGGGGGCTAAGTTATAGTTGTAGGCTGCCAGCACATATTGTCGAGCGCATGGCCTCAACAGCTGAGAGGATCCTTAGAAGCGCGGGATATGGTGATGTTCATGTTGAGAGGCAGGCTCTCCAACCCGGAGATAGCGCATGCTCCCTTGACCCGGGCTGCGGGATAATCTTGGTGGCGGAGCTGGAGTCAAGTGCGATAATGGCCTCTGACAATCTCGGGAAGCTCGGCGTCCCGGCAGAGAGGGTTGCAGAGGAGGCTGCTCAGAGCCTCATAAAACAGCTCGAAACAGGTGCGCCCGTAGACAAACACTTAGGCGATCAGCTCGTGATATGGGCAGCGCTTGCGTCCGGCGTCTCCGAATACCGGGTTGCAGAGCTAACGATGCACACGACGACGAGCATAGATCTCTGCAGGATCATGGCGGGCATAAGCGCCGAGGTTGATGGAAGGCTTGGAGAACCCGCGACGATAAGAATCAAAGGTATTGGGGCTCCGAGGAGATTATTTTCAAACCAAGAACCCGGCTAATCCAATACTTCATCAAGTGAGGCTATACAGCAATAAAATTAACAATGGTCAATAGCTATGTTAATAGCTATTATAAGGGGGACGACCACAAACATCACGAATAGGAGAACTGTTAATTTCATAATTTTTATGGCCCTTAAAATATGCTTCGGAGATAAAGCAATAACATCGTCACCTAATACGTAATGTCCTGGCTTTTCTAACTTCACATTTAAAGCACCAGCCATAGCTGACATGCTCCATCCGGCATTTGGGCTTTCAGTTTTACAGGCGTCTCTGCGCAAAATTTTCCAAGAGCTTTTCCAGTCCTCACCCAGCAGGCAGGCTGCTATAACCATTAGAAGGGCTGTAAGACGGGCTGGTATATAATTCATTAAGTCATCTAATCTTGCTGAAAACCATCCGATATTAACATGCTCCTGATCCTTATAACCGACCATGGAATCTAAGGTATTAACAACGCGGAAGAGAATAGATCCTGGAATTCCAAAGAAAGCATAATAAAAAAGTGGCGATGTTACTCCGTCAACCGTTCCCTCAGCTATAGATTCTATAGTTGCTGAGATTATCTGCCTTGTATTGAGCTTTTTAGGATCACGTCTAACAATGCATGATAACAGCCGCCTAGCGTCTTCAATGCGATTCTGTTCGATAGCTTTTGCTATGGGAAGTGTGTATTGCTCCATACACTTTATGGCGAATGTGGTTTTTAGTAATAAGGAGGCCAGGATCATATAAACTACTAGACCAAAATATTGTTGAATAAGGAGGAGTATAAAGTGGGCAGGAATTGTGAAAAGAGCAATTACTGATAGGCCTAATAAAACCCCATTTAATCTTTCAGTATGCGGATTCTTGCTCTTAATTCGTGGTTTAAGTAATATGATTACTTTTCCCATCCACACTGTCGGGTGAATTTTCTCTGGAGGCTCCCCGAATGCTAAATCCACCAATAACGCTACTACTAATATAATTAAGTGAGCGATGATGGGGTTCGCACCTTGTTGAAGCATAAATAATCTATCTTACGAGTTACCTATAATTTTTCTTAAGACTGCCAGCAATTTTTCATTTTCTCCTCGCGTCCTCACAGCTATCCTAATGTAATATTTATCGAGGCCTTTAAAGGAGCTGCAGTCTCGAATTAATATTCCATGCTTCAGCATTCTTTCCTTTAATTGAGCGGCTGTGAAGCCAGTCCCTCTTACATCCACGAGAATAAAGTTTGCATGTGCTGGAAAGACTTGAAGACCACGAATTCTCCTAAGCTCATTTAACAGAAATTCCCTCTCTTCTCTGACCAGTTTCCGTGTCTTTTCCAAGTACCTCTTTAGAGATTCTCTATCTTGAAGAACCGCAATAACCGCCGCTTGTGCTAAGCAATTAACATTCCATGGTATTTTGCCTCTAAACAAGAGGTTAATGATTTCCTTACAAGCTACTCCGTAGCCTATTCTAAGGCCAGCTAGTCCGAAAGACTTAGTAAATGATCTAAGAACGAAGAGGTTTTTATATGTCTTCACTTCGCTGACCAGTGAAATGTCTCCATCTACAAATTCTATGAAGCTTTCATCTATAAAGACCAATACATGTTCTCTATCACTATTTTCAATAATTTCAAGTAGATCGCTCCTTGGTATTAGGATGCTTGTGGGATTATTCGGATTACATAGAAAAATCATCTTGGTTTTTGATCCCAGTGCTTTCAAAATAATACTCGGATTAACTCTAAAATTATTATTCAACCTCACATATTTTGGAATACCACCAGCTTTCTTCACAGCATTTTCATATTCCCCAAATGTAGGCACTGGAATAATAGCTTCATCACCATTCTTTATGAATATTTCACAGAACAGATGAATAAGCTCTGTTGAGCCATTACCAACTATAATGTTCTCCGGATATATTCCCCCAAGATATTCCGAGATAGCTTTTCTTAAGGCATTAGATTCTGGATCAGGATAAAATGGTATTTGCCAAAGGCTCCTTTTGATAGCCTCTATGGCTTTTTGCGGGGGGCCTAGGGGGTTTATGTTCGCGCTAAAATCCAAAACATCCTTGTAATAAGGATGATATTTCCAGATCTCACCTCCATGTGCACAAGGTTTTAACTCTTTAACCTCATCTCGGGCTAATCTAATAATTTGACTCGACTCCATATACTCACCCTCATAATCGTACTCTGCCCGTTAAATTCGATGGGATATCGAATTCAACAGGCCTTCCCATTAGGTTGAGTAATATCGGCATGATATATTTACCGCGTATATGCCCAAGTCCACCTTTATAGGCAGCCCTCTCACTATATCGTGAGACCTCATCTCTAACCACGTCTGAGCCGGCTATAGTGATCGGTGTGGGATCAGCGGTATGTTTCTTGAGCTTCACAGGGGTTGCATGGTCTGCAAGTAGCATGATATAGTTTTCTTCTAGGCTGATATTTTTAATGATTGTTCCAACCATGGAATCGATTTTCTTTATTATTAGAATCTTTCCAGCGATGTCGCCATCGTGGCTCGCCTCATCCGGCCCTTCCACATGGATTAGAACTAAGTCATGATCTTTAAGGGCCCTTAAAGCGGCGTCCGCCTTTGCTATGGTATTAGTATCAACCTCCCCTGTCGCTCCGGGGACGTCAACAATATCCATACAAGCGAGCTTGCAAATACCTTTAATTAAGCTTGCGGCCGCCACACATGCCCCCTTAACCCCATACCTCTCATAGAGAGGTTTGAGGCTTGGCCTTTTCCCTCCACCCCATGGGATTAGAACGTTGGCCGGTGGCTTTCCCTTAAGCCTTCTCTTTTGATTAATGGGATGATCTTTGAGAACATTATATGTGATCTTAATGAATTCGTTAAGTGCGTCAGCGGTTCTCTTAGCTTCAAGAGAGCGATCTAATGGCTTAATCAAGTCCGCTTGATTGCCAAGTTTAGGCTTGCATGCAGATACATTTGGAGAGAGCCTTTCACCCCTAAGAACTAAGACTCCCTTAAATCCTAGTGTTTGCTTAAATATTACCTCGACATCCGAGGCCGTTCTCAACTTTAAATCTTGAATCTGGGTTGCGAGCTCAACTGCCTCTTCACGGATCCTACCAGCATTTTCATCAACTATGATAAAATCTTCATTTACGGTGGCAAAGTCACATCTGAAAGCCACATCCTCATCCCTCAGCTCAATTCCGGCACCAATAGCCTCAAAGCCACCTCTTCCGGTATAAACTCTATATGGATCGTAACCTAATATTGCTAGAGTTGCTATATCGCTTCCAGGTGCAACGCCAGGGGATATGGCGTGTAATAGTCCTGAGACCCCGAGAAGGGCAACATTATCCATGTTTTTTGGCTTAGCGGCCTCTAGGGGTGTTAAATAGTTAAGCTCGCTTAATTGCCGATCACCCATCCCATCACCAATTATGATGATGGCCTTCATGGTTTATGACATGGAATTGGCCTATCAAGCTCTTTTTAATCCTTTTTCCTCCACATCTATGTCCTGTTCTATTCTCTTATGCGAGTCTTGGATTATCTTCTTGATTAGGTTGTTTAGGTTTTCAGGTTTGATAATTATCTATTGTGCGAGAGGGCTTGCTCTGTTACTTTTCATATTGCTGGCCTAAACTTTAGAGACCTCTTTGAGAGATACAGAGATACTATGTAACCATGGCTTTCAGGGAAAAGGTGTTAGGAGATAGTCCCATAAATTCTCGAGGATGTTCTCTGTGGAGAGGAGGTTTAGGAGGACTGTAGCATTGGATGATGCCCGTGGTAAAGCTTCATGGTCTCAGGGCATATGTATAGTCTGCTGTAGACGTTGATTCAGGGGAGATTTTAACAATATACGCCCTCATGGGGCGGGAGCATGCTCATTGCCTTGAAGTTCCTTAGAACGGTCTTAGAGAGAGCCTAAACAAGCCATTTGATAATAATTGATAGAGGCCCATGGTATGAGTGGGTACTAGAAAGACTTGGACTAAAATAATTACCCTAATATACCAAAGGCTCGGTTTAAGGAATATTGTCAAAAATTCTCTGAACACTTGAAGCAAAGTACCAGAAGCTTCTATAACAACATAAACGCATGAAGACTCAGCCGATAAAAGACTAAGCAGTAATAACAACGATAAGAAAATGCTCATAGTAATGGAAAACTTAAGGAGGCATATTACCTAAGTTAATAGGACTATGGAATTTCCTTGTCTCCTCAGAACCTTAAAGTCTCCCCGTTTTCTCGGGCTTTATACTCCATTAAGGCGCGCGTATACATGTTTGATGATATTCCCGCGATTAGCCCTCTGATAGCACCATTAGAGAGAGGCCCGAGCTTTTTTAGAATTCCAGGCTTAGCTTGATCAAACCTTAAAAATTCGAAAATCCCTTTTGCTCCGGCAATATAACAGGCTATAGTCATTCCCAATAACTCATCAGCTACCAATCCCAGGTGCCCTGTGAATCTTTCCTTTGTTAAGCCAGGTATTAAACCTGCTTGAGCATCTTCCTCCGCCCTAAAACATGCAACAATTAAACAGGAAACATTTACATCTGATAACGCCTTAAGAAATTCTTCCCTGAGAATTTTGGCGGCACTTTCTTTATCCTCTACACCAGGATGTGGGACAAAAAGCTCTAAAGCGGTGGATATAAGATCTTTCAACGTTATTCCCTTTCTCTCAAGGTATTCTAGTAGTTCCGCTGGAAGCAAGCCTCTTCCTCGAAGGAAGAATTTGTGTTGAATACCTCCTTATTAGTTTTTGTTCGGAAAGTTTTTATTTTGTTGGATGGATAATCCATCCATGAAAAGAGGAGTATCTAGTGGTTACGTGGCTATAATCCTAATCGTACTAATAGTGGGAATAGTAATAGGTTATGGAGGAGCATACCTAGCATCAAGACCAACCGTAACAGTGACGCGAACACCGGTGCCAACGACCATTACGACAACAACTACTATTATGGAAGCTGTAACATTTCCAATAACAGTTTCTACAACAATACCTGTAACCATTACAACTCCAGTAACCATCCAAGTTTCCTGGCCAAGAACAGTTGTTGATGCTTTGGGAAGGGAGATATCATTTAATGAGCCTCCAAAGAGAGTGGTTTCTGTAATACCTAGCATTACAGAGTATCTATTTGCACTTGGATTAGGTGATAGGGTTGTGGGTGTTGATGAATACTCAAACTGGCCCCCAGATGTTGTTAACCTGACTAAGGAGGGTAAGATAGCTGTTGTTGGAGGCCCATGGACCCTAGATATAGAGAAGATAGTAGACTTGAAGCCGGATCTAGTACTCATGTGCAGAGGTGTAAAGCCTCAAGAGGTCCAGTTCGCGCCTAAGCTTGAGGAGCTAGGGATAAAGACATTCTTCCTAGTATGTGATGCTGCCAAAAACCAATACGATGTGTATATGGATATTAGGACTCTTGGTAAGATATTTGGTGTGGAGCAAAGAACTGAGGAGCTTATTAAAGCTATTGATGCTAAGGTAAGGTTTGTGGTTACAAAGCTCTCACAAGCTAATGCTACCAAACCTAGGGTTCTGCAACTAGTTGGGCCACCATCATGGGGCCTCTGGAGTGCTGGTGGAGACACCTTTATTGAGTGGCTGATAGAGGCTGTTGAGGGAAGAAATATAGCGTCTAGGTATAGTGGTTGGCCGCAGCTAAGCTACGAGTACATACTGTCTCAAGATCCAGAAGTAATCATTATTACTGCTCACAACATAGACCCTGAGAAGGCTGCTGACGAACTAAGGCAGACACCTCTTGCTAATACAACAGCTTGGAGAACTGGAAAAGTATACCTGTTAACGGGAGAAGCTAATGACATGCTATCTAGGCCAGGACCAAGAATAGGCGATACATTGCTACTGCTTGCAAAGATTATCCATCCAGAGATCTTTGGCGAAGTGCAGAGAGCTGATGTTGTAAAGATCTCACAAGCTGTGGTGGCATGTCCTGTAGCAGGCTATGACTTTGCATTGCTGGCTATAGCAGAGGCGTAGTATATGACAATAAGCTTTTATGAAACAAAGCTTAGGAACTTTTTAATCTTCTTTTTCCCCCTCACATTCTTAACCGTTGCATTATTTGTTGCACACCTCTCCATAGGTCCTGCAATGCTCGACCCAATTCTAGTTTTCCAAACATTATTTGGCCTTTCACCTAATCCGGAAAAAGCGGTTGCGAATGTGGTTTCCCTCAGACTTGCAAGAGCCTTAGCCGCACTTTTATCTGGAGCTACACTTGCACTTGCTGGTTTGCTTATGCAGACTATTACTAGGAATCCTCTTGCAGATCCCTACATATTTGGCTTATCATCAACAGCACTAACATTTGTTGCTCTAGGATTTATTTTCGCACCCTCGTTAATGATCTGCAAACACTACCTAATTACCGTAGCGTTCTTAGGTGCTTTATCAGGGTATATGCTAACAGCTTTACTATCTAAGCTTGGTGGAGGTAGTGACGTCTCGATGGTGTTAGCTGGTATAGCTGTCGCATCCCTGTTTTCAGGATTATCACATGTACTTCTATACATAGTTCAAAGCATGATTAGAAGTCACTATGTATACTTCCTACTTGGTAGCACAGCAACTGTTCTACAGAAGGAGATACCACTAATGGCTGATTCATTATTGTCTATCACATTCATCTCGTTACTGTTTATCAAACCACTGAATGCGTATCTATATGGGGATTCCTACGCCAAGCAACTTGGTTTCGAACCAGAATTTATAAGGCATCTAGGAGCGTTCATAGCATCCTTCCTAACAGCTGTAATAGTTTCTTATGTGGGGATCGTAGGGTTCATAGGACTTGTAGCACCACACATAGCGAGATTCCTTGTAGGCTCAAACCATTTATTTTCAATGCCTACTACAATCCTCGTTGGAGCCTCAATAGCATTATCTGCCGATATTATTGTTAAGCTGATAAGTATGTATGTAGGTACTGTAGCAGAGCTACCCCTAGGCATAGTAACCTCCATCATTGGTGCACCATTCCTTGCATACCTAATCATTAAGAGGTTGAGAGAATGAAGCTAGTAGTAGATGGTGTAGAGCTTTACCACGACTCTATATCGGTATTAAGAGGTGTGTCATTTGAGGCTAGCGAAGGTGAAGTAGTAGCTGTTATAGGACCTAATGGGGCTGGGAAGACAACGCTTCTAAGAGCTATCACCTCTATTGTTAAGCCTTTGAGAGGTGCTATATACATAGATGGGAAGCTCATCAATAGTATTCCTCCTAGGGAGCGGGGGAGGCTAATAGCCTTGGTAGAGCCCAACATATCAAGGTCCATACCATCAACAGTTTTAGAGTTCCTACTTACTGCTAGGTATCCTCATAGCAAATTCTATAGCTTTATCCCCTCAAGAAGGGATTTGGAGGTAATAGACGCTATCGTTAAGAAGTTAAATATTATGCATTTACTTAACAGGAGACTAGATGAGCTTAGCTCTGGGGAGTTTCAGAGAGTCCTCATAGCAAGAGCCTTGATTCAGGAACCAAGGGTGCTGCTACTGGATGAGCCAACAGCATTCCTCGACATTAGGTACAAGCTTGGAGTTCTAGAACTTGTCTGGAGCATTACCAAGGAGCAGAGGATCGTAGGCATCATTGCTATTCATGATATGTACCTAGCATCACTGTACGCAGATAAGGTGATCCTGCTAAGTAATGGAGTTATTGTTGCTGCCGGTAAACCTAATGATGTTTTTAGGGAGGAGTTAATAGAGAAGATATACGGTGTAAAGGTACAGATTCTAAATATTGGTGATAGAAGGGTTGTTATACCAATACAGCTTCTAAATCACGGACAATCCTTATGACTAAAACAACAAAACATCATACAACTTACCATGACTATGATAAGAACGTTTATATGCGGTTCCTGTCATGCAACTTTGGGTGCTTGGGCTGCGTCTAACACCTCTTCCCTGAAAGCCATGGTTACATAGTATCTCTGTATCTCTCAAAGAGGTCTCTAAAGTTTAGGCCAGCAAGAGGTTCACGTACTCGCCATCATAGTCTACGCTATCTACATGTTTCACGGGTATGAGCCTCCCTTCCACTCCCGCTAGCTCGAGTGTCCCACATGGCTCCTTCAATGTCTGCATCCTGTTCA
>Ga0080004_1131659_pt1 | contig 12077 bp, 12 predicted proteins | sample WasSprMetagenome_FD_69207 | JGI IMG/M metagenome (GOLD analysis project Ga0080004, IMG submission 69207) | Sulfidic aquatic microbial communities from Washburn Spring, Yellowstone National Park, USA - WS (SPADES assembly) (version 2) | ecosystem: Environmental > Aquatic > Thermal springs > Hot... | reverse complement strand
AAAATGCCTTATATACAAACCTGCTGCTATAACCCCATCACAATCACCATGATACAAGACCACAGATTTTATAACCATTATAACACCTAGCATAAATATAGTTGTGCAAAGCTAGCATTCTCTTCAAACATTAGACTTAGCAAAGAAAATTTATAAGTGATTCACAGCTCAAAACCTATAGAATTCGCATAAAAATATAGCCTTAGCTAGATATCAATGTGACTGAGAGCATTAGTTTTCAGATGATGCTTAATGATTTATGTAGAGAACCTGAGTATAAATCCCATCATAAAGGCGCTTGAAGTACTCAAAAAGCAGAAATATCATGTAATAGGCTCTCACAGTGCTGTAAAGAAGTGTTACTGGGTTCATAAAGCACTTACTGAGAAAATGTTCTGCTATAAAGCTAAGTTCTATGGTATAGAATCTCATCGCTGTATACAATTCTCACCTTCTATTCTCTGGTGTTGGAACTACTGTCTTCATTGCTGGCGATATAGGTCAAAAGATCAGTGGAGTGACATATGGTTTCAGTTTCCAGAAGGTGTAGATGATCCAAGGTTCTTGGTAGAAATGGCAATAAAAGAACATAGGAGAACTGTAAGTGGCTATAAGAAGTATCCTAATGTAGACAAGAAAATGTATGAGGAGGCATTAAACCCTAGGCATGTAGCTATAAGTCTCACGGGCGAGCCAACACTATATCCACGCCTAGGTGAGCTCATTAAGGAGTTCCATAGGAAGGGCATTACAACATTTCTTGTTACAAGAGGAGTTAGACCAGAGGTTTTGGCGAATCTGGATGAAGAACCTACGCAGCTATATGTATCTCTAGAGGCATATGATTTAGCTAGCTACACTAAATTCAATAATCCAATATCAAGTAATCTATGGAGAAAAACCCTAGAGACCTTAGAGATGTTGCCTAGCTTTTCCGCACCAACAGTAGTTAGAATAACTCTTGTTAAAAGCTTCAACATGAATGAAGAGGCTGTCGAGTCATGGGCAAGAATCCTAAAAATAGCGCAACCAACTTTTATAGAGATTAAGGCTTATATGCACATAGGTCTTTCGATAACCAGGCTATCTAGAAGTGATATGCCTAGCCATGCAGAAGTGAGGAAAATTGCTGAGATCCTGGCAAAAAGACTTGGATATAGCCTTGTATCAGAAAGCGTGCCAAGCAGAGTAGTCTTATTATCAACTTTAGACAGCCCTGTTATAAGATATGGTAATCCTCCAGTCACCTGGCGTGATATTGATGCTGGTGATGAGAACTCTGGAGAGTATGGGAGTAGTGAAGCACCATAGGTTTTATACCCATTCGCTGAGGAATATAATATGTGCAGCGTAAAGCCAGATAGAGAAGCTGAGCCATTATGTTACCAGAGCTTGCCCGGATAGATAGAAATGGTGCAATACAGTTTCTTGCAAAGCTCTGCATAGATGGGCATGTTAATGGATGTTTTGCAAGAATTGTGACACATATTCATAGCGATCACACTTTGCATCTGAATAAAAGCATTACGTATTGTAAATACATAGCAGGGACTCCTACCACACTAGATTTACTAGATACGTTAGGGCATGCTATTCCAAAGAACAAACAAATTCCCTTAGGATATAGCGAAATCACTACTCTAGATGAATACAAAGTGAGATTTGAGTTTGCAGATCACATTCCAGGATCTGCACAGGTCGTTGTCGAACATGATGGGTTATCGCTAGCTTACACTAGCGATTTTAAAAACCCTGGTACAAGAACTAAAATTATTGAACAACCTCATGTACTGGTTATTGACGCTACCTATGGTAATCCAAAACATGTGAGAGAAAAAGAAGAAGTGATATGGAGTAAATTTGTAGAGCTTTTAAAGAAGCTGCTTATGCGAGGTTCAGTAGCTCTCTACGCTTATTATGGTAAAGCACAAGATATTATGCTGAAGCTGAGGGAATGGGGCATTGATGCACCATTTCTCCTCACATCATCGCAGTGGAGAGTATACAAAGTTCTTGAAAAATATGGGTATAGAGTTGAAGACACCTTTCTCTTAAGCTCTAGAGAGGCTGAAGAGATAAAGAAATCTAAGTGGTATTTGGAGGTGCGTCACACAGCAAATATTCCATCATATGACATTGATATAAATTCACATGTTATTCTAACAGGGAGGCTCTTGAAATCAATTTTGAGAATGAATACAGCTAATGTTTGGATTGTTGGAATAAGCGGCCATGCTGACTTTAATGACTTGGTGTACTACGTCGATGTCTCAAGACCTGATATCCTCATTGTGGATGGGTATAGAAGTGAGCATGCACACATATTTGCATCTTATGTGAAAGAACACCTTGGAGTTCGCTCTGTAGTACTTCCAGCTTCAATACAATAATACCGAGTTGACGGTATTTAGGCTTATTTAAATTTATAAGAGTGCTGCACAAAATATAAGTCAAAAGTCAATGTCAAGTTTGGGTGTTATAATATGGAGTATGTATATGCAGTACTCCTACTCCATACAGCAAAGAAAGACGTTTCAGAGGATAGTGTAAGAAAGGTTTTAGAAGCTGCAGGAATAGCTGTAGATGATATAAGGTTAAAAGCATTAGTTGCAGCAGTCAAGGAAATAAATATTGATGAGGTGCTGAAATCCTCATTTGCCATGCCTGTCGCACCAGTAAGTACACCTATAACCACAGCTACTGTTGCTCAGCAACAGCAGGCAGCTCCAAAGGCTGAGGAGAAGAAGGAAGAGGAGAAAAAGGAGGGAGTTTCAGAAGAGCAGCTAGCTGAAGGACTTGCAGCATTATTTGGATAATTGCCGAGACACTACTTAGTGTAAAGCTAAATTTGAAATCTCTTTTTGAGTCCCTAGCTAGACACGTCTATCCATTTATAAATATTATGAGAAGTGGAAGTTTGGCATGTCAAGAGCTATTGATGAATCTATTTATGCTGTGAATATGTTCAGCGAAAGAGGGTATAAGAGAGCTCAATGTAGGTATTGTAAAGCCTATTTTTGGAGTGCCGTAGATAGGGAGAGCTGTGGTGATGCACCTTGCACAGACTATACGTTTTTTGCCATTCCTGCTAAAAGAGTGCTTAGCTATAGAGAAGTTAGAAATATGTTTCTAGAGTTCTTCAGAAAGAGAGGACATGAAGTAATAGAGCCTAGACCTGTTGTTGCTAGGTGGAGGGAGGATCTTTATCTCACCATAGCAAGCATCGTTGTTTTTCAACCTCATGTTACTTCAGGTATTGTTGAACCTCCTGCAAATCCTCTAGTAATAGCTCAGCCATGTATAAGACTTGAGGACATAGACTCTGTTGGGCTTACTCTGGGCAGGCATCTCACTAATTTCATTATGGGAGGCCACCATGCATTCAATTATCCTGATAAACATGTTTATTGGGTTAATGAAACAGTGGATTTTGCAAGAAAATTCTTTGTAGAAGAGCTTGGAATTCCAGAAGAGGAGCTAGTGTTTAAGGAATCATGGTGGGAGGGGGGAGGCAATGCAGGCCCCTCGTTTGAAGTAGCTGTGGGAGGTCTTGAATTAGCAACCCTAGTTTTCATGATGTATAGAGTTGATGGTGCAAGTTATATAGAGCTGCCACTGAAAATTGTTGATACGGGTTATGGCATAGAAAGAATTGCCTGGTTTACTCAAAAAACGCCTACAGCATTTCATGCTGTTTATGGGGATCTTGTAAGAGAATTCCACAAGCTGCTAAATGTTCCTGAACCTGAAAAGAATGTTCTATATGCATTAGTTGAAAAATCTGGTAGATACAATCTATCTGATCCAAAAGAGTTTAACACTGTTGTGGATCTTGTAGCAAAGGAGTTGAAGCTAGGTAGCGTAGAGTTAAAAGAGTTACTGAGGAAGGTGTTTGATGTTTATGCTGTGCTCGATCATACAAAAAGCATTGCCCTTATGTTAGCTGATGGTGTAGTTCCTTCGAATAGTGGTGAAGGTTATCTGGCTAGGCTTGTTATAAGGAGGACGTTGAGGAGATTGAGTAGGTTGGGTGTTGATGTAAAGTTAGGCGAGCTTATATCCAGGCAAATAAGTTTTTGGGGTGATATGTTTCCAAACATGGTAAAGCATAGAAACATAATTCTAGAAATAGTTGATTTGGAGGAGGATAAGTTTAGAGAGTTGCTTTCTAAAGTATCAACAATTGCTGTGCGATACTCTAGAAAGATTCCATCAGCAGAGGAATTAATACAGCTCTATGATTCTCAAGGAATTCCACCTGATGTACTTCAGCAGGAACTTGAAAAAAGATATGGCATTAAATTCGATGTTCCGAATAACTTTTACTCTTTAGTGGCGTCTCGCCATAGCAAGCCAAAGGTCTTAAAGGAGTTAGAGGAGGAGGCAACACTACCTAAGGATGTCATAGAGTGGGCTAGTAAATTGCCTGAGACTAGAAGGCTCTTTCATGAAGATCCATATATGAGGGTGTTTAAAGCTAAGGTACAAGGTGTATATGGAAATTTTATTGTGTTAGATGCGACAGCATTTTACCCTGAAGGCGGTGGCCAGCTTGGTGATAGAGGCTATCTTAAAGTAGATGGGATGACTTTTAGAGTTATTGATACGAAGAAAGTTGGGAATACTGTTATACATGTTGTTGAAAATTCTATGGGGTTGAAAGAGGGTGAGGAGGTTATAGGTGAGATAGATTGGAATGTGAGGTATAGAAGGATGAGGCACCACACTGCTACACATATTCTACTTGGAGCAATTAGAAGGGTGTTGGGAGAGCATGTGTGGCAAGCTGGTGCAGAAAAAACTGAGTATAAAGCTAGGCTTGACGTAACTCACTATAAGATGCCTGTGAGAGAGGAAATAGAAAAAATAGAGGCTTTGGCAAATAATGTAGTTGATATGGGGCTCGATGTAAACATCACCTATATGCACAGAAATGAAGCTGAAAAGAGATATGGGTTTGTGCTGTATCAAGGTGGAGTGCCGATGACTCCAATAGTGCGTGTTGTGGAAATACCGCAGTGGGATGCTGAAGCATGCTTTGGCACGCATGTGAGGAATACTAGAGAGGTTGGTGTGTTGAAGATTGTTAAGGTAGATAAAATCGCTGATGGTGTTATAAGATTCGAATTTACTGCAGGAACAGCTACAGTAGATTACATCAAGCAGATTGAGAATAGGATTGCTAGAATTGCTAATACGCTGGGCTCAAGCTTTGAAGAAGTCGATAAGAGAATTGATGGAATAGCTAAAGAGCTAGAAAGCATGAGAAACATACTTAAGGGTTATAGAGGGTTTTACCAAGAGTTATTGCTAGAACAGGTAATAAAATATTCCGAGGATCTGGGGAGGGTAAAGCTCTATATACTAAAAGCCAGCATACAAGATGAAGAAGTACTGAGAAACATTGCTCTAAAAGCTATAAACATTGTTCCCAAACTAGTACTTGTAGTACTACAACCAAGAGAACAAAAAACATATCTAGAAATATCATTAGGATCCGAGGCTCAGCAATACATCGATTCAAGAGACATAATAAAAGAATTCTCAAAACATGTAAAGATAAAGGCAGGCGGAAAGAAAGACCACGTAACAGGTATAATAGATAACACTGAAAAAGATATTGAAAACATTATTAGAAACACTATTAAAGAGATAATAGAATCAAAAAGCAAACAAAAATAAAAACCCTACACAATAAAATATCTTTTGCTTAAGGCCACCACATCACGTTAACAGAATGGGCCCGTAGCTCAGCCAGGATAGAGCGCCGGCCTTCTAAGCCGGTGGCCCGGGGTTCAAATCCCCGCGGGCCCGCCACACAATAGAATGTTAAAGGGGTTCATTTTCAATTTCTTATCGTTAAACTGATTTCATATTGCATGTGGTGAATATCAGACATGCAATGGTGAAAGTTATTGATTCTGTTCATTGACTTGAAGTATATCACTCACGGCTTTCTGGTATGTGAAAGGAATGGACAAGTTTGCGTAGCTTCTCGAGGTACTTGGGGTAATAGTTATCTGCTTCGCTTGATAGATCTTTCTTCTTCATACCTTGGGAAAATGTGGAGAGCTTTCTGTTTGCAGCATCTCCAAGACCGAACCTCCTCAAGAGGCTCTCTACCAAGTCTCCTAGCATCAGAAAGTGAAAGCCCTTTGCAAGTTGCTAAATACATGAAGTAGTCCAAAGCCTTAAACTCCTGTTCAAAAATGAGAGATAGGAACCCATCCAATTCTAGAAGAGGCCAAGCCTTTTCCCTTGGCACAGGGTAGCCATCTATATAAACATCGCCAGCATCTGGAGGTAGAACACCAACAGCAATTCTAATCGTAGTGGTCTTGCCAGCGCCATTAGGTTCAACATAGCCAACAACTTCACCATTCCTAACCTCAAAAGACATTCTGTATAGTGCCATAACTCTTTCAAACCTCTTAGAGACCCCCATAATTTCAATCACAGATCAGCACCCAGCACAGCTATTTAGAACTCTACATATAAAAAGCTATTTCTATTGACCTTGAGGACTGCTACTTACCCTTCTCGCCTCATTAATCACCTCTCTAGGCACTACTGTCAGCACTATTCCCTTACCAAATCTGAACTCAATGGGCTCAACAACCTCCTGTGGCTGTAGAGCTTCATACTCTATTATGTGCTCTACCCAAAGCCTGTGAAAACTCCAGAAAAGCTCTGCTTCTTCACCACTAGCCTCCCTGACCCTCAGCCCCAGGTCTGTAGCATCCCTAGTTGCTATAGCTATGCTTTGCTGCTTATAGCTAACAAGTTTCTCGGCAATTTGCCTAGCCTTCTCATGCTCTCCCTTAAGCATTCTACTTGCTAAAACCCTTTGCACAAAGCTCTGCATTATGCTCTACAGCTCTCTTAATAGTCGCCAAGCTCAATGACAGGCAACCTTTCTAGAACAGCGTTAACAACATCTCTTGGAACTCTGCTGCTCAATATGTCTCAATATGTTGAGAATTTCTAGAATTGATTGCAACGGTATGTAGCGCTCTGTCTTCAAATCGTAGATAACTGGGTCTATTGGGCCCAGCTATGGGGAGCATTACAAGCTCGTCACCTGCAAGAGCTAGGAGTGTTCCGGCACTTTTAGCAAACCTAGACACATAAATAACAAGCTTTTCTCTAGCAAGCCTCTGGAGGTAATGTTGCGAGCAGGTAGGCCTCATCAATATCACCACCGGAGCAGAAAAGCACAATGCCAAGCCTATCAACAGCCCCAAGCTCCCTAAGAACAGTGTATATAGAGTCCACAGCTCTTGCATTAACATACCTGTTAACATCAAAAAGTATTGGCACTACAGAAAAACCTGTAACCTCCTCAAGCCTCTTCAAAACCTTAGAGCCCTCACTAACAAATACACTGAAAGCATGAACAAGATTTACAACACCATCAACAAGCATATAGCCACGTCCTCAAGCACAGCTGTCCCGGTGAGCCTAGGAGCTGCACCAACTTTAAACCTATAAGCTGGATAAAGCCACAGGTAGGCTCTTTAATCAAATGAGGAGAGCTTTAACACCAAGCTTTTCAGCAACCTCAGCTTGCTTACCATCAGCTGTAACAAGCTCCAAGCCTTTTTTCAAAGCAAAGACAATGAAAAGACCATCATAAACTGTAAGCCTATGTTCAACAGCAATTCTAAGGGCTTCTGCAACATATGGTTTACAACTAGAGGAAGGACTCTCCTAATAGTCAAGTCCTCAACAATTTCCCTTGCAAAATCAACTCATTTCACTCCTCAAAAACCTTTTTCCAAAGAGCATTTGCAACTTCTATAACAGCAAGCTCTAGCGTTACCACATCCTCTAGAACTACTTTTCTTACCCTTTCCCAGCCAGGTTCACGAGCATAGTACTTTACAAGTGCTGAAGAGTCAGCGGCTCTCACGACCCTCCCTTACAGACTTAACCGCAAAGCCAGGCTCACTAGGCTTAACATTCTTTAAAATCTCATCCCACTTCTCAACAAACTTCCTGATCTTGATTTTCCAAGCAAGTTCCTCTAAATGCTTTCTAACCTCTTCAGCTATATCAACACCACTCTCCTCCAAAATCTTCTTAACCTCTTCAGGAACTCTAACACTAACAACAACACTCATAGCTACTCATCAAAGTATACTGTATTTGTCTACAAGCTTATAAACAATAATGTCTACACACCTTGAACTAATAAAGTATGAGAAAACCTGAGGTTCTTAGTAGAGAATATGCAAAGCGCTACGTAGTTCTCATGAAGATGTGAATGCTACCCCCTCTCACTTCTCCTCAGCTTTCACTCCCACCTACATCTCCACAAACCCTTGCCAAAGCCCTCTACAACAATCTCAAATTCACCAGCAAGCACACCGCTTATCAGCGACTCATCTACAATAGGGTTAAGACAACAATGTCTGTTAAAACCTCTCTAGACTCAACATCCCCTGTCACGACCTTGACCAAAGCCTTTCTAGAGTAGAGCTATGTCTGAGGAAGTTCTCTTGCTGTCTCTAAAAACACTTCATAGGTGTCTTCAGGAGGCTGTAGATTAAGGGGTTTTGCTATGTCTATAGGTGTTGGGTTTCAAAACTGTTATAGTGTAAGTGTGTTAATAACTCTATTGCTAACTCTTATCCTCAGCTTTATAGCCATAGTCAACACCCTTAATTCTATCGACAAGCACTCTATGCATTTCAGCACCCGTTCTACAAACACCTACAATACATTGCTACATCTAACCATAAAGCTGTATTCAAATACCCTACTCCAATTGGTTAAGTGTTTAAGCAATAATGCAAAAGCTTTAGACAATTAACAAGCAAAGCTTGCTCTCCACGTGTACTTTCTTCCGCTCTTCTGATGACTTCTCTTCCTCATCCCTTTCCCTATACCTCCTAAAGACAGACCCAAGTGTTATTGCTGCCAGTAGGTGTAGTTTTCAAGCCTCTGAATAATTCCCATACCCTAGCACCACTACTCTCACCAACTCCTCTACTTCCTCAAGCATAAACTCCCCAGGACTCTTCCCATATACTTCAGCATCATTTCCCACTCCTCCTTATTGACTATAGCAAGCCTAGCCATTCTGTGTGCCTCCTTAACCAGGAGATCCTTAGGCATTAGCCCTAATCATGCCCTCACGAGATAAGAACTTAACGAAGAACTCTTGGCAACCAGTAAAAGCTAGTGCAAACCTTTCAATCTTATTACTAACTCTCTTCTTAACCTCCACAAACCCCCATCCACATCACTAAACCTCTTCTCAGACCCTTGAACCTCTTATCAATACCTTCAAACTTCTTGTCAATCTCAATAAACCTCGTATTTACATACAGCTTTAGATCCTCAATTCTATCCTCAAGCAACCTAAACTTATTATCTGTCTCAGGAAACTTCCCCCATTCAGTAGGCTAAGCTAGCCACAGACACAACAACAGTTGTTAAAACATTGACTAGGACATCTATAGAGATACCATTAGCCACGAGCCCAGCCACAGCTAATTACCTGCTATAAGAAGTGTAATATATGCTGATGCGAAATACACTTCTACAGCATTCAACTGTTTCTTAACCGTAAAAAAGCCGAGTTTTTAACTAGTTTTTCTGGGTGTCTCTAAAATGGGTGTGCTTAGATTGAGTCAAGCCAGTATCGCTACAGCTCTTGTGTTAGCTATTGCAGTGGCTGCATTAGCTGGTACAGCAATAAGTGTTGTGTTAGCTCCTAAACCTATTCAAGTTGGTTCTCTAGAGGTTGGGGCTGGTAGTGCGCCAAACTGTATAACTATAGAGTTGAGGAGTTCAAGCTTCTTGCTTAATGGTACGATGTTCTCAGGACACATAATAATTGGTTTTGGTGGCGAGTTCAAATCGATTCACTTAAACGATGTTGCTAAGCAGGGTGGTAGAGCTACTATATGTTTTAGTGAGGGTATTAGGAGGGAGTTGGCTAGGTTGAGGGAGATCTATAGGAATGTAAGTATAGATTTAAGTGATAAGGGGTTTGTAGAGGGGCTAAGTGCAGATGATGTTGTCTCAAGGCTTAGCCAAAGATATGCTAGCATAACCATACCAACGGTTTCGGTAACGCTATGGATGTACGACAGCAAAGGGTTTAGCTATGTATACACAGCAACAATTTCATCAATACACTTCTACATGAGTAAAGGGCTTAGATACATAGACGCATTTAAACATGGCTTGAAAGACCCAATGGCTGTTGTTAGAGAGGGCGTAACAGTATCTATACCACCAATAGACAAGCTGTATCCATATCTAGCAAGATTCAACATTACACCCATTGTTGAAAAGATTGAGAAGCAGTTAAACTTAACAAATAGAGTTCTAGAGGTTTCTCCAAAGCCGCGTTTCAACATAGCTAGTTCTGGAGCTTATATAGATCCTGATGGCTACATCTACAACTACTGGCAGTACCCCACAACACCACCACAATTCTGGATGGATAGAGTAGCTGTTACAACCCAAGGTGTTAGCGAAGACTATATTGATTACTGGACATGGCAAAACTTCATATCTCTATACGGCTCAGCATACCTATTCAGCAAAAGCAAGTTCCCAACACCAGATTCCGTAAGAAGCTTCCTAAATGGTGCAACTAGTGGTGAATGCTTCCATGAAGGGGCGAAAAGCATGTACTTCGCTTTAAACTACTGCCTAAACCCAGGATACTACACATTGAACTGGATCCACACACTAAACCCCAGCACATACTTTACATCCTACAAACCATACGTCATATCCATAGTTGCCACAACAACACCTCCCAACATGGACATAGATTTTGATTATGGCAGTGCAAGTGGCGGTTATGACCAGGTGGGGGTAACATTTATGGGAACACTTATATGGGGTTATAGCAAGTTATGGGTGCAAGAAAATTCAGGATCTATATTCTTCACCTTACCTCAACACTATAACAATGGTTATCGCTATGCAGCGATGATAATACCTTCAGAAATGTATTACTATGGTGATGTACTTCTACTAACATATGATATTAGGAGCTATAACAATGATTACTGGATAGCTATACCAATAGCAACAATAATTCCGTACTACATAGAAGACTTTGAGTACCCGCGAGAAGCTTGGGACATGAACTACTTTGATGTATATGGTAACTGTGTAGGGACTTGCAAGTATGTAAGCAATATAGTGAGCTATTTATCCAATGTTTTGAGGAGCATTAATGTGGAGGAGTATGTGCTGTGGAGCGGTTTCTACTATCAACTACCTGTAGGGACATGGAATCTCATCGATGAATCGCGAACAAGTCAAACCTATGTCGGTAGTAATTATCCTCTTGCGGCAACAGCCTTTGGAGTCTTCACAGATCTGCTAAGCATGCTGTTTGAGAAAGCTGTTGAGACGTGGATAGAGGATACAGTTTTAGCTAAGCTTGGAGGATTCATAATAAACTTCATCAGCTTCACAGATATCACTATATATCAATCAGCCTCTGCATACTTCTTCAGTGTCTATAGAGAGTCTAGCGATTCATATGCAGCCCCAATCACCATAGAGAAGCTTACCTTAGAGAACAAGGTTGATGCATATTATCAAATCAATAAAATGCCGCTATGCGTAGAGTACATAGTTGAAATAGGCTATATTTCAGCTCCTCCAGGCGCCACGTAATACAACCTCTTTTTATCTATTTCTTTTCTCCTCTCCTTCACTCAATGCAAAAAAGCGTATATAACATAAAAATAGTTTGTCTTAATTATTACCTATCTTTACCCAAGCTTTATGATCCTAGTCGCCTCTAGCTCATCAATGTAAATGAAAACGCTTGTTCATAATCTTTGACGCTTTACTATGGCTGAATGTTTTTATGGGAACTGAGCAGCTTTAATGTTCTATTCCTCAATCATATCTTATTACTTTAGATACTGTGACTTGGTGTAATGATTGTGGCAAGCAAATAAAATACTTTTCCTTAGGTATTGACTGTGAAAGGGGGTAAATTGGCTAGGCATGTTTTGATCCTGTTAGGTCTAGGCTTGGTTTGAGTCTGCATGAATAATATTCCTTAACAAGACCTAGCTATAGCTGCATCT
>Ga0080004_1128431_pt1 | contig 12077 bp, 13 predicted proteins | sample WasSprMetagenome_FD_69207 | JGI IMG/M metagenome (GOLD analysis project Ga0080004, IMG submission 69207) | Sulfidic aquatic microbial communities from Washburn Spring, Yellowstone National Park, USA - WS (SPADES assembly) (version 2) | ecosystem: Environmental > Aquatic > Thermal springs > Hot... | reverse complement strand
CGGATCGGAGGGCAGCAGGGTGAGTGCTCCGTTTGCCACCATTGTCGAACAACCGGGGATTCCGGAGCCCGCGCTTGAGCGGAAGGCCTTATAGAGGCTCCTGAGGCGGCACTCCGAAGCGTGGATGAGCGAATCATGGCCTGGTTGCCCGGTGCGGGATGAGGCGGGCTCCGGGCCTGGAAAACTTAATCGGCCAACGTTCGGTGGAGGAAGATCCGGCGTGGGAGGACCTCATCGAGTGGGAGAGAGCTCCAGGCGCGGCCGGAGAGACCGCTCGAGTTGCATAGGGCGCGGGCGACCGGGCCGCGGTTGCGGAAGATGGCATTTTGAGTGGCGAGCGCGGTGGGAGGTCGGGAAATGAGCCGGACGCTCGAGAGCATTGGATTGGGTGCGGCGGAACGGCAGGCCATCCTGGAACTGAAGCGCGAGTTGAGAAGCCGCTTCCCGCAGGTGAAGAAGCTGATCCTGTTCGGGTCTGCAGCAAGGGGTAACGCTGGCCCGGAGTCCGATGTGGACTTGCTGTTGCTTACGGACCGTACCCTCCCCACGTCCGTCAAGCATGAAATCTATGATCTCGTCTTCGACATGAACCTGCGGTATGGGGTGAGCCTTAGTGTCGTCTGCATTGGTGAAGACCAGTGGCAAAAGGGTCCTCTTTTTGTCCCCATTCGGCCGGATGTCGAGCGGGAGGGAGTGGCGGTGTGAATGACCTGTGTGAACGGCAGGCCCTGATCGGGTACTGGCTTGATAAGGCAGAGCGGGCAGTGGCGTCTGCGGTCCGGGAACTCCAGGACGGAGACCTGGCCTTCGCCGTGAACCGCTGTTACTATGCCTGCTTCTATGCCTTCACCGCCGTGCTCGTCCGCGATGGGCAGTTCCCGAGGAAACACACCATGGTGCGCAGTTTTCTTAACAGGGACTACGTGCGGCCAGGCATCATGCCACGCCGTTTGGGAGAGCTATACAACCGGCTGTTCCTGGATCGCCAGGAAGGTGACTACCAGCCCATGGTGAGCTTTGACAGAGCAGAGGTCAAGCAGCTGCTAGAGGGTACGAGGGAGTTCGTGGCCTGGTGCAGGGAACACCTTGGGCTGTTGCCGCAGTAGGGCTCTCCGGTGGCGTGCCACCATCGTGTGCCGGTTCGGCAGGCGAGAGTGCGTGGGTGGCTGCCCCGCGGGGAGTGGGCGCCGGAGCGCGAAATGCGCAATGACGAGGGGTGTGTCGGGGAGAGCGGCCGGGGGTAGGGGAAGATGCGGAGCCTGGCGTCAGGCCAGCGGAGGTTTGCCCAGGAGACCAATCGTGGCGTGAGTTGCAAGTTGCGCTGGGTGAGTGCGCCTGGTTGCGTTAAGAGGACTCGTGGCTGCCTGCGCTTCTTGGCCTTATGCCTTCGGCGCCCCTGCCCTCTGCCTCCCTCGAGGAGTCCCTGCCGGCCCGTCGCCCGGCTTGGCGACGGCCTCGGCGGGCTGTCCCCGGCAGCCAGCCTGCGGAGTCCGCCGCAGAGGCGCAGGTGGTATTCCCCGGGACCTCGTCCGCGGCAATCGCGCTTACGGCAGCAAGCCGGAGGTGAAATGCGGCGAGTGCGAGCGCCGGGAGTTCCTCCCGTCCCCTGACAAGTAGTACGCGACCACCTGGCGGGGAGGCGCACGGTCGGTGTGTACCCGCTCCTTCCAGGTGAGACCTAGTGGTTCTTGGCCGTGGACTTCGACAAGGCTTCCTGGCAGGAGGACGTGGCTCCCTTTCTCTGCGCTTCCGACGAGATGTCGGTGCCTGTCGCCCTGGGACGGTCCCGGTTGGGCAACAGTGCTCACGTGTGGGTCTTCTTCAGGCAGCCCGTGCCCGCGCGCCTGGCGCGGAACCTGGGGTGCCACGCATCTCACCTGCATCATGGAGCGTTGGCACCAGGTGGGGCTTGATCTTATACGACCGCCTTTTTCGCGACCAGGACACCATGCGCAAAGGCGGTTTCGACAACCTGATTGCTCTGCCCCTGCAGGGAGGATCGGCGCGCGTTGGGAACAGCTAGTTTCTGCAGTGCCGCTCACGACGGCCTGCCGTTGTGAGCGGCTCTCCGGGAAACGGCACGCCCCGGGGAGCGTTAAGCGCCGCAATGGAGGAGTTCTCGCTGATGCTCCCGTCAAGTGGGGACCGCGCTGGAACGTGGTCCCAGCGGCGGCGTTGCACGGGTGTGGCAGTGGTCGTCGCTTGGAACTTTTCACGCTGTCACATGGCCAGTCAACCGGACTGTTCTTCTGCCTGAAACATTGCCGCTTCGCAACAAGTCACCTGCGTCAGGCGATGGTTGGTTTTTTCGGGGACGGCATGGTGACAACTCGCGCTGTCACGTATCGGTCTCGCCTCGACTGCCGTGACAGGGTGCGGCGAGGTGCTGTCTAATCCATTTGGTTTTGGTGGTCGCCCGCGAAGGTCGGCGTAGGCACCTTATCCGACGCTTGCGGGCCTTGGGTGGCGAGAACGGGCGTCGGCGAACCGTGGCTAACGCCGGTGGCCAACGTCGGATAACAAAGGCGCGCTGAGCGGTTCTCGGATGCTGTTAAGTCCGGAAGTCGGTGAGCCACTGGACCCGGTCAGTGAAGGGCTCAGTTCCGATCTGGGTAAGCAGGCGCAGGGTTAACCTCAGGAGCTCCTTAAAGGGCATTTGGGGCGCAAGGATGAGCCCGGCGTGGGACCGCCCTGTGCGGGAGTATTCCTGCGAAAGGCACATGTAGTCGCGGACGTTGTGTGTGAAAAGGACGCGGCCTTGGGACGTGGCGAAGTCGAGTTGCTCTGCGTCGGACCGGCCAATCATGCCGGCCTCTGCAGTGGTCAGGACATCGTACCCGCGATCGCGCAGCACTGCAGCCAGCAGTGGGCGGACATCTTCGTCGAGGTAAAGCTGGATGACGTCCATCAATTTCCTTCCTGTGAGTGAGGGGCTGAAGGCGCCGTATTGGCGTGCATTTCCTGGTCGATTTCTTCTTTGTGGTCGTAGTAGTACGAGAGGGCGTCGTACACCTGGGCAAGGGTCAGGTGGGGGAATTCGCGGACGAGTTCTTCGGGGGTCATTCCCTGCCGCAGGACGTAGAAAACCACCGAACTGACGGGGAAGCGGGTGCCGCGTATGATCGGACGGCCACCGCAGCAACCGGGGACTCGGGTGATGTGGGGGTGCGCGACTTCGGGGTGCGGAAGGGCCAAGTTCGATCACCTCGCTCGTATTATACCAGGGCCTGGGCTAACGGTTGTGCTATTCGCCGCTTCCAGGTTGCGCCGTTCGATGGTGCGCAGAACGGGCGTTGTCCGACTCTGGGGGGATCTTGAAACGAGCAACCGTGGGATGTCTTTGCCCTTTTGGTGGCCACACGCCCCCGATCAGCCAGTTAACTTCTCTCCTGGGTACCGCAGATGCACTCGAGCAGTACGTGCAGGGACATAACTTGCGCAAGCAGGAAATTACGCCCGAGGCACCGAACTAGTCTCCCTGGTATACCTTCGAAATCCTGGTTTAAAGTAGGTGTAACGCGGGTGTAACTTTCAGCCCGTATTCTAGCCGCAACGGGGGTGATGGTAGGCGGTGTCCGGTTGACGGTTTGCGAGCAATCTGATCGTTGGTTGCGTTTAGTCGGAGGGCTGGCGCCCCACGGCGGACCGTTACACGAAATTGTGCTCCAAGGTGTGTTTTGGCTTAGAGGCCGGGGGTCATACGGTGTTCCGGTGAGAATACAGCGGTGGAAAGGGGTGTTCGTAGGTGATGGCGTGGGTCTGGGCCGGGGTAATTTTGGTCGTCGTGATGGTCGTACTGGCCATAGGCCCCTTCGTGGGGCTCTATGGCCGGGAAGATCGCAGGCAAAGGCAGTCTGGTTAGGAAGGGGGGAGGCCCGTGTTACTGGTAAATAGTATCATCATCCTGGGGTTAGGAATCGTTTTCGTGGCTATTGGGTGGTACCTGTCGCGGACCGTCAGGACGGCGGACGAGTTCATCCTGGGAACCGGGCGACTGGGGGTTGCCTTCGGAGCGGCATCTTTGCTCGCGTTTTGGATAACGGGTAACACCATCTTGGCTGCCCCGGAAGCGGCTTTCACGATGGGTGTCCTCGGTGCCATAGGTTATGGGTTCATTGGGGCGATTGGTGTTGTCCTTTTCACCCCGCTGGCCGTGCGGATCCATGAGGTCATCCCACACGGCAGAACTGTTGGCGACTTCTACCGAGCTCGCTACGACGCCAAGAACTACACTTTGTTCCTTGCCCTGCTGCTGGTCTATGTGTTCGGCATTCTTATTACCCAGGGGATCGGCGGGGGCGTCATCCTGGAACAGATCTTCGGAATCCCTTATCACCTGGCTGTTGTGCTCAGTTTTGCGATTGTCATCCTGTACACGATGCTGGGCGGGTTTCAGTCGGTAGCCGGGGTGGCATTCTTCCAGATCATTCTCATCCTGATTGCTGTGGCAGGCGTGGTTCCCTACGTTTTCTTCAAGGTGGGACCGTCAGCGATTTATGTGGGGATAATGCAGAGGAAGCCGGAAATGCTCAACCTGTTGTTGCCGGCAGGCTTGCTGTTCATGTTCGGCGGAAGCGTCATAGGGATAGGGGAGGTGTTCATGGACAACACGTTCTGGCAGCGGGCCTATGCCATAAAACGGACCAAGCTGGTCCCGGCGTTTCTCATTTCGGGTATCGGCTGGGCGTTTGTGCCCGTGGCCGTGAGCAGCCTGGCCTTTATTGCGCTGGCTCAGGGTCTTGCTCCGGCTCAGGTCAACCAGGTGGCACCCATGGTTGCCTCCAAGTTCGGCGGGGCTGTAGCGGGGTACCTGTTCCTGGTAGTCGTGTGGTCGGCCATCCTCTCTACGGCCGCGGCGTGTCTTAATGCCTTCGTGAGCCTTGTCCTAAACGACCTGATTCCTCGTGTCAAGCCTGGAGTACCAGAGGCGGCACTGAAGAGGTACGGCACCTGGCTCACCGCGCTGGTAGGTGTCATCGGTCTTCTGCTCACGCTTCCCAGATTTTTGAGCATGCTGCAGATGCTGATTTTCCTGGGGGTAATCAACGGAGCGTTCTTGTTCCCGATCATGCTTGGTCTTTTCTGGCGACGCATGAGCACGGAGGGTGCCTTCTGGGCCACCATCCTGGCAACCGTCATCGGGTACTACGTATACTTCACCGTGGGGCCGTTGCAGGCAGTGGTGGCGAGCGGGTGGGTGTCTTGCCTCGTTTCGGTCGCGTGGAGCCTGATCAAGCCGGGGGATTTCAACTGGCAGACGCTTGTAGAAGCTGGTCGGCGGAAGGAGGGCTGAAGGATGGCTCTAATCGGTGAAGGTGCGTTCGAGGTTGTCATCATGACGGGTGTGGTGGGTTCGAGCATTCTGCTTATACTTCTGGTCGGGTATTTTATCTACGAGTTGAAGCGCCGAGAAGTCTGGTAGGAATCTCGCTGGGGAGGCGATCGAAGTGAGCAAGGTGGTTGTGGATCCGCTCAAGGCCATAATGAAGCCGTTGCCTGAAGTAGAGCTCAGTCCTAGAGACACAGCGTTGCTCATAATTGATATGCAATATCTGGACGCGCATCCTGAGGAGGGCCTGGTGAAGCTCGGCAGGGAGAAGGGGCTCGACATGGACTATTATTCCGAAAGGCTGAAGCTGATCACAGCTAACATAAAGCGCCTGCTCACTGCCTGCCGGGAGAAGGGTTACGAAGTCATCCACACCAAGATTGAAGCCCTTACCAGGGACGGGCGAGACAGGAGCAGAATTCACAAGCTCCTTCTCGACTACGGTAGGGGGACGCGAGATACCGAAATTATCGAAGAGCTTGCACCCCTGGACAACGAGATAGTGCTCACAAAGACGTGCTCCGGTGTCTTCAACGGTACTCACATACACCAGGTGCTCCTCAACCTGGGGATCCAGACATTGATCGTGACTGGAGTGGTTACCAATCAATGCGTCGATACAGCCGTGAGGGATGCAGCCGACCGGGGGTTCAATGTTATCCTGGTTGAGGACGGTTGTGCGGCAGTCACGAAAGAACTGCACGAAGCGACTATCGAGATTCTTGGCGGTGTATACGCCCGCATTAAGTCCACCGAGGAGGTTCTGGCGAGCCTGAAGTAGGGGGGTTACCTTGCGGGGGTAGTGAGGGGGGCGTTCGCGTGCCCCCTTTTTGTTGAGCGATGGGGGATGTGGCGGTTGCAGCTCGTGTGAGCCGCTCATGGCTTGCGTGGAGGTGCGGAGCGATGATTCTCATCCAGGGTTGCAAAGTCTGGACGGGCGTGCCGGGCCAGCCAGCCGCCACAAGAGACATTCTCATCGAGGGCGAGGTGATAGCAGAAGTGGGCGAGCCGGGGGCGCTTGCTCCAGGCGACCAGGATTTCAAGGTCATACACGCGTCAGGGAAGACGGCGATCCCGGGGCTGATTGACGCTCATGTTCACGTTTCTCTGGACGGTCGGTCAGCGGATCCGGTACATGAAATGTTGCGAGACGGCCCTTATGTGGTACTCCTTAAGGCAGCCGGCTTCGCCCGCGAGTACATAAGGGCCGGCATCACCACGGTGCGGGATATGGGCGGCTTCGAGGGGATAGACCTTGCGCTGAAAAAGTGTGTAAGTGGGGGATTGGTTCCCGGTCCGAGGTTGCTGGTGAGCGGGAAGGTCCTGTGCATGACTGGAGGCCACGGTTACTTCTTCGGCCTAGAGGTCGACGGCCCGGACGAGGTTCGCAAGGGGGCCCGGACGCAGCTTAAGGCCGGGGCTGACGTGGTCAAGGTCATGGCCACGGGGGGCGTGCTGACGCCCGGGGTTGAGCCGGGCTCGCCTCAGCTCAGTTATGAGGAGATCAGAGCAGCCGTAGAGGAGGCTCACCGGGCTGGCCGCCGCGCGGCCAGTCACGCTCAGGGAACGCAGGGGATCAAGGACTCCATTCGGGCGGGTGTGGACACGGTCGAGCACGGGATCTTTTTGGACGACGAGGCTATCACGATGATGCTGGATAGCGGAGTGTTCTTGATTCCAACTCTCGTGGCTCCGCAGCGCATAGTGGAAGGGGGCCGGGAAGCAGGCATACCTGAGTTTGCTGTGCGAAAGGCGCGCGACGTTTGGCCAAGGCACCTGGAGAGCGTGGCCAAGGCCTACCAGGCCGGAGTGAAGATAGCCGCTGGCACCGACGCCGGCACGCCTCTTAATCCCCATGGCAGCTTGGTTAAGGAACTCGAGTTGTTGACTCGAATAGGTATGAGCAGGGAAGAAGCCCTGGCGGCGGCTACCCGGGTGGCGGCAGAAGCCCTGGGCATAGATGCCCAGGTGGGTACTCTGGAAAAGGGTAAGATCGCAGACGTGGTGCTCCTCGATGGTGATCCTCTTGCGGACCTCAGCAACCTAGAGCGCGTAGTCTGTGTGATCCAACGAGGGCAGGTGGTTTACGGATAACCCACTTTGGCCCCGAATCACCTGCAATCCTCTTCGGCCTTCTCGGGAAATCCGTGCGTCAGCAAGAAAAAGCTAATGAGCTGGAAGGAGAAAACGGGCCGACCTAGAATAAACGGATAATGCTGTACGTAGTGCGTAGCATATCCCTGATCGGGTTTAGTGATTTGTCAGGCCAGCGCACCTGCCCTACGGCTGGCTGACTCCTGTGCAGGTGGTAGGTGCGGTCGAGATTCACCCAGATGCGGCCTGAATGGACGAGAGTAGGTTGGCGGGGCATGAGACGCTAGCTCGGGTTGTGCGGTGCCTCCGGGAGACGAAGCCTTCAGAAGCCTTTTACGTGGAGGTGATGGCGAGACGGGGAAGGTTCCGGTCCCGACGCTGAGTGCAGAACACCTTAGTGTGATCTGGCAACCGCCTTCAGACAGAACAGAAAACTCGACATTCTGAGCAATCCGCCTTCACCGCCAGATTTCGGCGCCGGGCCTCGGCAGGCTCAGTAAGGAGCAAAGTGTTGAAAGGATATTCTTGCAAGCACCTCGCTAGACTCAGGGTGTTCACTGTTCGGCAGAAGTGGGGCTGTTCGCGGAAGGGGTTCGTATCCATGCCATGGCATCACGCGGATGTGGAACGAGCACCACCGCAAAGTGCGGGACTGAGAATTACCTGGCACAAATATTGGGCCTGTGCGACATGAGGGAGGGATGAGCGTGACGATTGGAATTGCGGCGTTCGGGCCCATGGCAGGACTTGGTGTGTTCGCAGGGCTGCAAGCGGCAGAGCGGGTCGGAGAGGGATCGATTGGTGGATTTGCAGTCTATCGGGTTATCACGGAGGACGGAAGATTGGTGACGTTTAAGACGCAGCGTGGAGGTAGTTCTACGCTGGTGACGCGGGGTGAAGTCACTGGTGGGCTTCCGCCGGAAGACGTCCAACGTGCCAAGATAGCAGCGGTAATTTCCAGCGGGCCAGATCGGCCAGAGCCACTTGAGCGCGGCCTCCCTGGTGAGGCAGAAGTCGGGCTTGTGACCGGCCACCGAATTCCTATGGCTCCTACCAAAAGGGGCAGGCCGCTGAATCTAGAGGTTCTTGAACTGATGAAAGGGGGTGTGCCGGCGACGCAGGCGGTTAAATTACTGATGGATGAGCACCCAGAGATTGATGCGGGAATAATCGCAGTGGATGTGAATGGAAACCTTGGGGCGCAGAACTCGCAAAAAGTCCTCCGGAGGCCTGACGTTATGGAGGTCCTGAGGGAGGATAAGGAAGCGGGGTGCAAGGTTGCAGTCTTCATTAACGAGATACATCCTAATACTACAGCGCCGTCTCTCTAGATTTTCCAGTGCATTTGTGGTAGAGTGCCTTGGGGTGCCGTGTGGGGGCGTCCGGGCCGCAGGCCGGTGGCGCGGTCACCGGCTCTGGCAGACTATGTCCCCGCACGCCCTGGCGAGAGAGCGTGTTGCTCCTTGATCCCACAACTGTTGACACCGCGCCCGTGACCGGCAGCTTGGCGGACCTTGAGCCCATCACCGTGGTGACGGTGGACGATACCCCCTGGGAGCTGCTGTGGAACCACCTCATGCGGACTTACCACTACCTGGGCCACAAGAAGATGCCCGGCTGCCAGATGAAGCAGATGGCGCTTTCCGGCAACCGCCCTCTGGTCCTCGCCGCCTGGCGGGCAGCCGCACTCAAACTGGAGGCCCGCGACGCCTTCATAGGATGGTCCCCAGAGCAGAGGAAGCAGTTCCTTCCCCAGGTGGCGAGCAACTGCCGGCTGCTGGTGCTACCCTGGGTGAAGGTGCCCAACCTGGCGTCCTACGCCCTCGCCCGCTTCATCGAAGCCTTAAAAAGGGACTGGCCCGCCAAGTACGGCCGCCCCCTGCTCCTCCTTGAGACCTACGTCGACCCCCGCTACTTCACCGGCACGGTGTACCGCGCGGCCAACTGGATCTTCCTGGGCCACACCAGGGGATTCACCAAGCACGGCCGTGGCTACCTGTACCACGGCCACCCCAAGGAGGTGTACGTCTACCCGCTCGAACCTGATTTCCGCAACATCATCGGATGTCGGAGACGGCCGCCACGCCCGCCCCACTGGCGCCACTTCACCACCGAGAGCAATGGGGAGAGAGCAGCCGTGGTTCTCCCAAGCGATGACTGGTCGCCCGCAGCCCTCGGGCAAGCCGGAATCACCAAGGAGGACCTGGAACTCTTGGCCGAGGAACTGGCCCGGTTCCACGACTCCTTCCGCGAGGCGTTCAACCGCCCGGCCCAGCGCAAGTACGGGACGGTGTACCTCAAGGGGCTGATGAGCGAACTGGGGGCGAAGTCAGCGGAACCCATCGCCCTACGCTACCTGGGCCGCTCCGGCGTGCGCAACCTGCAGAAGTTCCTCAAGGACTCGCCCTGGAACGAGGCAAAGCTCCTGGACCTCTACCAGGCGCGCCTGCACGGCCACCTGGCGGACGAGGGCGCCGTCCTGACCGTGGACAGTACCGAGTTCCCCAAAAAGGGCAAGGAGTCCGTGGGCGTAGCGCGGCAGTATTGCGGCCGGCTGGGCAAGGTGGACAACTGCCAGTCCGGGGTGTTCGTGGGCTACAGCAGCGCCAAGGGCTACGGCCTGGTCTCTTGCCGGCTGTACATGCCCGAGCGGTGGTTCACGCCCGAGTACGCCGAGCGCCGGCAAAAGTGCGGGGTCCCCCAAGACCTCACCTTCCAGACCAAGGCCGAAATCGCTCTGGAACTCCTCCGGCAGATCCGCGCAAGTGGCCGTTTCCCCGCCCGCTTCCTTGCCTGCGACGCCGCCTTCGGCCGCGACCCCGCCTTCCGCGATGCCGTGGCCGCCGAGGGGTACTGGTACCTGGCTCGGGTTCCCGCCGACACCCTGGTGTTCACCGAGCCGCCCCGGGTGGAGTTGCCGCCCTACCGGGGCCGGGGCCGTCCTCCCTGCAAGGTGAGGCCTTCCCCTCCTCCCCGCACCGTGGCCCAGGTGGCTGCTGATCCGGGCACGCCGTGGCGCCTGATGACCCTGGCCGAAGGTGCCAAGGGCCCCATCGTGGCCGAGGTAACCGGCCTGCGGGTGATCGAGTCAAGAGGCGGCCTGCCCGCCCAGGAGGTGTGGCTCTTCATCCGTCGGGACCCGGACGGCAACCACCAGTACTGGCTGAGCAACGCTCCCCCGGAGGTCCCCTTCGAGGAGATGGCCCGCGCCACCGCCCTGCGCTGGCCCATCGAGCAGAGCTTCCAGGAGGGCAAGAGCGAACTGGGAATGGACCACTACGAACTCCGTTCCTGGCGGGGCTGGCACAGACACATGCTGTACGTGTTCTTGGCCATGCTCTTCCTCCTGGAAGTGCGCCTGGCCGCCGTTAAAAAGGGGGCGCTGCCCCCCGGCTGACGCTGGCTCAGGCCCGCCGGTTGGTCGCCGCTGCCTTCGAGATGCCTCCCCTGCCGAGGGTGCTTGAGAACGAGGCCTACCGCTCACACCGCAACCGGGTTGCCCGGACCTCGCACTACAAGACGAAATGCCTCCGACTGCTGGTGGACTACCTGACCCGGGCCGCCCAAAGGGCAGCCTGACGGACCTCCACTGCCCACCTGAAGATGTCCGACCTCTCCCCGCTCCGGGTGCGTGCTCCCGCACCTCCTGGCCCGCCTGGTTTGCTTTCTGCAGTCACTCGTCCGGGCCCCCCTCGCCTCGTCCAAACAGGCTTCCTTGCCCCTTCCCGACCCTGCTCTTACCCTCAAGCTACGACCAGGAGCCGAGTAGGAGGGCGTACATATGTAGACCAGGCGCTGTAGTACTAAGGAAGCGGCTGTAATAGCTGCAGCGAAGTGCCTGCAACTGATGGTTGGTGAGCGGGTGCCAGACCGGGAAATTACCGTACGTTGCGGATTGAAGGTGGCTCTTGGCGATAAGGATCTAATTGAGATCGACGATGAAGGTGTGGCGGTACGAATCACTACAACGGACCCGACAATCCTCTCGGGGGAGCAGGTCTGTGTCGTTCCTTATCTGGGCGCAGAGGTGTATCAGCGGGGCGAGTTTATCGGCCGGATAATTAGCGAGCCGCTCACTGTGCTAAGGGACGGTGTCATAGTCGACTTGGTCGGGCAGCAAAGCATCAGCCTGCCAGTTAAGAAGTAGGGCTATCACGAGGATCAGGGGGAGGTGGCCCGTATGATGAGTTTGACCGCAGGGTATATTTTCCTTGTTGCGAATGCGTGCTTTCTAATCGGGATCGGTTTACTAGCCCGGCGGAGACAAGTTGCAGGGGCCGAGGACTACCTCGTCGCCGGGCGGCGTGTTAAGTGGCCTTTGGTCTCCGGCTCGATAATCGTTACCTGGGCATGGGCCAGCACAGTATTGGCTTCTGGGGAGGCCGCGTATAACTTCGGGTGGCCTGCTGTGTGGATATATCCGATATCGGGCATCAGTCTTGCTGTCACCATTCCCTTTTTCGCGAGAGTTAAGGCTGCCTTACCGCATGGCTTGACCTTTCCGGAGTTTGTTAGGCTGAGATTCGGTAAGGGTGTGCACACGCTGACGACGCTTGTAAGCCTTTATTGTACCGTCTCAGGCTTTTTTGACTCGAACCGACCGGTTCGTCTCACATTGAGTTGACCGAAAGGAAAAACCCCGTGGTGCGGGGAA
>Ga0080004_1161762_pt1 | contig 12081 bp, 11 predicted proteins | sample WasSprMetagenome_FD_69207 | JGI IMG/M metagenome (GOLD analysis project Ga0080004, IMG submission 69207) | Sulfidic aquatic microbial communities from Washburn Spring, Yellowstone National Park, USA - WS (SPADES assembly) (version 2) | ecosystem: Environmental > Aquatic > Thermal springs > Hot... | reverse complement strand
AGCTACCATACTATATCCACGCAGACTTCCTAGTAGCACCTGGGCGCGAAGTTATACATAGAGAGGCGTTGTGGAACCGCTGGATACTGCGCGAGGTAGCGAAACTAATAGTAGAACACGTCATTAAGGTGTTCGAATCACATGAGAGGTGGAAATACTCATACATTAACGTGCTCTATAAAAAGACGTATAGAGAGCCCTTCGATGAGTGTTTAGTAAACTCCATTATAGAAAAAAATGAGAAGGAGCCTCACTTTGCTACTATTGATGGAGGTTTAGCAAGGCTCTCAGAAGTAGTTAGAGTTGACCAAAAGGTTTTAGAAGCCTTAGGCCCTAGAGGCGTTATCCTAATAGAGAGACTTACGGGCAAGAAGGTGCTAGATCCTAGGGTTCGAATACCTAGTGATCTCGTTTACGAATTAGAAAAGTCTAATGGCTTAGTTAAGGACATAAAGGACTTGCGGAAATACCTCAAAGACCAAGACCTAGAACATCTAAAAGAAAAGCTTAAAGATGTGTGGGATCTTGTTATAGAGTGGGTACTGGGACCCTCCGAGCTCGTTAAGAGGCTCAGAGATCCCTCAACCAGTGATCAGGAGAAGATAGCGATAGTTAAGAAGCTTAAAGAGCTATGGAAGAAAGGGGTGATAAGTGCCGAGGACCTCATTAAAGAGGAGTTCGTAATTAGGACTAAAAGTGGTAAGTGGATTGAGCCGCAGAAAGTTTTTCTGCCATCTGAGTATGAACCATATGAGAATGTTGAGAGATTGATTAAAGCAGGACTTTTAGACCCGGAGCTAGTGGAGTTTATAGACCCTATATTCGTCAAGGACACTACTAGGGATGAGATAGCTGAGTGGAAAGCATTCCTATGGGATCTAAAAGTGGGTACTGACGAGAACACGATTAGGAAGTTGATTGAGAATATAGGCATTAATGTTGCTCTAAAGTATGAGAGGGAAGTACTCGGTATCAAAGACGCCCGCGTATTGACTGAGCCCGAGAGGTATAAGGGCTACGACATAGAGTCCAAGATACCTGACGGCTCCCTAAAGTATATAGAGGTTAAGGCATCAAGGTATGGAGTAGTAGAAATAGAACTAACTAGGAATGAATACCAGCACATATCGAACAACCCAGAGCGATCCTTCGTCTACGTGGTCACGAACGTCTTCAGCGACCCCACGCTACATGTAATACCGGGTATCGCTTTAAGAGATCTTATGCCGGCGAGAATAATTATTTGGTGGTACGACTGGTCTTCAAAAGTCAAGGAGAAGTGGAAGCCTCCAATTTAGTGGGGTTTGAGGCTATTCCTTAGCTCTTTTTTCAACGAACTAGCGAGATCTAAATGTGGTTTTCGACCTTAAAGCTCAATACTTGGTTAGGAGAGATTTTTGTGTAACTTTTCAGCTCCCACTTCTACCTAGCTTCAATGAGTTTTTCAATCTTCCTTCTGAATTCAGATAGTCTCCCCACTTCTGTGGCTAAGCTTAGAAGCCTCCTATCAATTAGCTCTACTTCTTTCCTGAGCTTTCCGAGCTCCTCGTTGAACTTTGATACTTCACCCATTAGTTGTCGCACGCGTCCTAATAGGTCTTTGAAGGTTGCAACCTCTACATCTATAGCAGCGAGGTTAATGCCAAGCTTGAATATCTCTTCTCCAAGCTCCTCTGCCCGTTTCTTGGTGAAGTGGATCGCCTTCATCTTATCATTGAGAGCCTCGTCGAGCTCCTTTATGATCCTCTGGGCCCTCTCCTCGTACTCCTTAATCTTCTCCTCTAACCTCTCTAGTCTCTCCGTGTATCGGCTGATAGTCCTAAGGAATTTCTCGATTCTCACAACAGCGTTTGCAGTAAACTCTAAAATGAGCTTCTCATTCTCTGCAACTCTATCGAATAGTTACTTAGCTATGTCTAGTAGTATCTCCAGCCCTGACGCTAGATCGTTGGGGTACAAGAGCTAAGTGTTGGTGTTATCCATGGCTGAGGCAATATCGGTTTCGAAGGTTACTTTTAGTCTAGTAGCTGTGCCAAGTTTAAGTGAAAAACATTCCAAGGCTAAGTCTCGTCGTGACATTTCCAGTTTTGTTAAAAACAACACCACGTTACTAGGGTTAAGTATGTTTCATTTTTAGTTGCATCACGAGTTGTGAATAGAATCGCCTTAAGCTTCTTCAGTACTCGAAGTTTGTCTCCGCTTCTCTTAGTGGTGGACACTTCTTATCTCTCTCACTCAATATCACATTCTCTTTCATCGGCCATTGAATCCCTATTTCTGGATCATCCCATTTAATGCACCTCTCATGTTGTGGTGAATACTCTTTTGTCACTAGGTATAGGAAGTACGCGTCTTCGAGGGCTTGAAATCCATGTGCAAAGCCTGGTGGTATCCATAGAGCATAGCCTGGCTCTAGTGTAACTCCAATGTGTCTTCCATACCATGGCGAGCCCCTTCTAACGTCTACAGCTACGTCGTAGACTTTACCGCTTATGACGTAGACTAATTTGCCCTGCTCCATGGGTTTAAGCTGGTAGTGAAGACCTCTAACAACACCCCTCCTAGAGAAACTAAGATTCACCTGAACAAAGTCGTAGGGAATTCCATTGGCTAGAAAATCAGTCCTCTTATAAAGCTCGGCAAAGAAACCCCTCTCATCGGGGAACCTAACGAACTCTACGAGGATCACATCGGGTATCTCAAGCTTTTTAAAGCTCTTGAACGGCATATCACTTCTCGCCTCCGGTGAGTCTCCTGTAGGTTTCTACCATATCTTTTAAGCATTCTCGTGTATTTGGAAGTGCTAAGCTAAGTTCTCTAGCTTTTGATGTGTCTAGGCTTGAGTCTCTCGGTCTAGGAGCAACCAGTTTTGCTTCTGTAAGCTTCTTGGGCTTCACAAGATCTTTACTAACTCCGAGAACTTCTGCTAATATTGTTGCGAATTCGTATCTTGATAGCCTCTCTCCAGCTATGTGAATAACCCCTGTGATCCTCGCATCAACGAGCTTAACGAGCTTCTCAGCCAAGAACTTTACATATGTTGGTGAAAGCCATTGATCAGTAAAAGCCTCTACCGGTTCACCTCTAGAGAGCTTCTCAAACGCTACAACCCCAAAGTTCTTTTTACCTGTAAGGCTATAGCCATATAGTCCGCTAACTCTAACAATAATGCTGTTATTAAGAATTGTTAAGACTGCTACCTCCCCTAAGAGCTTTGATAAGCCATAGTAGTTCACTGGTACAGGAACATCCTCTTCTTTATACATACCCCTAGAGCCGTCAAACACGTAGTCAGTCGATATGTACACGAATAGGTCTGCATCTCTACTAACCTTAGCTAAAGCCGCTGTGGCTAAGTAGTTAACTTTGTAAGCTTTCTCCCTGTTAATCTCACAGCCATCAACATCTGTGTAGGCAGCGGTGTGTATAATGATGCTTGGCTTGACCTCTTCAACGATCTTAGTTATGGATTCTAGATCCTCTAGGTCTAACTTAACCCAGTTAACCTCTATTTTTGGAGGGATCTTTTCATGGTATGTTGCATAGATAGTGAAGCCTCTCTCCATGAATATTCTTGCAACCCAGTAGCCGAGTAGCCCTGTTCCACCAGTTACTAGGGTCCTCATACACCATTCACCCTAGTTCTCCACGGTTCATCTCTAAGAACATACTCGTCTACTAGTGGTCTCCACCACCACTCATTATTCATGTACCACTCAATGGTTTTTCTAAGCCCTTGATCAAGCGTTTTTTCCGGCTTCCAGCCGAGCTCTCTAACCTTATCGCATCTCATAGCGTATCTTCTATCTTCACCGGGTCTACCTCTCACAAACACTATATCTCTACTCTTGTCTCTACCCATGATTTCAACTATTTTCTCAACAATTTCTCTCACGGTGGCGTATTGGTTCGGACATAGATTATAGATCTCAGTAGTTTTACCCTTTGTAGTGATTACATAAAGAGCTTTACAAAAATCCTCGACGTAAAGCCAGTCTCTAATCTGAGACCCATCACCATAAATAGTGGCTGGTTTACCAAGCAAGAGCCTTATAATTGTTCTTGGAATAAGCTTCTCAGGGTGTTGATAAGGTCCATAGTTATTTGAAGGTCTCACGAGAATGTATTTTAACCCATATGTTCTCCCATAGGCCTTGACTAGGAGATCTCCAGAAGCTTTAGATGCTGAATATGGACTAGACGGGTTCAATGGCCAGGTCTCGTCAGCTACCCCATCAATTCCATAGAGGTCTCCATAAACCTCATCAGTTGATATATGAATAAACCTCTCTATAGTCTCAAGTCTCTTTAAAACCTCCAAGATTGTAAAGACCCCGAAGACATTTGTTCTCAGGAATGGGGCAGGGTCGTTTATAGATCTATCGACATGTGTTTCAGCAGCGAAATTTACTACTACATTTGGTTGGAACTCTTTTAGTACATGTTCTAAGAATTCTTCATTACATATATCTCCTTTGATAAACCTCAGTTTAGGGTTGTGGATAATATCGTGGAGATTTTCAAGTCTTCCAGCATATGTTAGTTTATCATATACAAGGACTTCTACATCACTGTGATTCCTGATTATATATCTGACAAAGTTACTACCCATAAACCCTGCTCCACCAAGAACAGCCACTCTCATCATAGACGCCCTCTATAGCTCGACGATACTATAGTCTGATATGATAAGTCTTATCTCTCCATAGAGATTACTACGGACTTTGACCGTCGACTTAGAGCCTATAACACTATCTCTAAGTCTAATGCCATTAACATCGACAAGAGCGTTGTCTAAAACAAGAGATCTTGTCAATGAGCCTGATAAAACTCTAGATCCGTGCTCAATAGAAGTGAAGTGTTCAACAATACTATTTCTACCTACGTGGACGCCTCTACCTATATATGCGGGTCCATAGATCTTCCCCTCAACAACAGCGTCTTTTTCAACAACTACTCTACCAACAACATCGCCTCTAATTTCACCTTCAATTCTCTCACTTACACCATCTAGGAGTAGGTATAAAGCCTCTAGTAGGCCTTCATATGTTCCCACATCTTTCCACCAACCAGAGACAATGCTATAGTCTACCCTGTATCCATTGTCGATAAACCACTGAATGAGCTCTGTGATCTCGTACTCGCCTCTCCAAGAAGGTTTCAAAGTCTTAAAGGCCTTCTCAACGAGATCTGGGTTTTTGAAGAAGTATACTCCTACAACAGCTAGATCAGAGATAGGCTCCTTGGGCTTCTCAATTAATTTTACAACCTTCCCGTCCTCGATAACAGCTACACCAAATCTTGAGGGGTCTTTGACTCTAGAGAGGAGGATGTAAACGTCACTATCGCTCTCAACGAATTTCTTCACATGTTTCTCGATGCCACTGGATAAGATATTGTCTCCTAAGTAAACAACAAAAGGTTTATCTACAAATCCATATTCAATGGCTAAGTGGATAGCGTGTGCGATACCAAGTCTCTTCTCCTGAACAATGTATGTGAACCTAGCGTTGAGAGAGCAGCCATCACCTAGAGTTTCCCTGATCAAGTCTCCAAAATACCCCACAACGACTCCAATATCTCTAACGCCTGCGCTGATGAGATCATCGATCGCGTAGCGTATCATCGGCTTACCGAGTAGGGGGATAAGGTGTTTAGGCTTAGAGAAAGTGAACGGTCTTAACCTAGAACCCTCGCCAGCAGCGAGAACAAGACCCTTTAAATCCATATAAGCACCTCAAAGTGTTTAATGAAAAGGGGAGATATTTAAACATGGTATAAAACCTTATAATAGAAGTTCTCATCAAGGCTTTAACAATTCTAATCTATGTACCTACGCCTAGACCACTTATTAGTGCAACCGTATCTCGAGAAAGACACCTAGTAGAACTTTCTCATTAGAGCATTAGTGGTAGTCCCTTAACCAGCTTTCCCGTCACCGGGTCCACTCTATAGCCCATTTGCTCCAAGGCTACAACACCTATTAGTGGTGTTGTGCCTCTAGGTCTTATGATAATGTAGCTCGCTGCAGTCCTGTCCTCTATTTGAATAATTGCTAAAGCAAGCCTCACTTTTTCTTTACCTGTAGCTGTCTCAGCCTCCGCCTCTCCATACATGGGTAGGCTAAGCTTCTCAACAACATCCTCAGGTAGAGCGGGGAAAGTAGCACCTGTATCTACTAGTGCTCTGAGACTAATCTTCTTAACATCTTCTAGTCTACGCTTCCCAAGAACAAACTCCGTGTAGTCTATAGGATTATAGAAAACCGCGTCAACATAAATATAGCCCAAAACACGGCACCTCGCATTTTATAATCGAATGTTACACTCTCTAAGGAATAACTATTACTCCTCTATAGTTAAGAGCTTTATGTTCTTATAAGCCCATTTCTCAAAGTACTTTTTAATGAGGCGTTTAGCTGTGAAGAATACTCCAAGATCTCTCAGTGGTATTTTAACTAGTGGAGCTTTATAGATGTCTAGAAATACCCCTTGATTCTTTAATCTCCTCCCTAATCTTACTCCATCAATAATCGCCCTCGCCCTAGTCTTCGCGAGGTTGCTAAACCTTGTTCTAGGTAGAGTTGAAGTCATGAGATTTCTTAATGCGTGTAAGAGCACTAAGTGTTTATACCTAGTATTAGTGATCTGTGTCAAAGCTACTCTATTCCTTTCACTCAAGTAAATTGAAATAATACTCCTCTTCCCTCTACCAAAGGTTAGTCCTCTTGCATGACTAGCTATAATCTCCGGTATAGCTATTAACTTATAGCCACAACTCCACAACATTAATCCAAGTACATTGTCATCACCATAACCGAAAAACTCATCAATAAATAGCTTATCACCAGTACACTTCAATAGGCTTTCAACTCTATAGAGTGAGCAAGAGCCATCAACATATGTCACGTAGATTGGCTTATGTAAAATCCACGGATACGCTTGATTACTTCCAAGAACATGTGTTAGTAGTAGTTCATCAACATAGTCTCCAGCAGTATCTATGAGTCTAGACCTATACTTCAATACAACACCCTGTAATCCAGCAACACCACTGTAGTTTTCAGCGTATTCAACTAGAACTCTAAGACCCTCTTGAAACAACACCGCGTCATTATTTAATAAAAGCACATATTTACTCTCCCTATCCCTAGCTATAAAGCCAATATTATTCCCACCAGTGAAGCCGAGGTTATAGTCTAATTTAACAATCTTCCTCCTAAGACTACTTTTCTTCTCAAGGAACTCCCTGATCTTCTCAAAACTACCATCAGTAGAACCATTATCAACAACGATAAGCTCAAACCTATCGCTGGGATAGTCAATGCTTGCAATGGATTCTAGGGATTGGAGCATTAGTGGTAGTATCTTCATAGAGTTGTGGTTAAGCCATATGATGGAGATCTTAGGCCACATCATATCAGCCCCTCTTAGCTATATCTCTTTTATTTAGAGAAAGGTGGTTTGCATTATTTGTCTTAAATTGAAATTATTTAAATGCATTCCCTTCACGGGCTTTTCACATCTTTGTTGCATGTAAGCATTCCATGTTTATCGAGACCGATTCTAAGCGCAAATTCATTATGTGCGTAGACTCTACATTTAAAGCTTAGGTCTTCGAGAGCTTTCTTTAACTCATGATATGTCTTATTCCTTAAATATCCACTATATTCAATCTTGATTATATCAAAAAGCTTCAAGGCATCAGGCTCATGAATCACGTCATACTCACAACCTTTGCAATCCATCTTTAACGCCTTGAATTCATATCTGCTTAAATCAACCCCTCTCGCATTGATCTCCTTAATCAGGGTTGAAAGTCTCACCGATCTAACCTTAATCTTACGCCTACCATTACCGTACATGCTTGCTCCACCATCAATAGCCTTGCTACAGACAAACTCTACACAATCATCTTTAGGACCTACAGCAACATTGATTGGCACGATCCTGGATTTTAGATCGGGGTTTAATTCTATGTTCCTGAGCATAGCCTCATAATTACTTGGAAGGGGCTCAACAGCAACAACAAAAGCACCACGCTTAGCATAATAAAGAGCTGTGTCACCAATATAAGCACCAATATCTAAAACAAACCAATTGGTTAAATCACTTCCAAGAAAATGAATCTCATAGAGCCAAGTTTCAGCGATGACGAGAGGATCGAAGGATTCCAAAGAAAGCATAATACTATCAGGCATCTTAAGAAACCCTTCACCATTTTTAAAACAATAAGATCTATGGCACCCCAAAGTCTCCCTTTTAACTCCTCACTACAAGAAACTTCCCTGATATAACCATTGTAATGTGCATCAACAATAAATGAATAAATATTAGGATTCAAAGCGAATGTGTTATTATCACATTTAACAATAATATCACCCTTGATCAAACCATTCTTTATTAATAAGTATTTTATGCCGGCTGAGAACCAGTTACGAAAAAGATCTTTACTACTTAACATATATTTCAATTCATAAAACGCTTTCATAAGGTCTCACAACAAGATTAGATATTTTATTTTTCAAAGACGCTTTGATCTAGATAGCCGAATTCGTTAAGCAACATGTGCATTAGGCCGAGTCCAAAAGACTTTGTAAACGCTCTAACCCCATCTGCAAATAACACTCTAATCCCCCAGTTCATCAATTGACTTATATAGGTATTAAAATCCATCCTGCCTTCTAATAATAACTTTGTTGAATTTCTAACTATATAGTAGTACCTCCATGGAGGTTCATAATCTAATGGCTTACGATAGACGTTTGAAAGTATTTTAATCCAACGTTTTTGTCCGAGCTCGTGATCAACGAGTTTACAATTAATAATTAATGTTAGATATCCTCGTTCTCTAATTTTAGAATACATGTCGTGATCTGCTTGATCCAGGAAGAATTCATCTCTACAACACACTCTTAAAGCTATTTCAGTTTTAACTAAGGTTCCCGAGAAGATTCCATATTTACACTCTTTAATTTCACACGTGGAGCCGCTTGATCCTAATAATACTGCTCCAATTCTTTGTACAACTCGAGAAGGCAAGCTACTAATAATATCTACAGCCTTATTCAATGCATTATTGAGTAGTATAGTGTCATCATCGAGAAGTAAAATCCATTCTGGATTGTACTTAGATACTGTTTGAACACCTATCTTTAATGCGTGTGCAATGCCGGAATTAAATCCTACTTCAATAAATGTACAGTTATATAATTCTTCACACAAACTCTTAATGAGATGATTATTAACAGAGCCATTGTCTACGATAACAACATGCTCAACCTGATTAGCAGCCGAACTGAGAACATTTCTAAATCTTGCGAATTTAGGATTATATGTAACAATTATTGCGGCTACATCACGGTTTTTAATTTGATCAGCACTAACGTTCATAAGGGTGTACCAACAATACCTGTTTAAATAATGCTTCTACTTTAATTATATATGCACTAAGTACCTCTCCCTGTAATATAATGACTTCAATTTCACCCTATCTACGTCTACATATACTTGTTCATATCTTTTTCATATCTTTCACACAACCATGGCGGTAGTGATATATTATACAAGCCTGGTCTCTGTTTGCCATAAAGCCTATCAACAAGGAGTTTAAACTTAACTTTTAGTGCTATATTTGATTTGCTGAATTGTAGCCTGTGGTGTGTAGCGAGGACATAATGCACAGATCAGCCTATTTCTCTCTACGTTAACATAATAGTAGATCTCGCCCTCTTCCATAACGGCCTTAATGCTTTCGGGAGGTAATCCTTCAGGAGGCGTGGTGTAAGCGAACCCTCTACAATATCCCTCGTAATCCATATATGCACATCTATACTCTTTAAAGGTAAATCTGAGCTCTAACCCCATCTCAAGGAGCCTTTTATCTAGCTCTAATGAATTCGACGACTTCTCTAGATTCAAAATTCTCTCATCTAACCTGCGGTACTTGTCCTCGAGCCGAGTTGCCCTGCCTGAGGTATGCTCGAAACTCTTCTTCAAGTCTCCAAATTTCCTTCTGAGTTCTTGGAAGTACTTAAGGTATTCTGGCAATTTTGATATCTCTACACCTAGACCTAGTTTCTTTAACTCTTTGAGCTCCTCAACGAGTTTTCTAGCCTCATCTATGAGGCCTTGTAGCTTTAATATCTCACCTAGTAGCTGTGATCTCTCGCCTCTCAATGCTTTCTTGAGCCCCTTCGCCTCTTCTACTAGATCACCTAATTCACGGACTGCATCTAGTACGAGTGTTGTGGTTATACTCTCGTTCTTCACAACCCTATCAAACAACTGCTCAGCTATGTCTAGTGGTATCTTCAACTTTAACACTAGGTCGTTGGGCTGTTTCAGTTTTCATAATTTCCATTAATGTCTAAGACCTCTCAGAGCTATAAGGTACATTCATGTGTTATGTCTGAATGCTTATAAGGCTTTCCATAATCGTTAACTACACGGTAGGGATGAGCTCTGTGAGCTAGGCAAGGGGGATCTCTGTGAAGTCGCCTTAGATGAGGGGGGTCCAATGAAGCCTCGGGCAACCGAGGAGATGGGCTCTCGCAGTCGGGGACTGGCGGATTGAGAAGCCGTTGAGAGGTAGATGGTGGGGAGCTGGAATCAATAAAGATGAAGGACAATGAACCACCATTTACCGAGAAACGGTTGAATGTGCTACCACTCTAGCTACGTGGCTCTAAGCCCGCGTCGACCTAGTAGCCCCTCCTGGTTAACCTAGTCGAGATCCTTAAACCCAAATCCCTCCTAGCCAAGTACCCGAGTGTATTGAGTAGTGTGCTGCGGAAGACCGGGTCGTGGAGGGCTTTGTGGGTATACGCCTTGAGCAACACGTGTGACTTTAGCCTATATGGCGCCTCAACAAGCCCCCTTCTCACAAGGCTACATGCCTCTAATAGAGCCTCTAGCGCCTCCTCGACACTATGCTCTACCGCTATATCCCAAGCCCTCTTGTTCATCCAGCTCCAGGCTACTAGGCAGTCCATTAGTAGAACCATGTGCTCTTTGTAAACAGCGTGTGCAACAGTCACAGCCACCTCAGCCTCTTTACTCAGAGCCTTTACGAGTAGACTCCCAACATCAACCTCCTCAACACAGCACTCTAAGAGCCTCCCACCATCCATGTAAACAACCCAGGCGAACGAGGGATGTGTGTAGAGGTCGACAATGAACCCGCACCTACTAAGGGTGACTGTGTATGGCTCCCAGTCAACAACCCTAAAAACCCCTAGAAACTAGGCTTTAACAGCCTTTATGAATATTGTACATACTTATAACCAAAAGCTCAGCAGCCTCTAGATTCTTAGTAAAGAATTCTGGCTAGCCTTCTTATGCTCAGGTTGAATATACAATGGATTGATCCCTGTGGTTTTGCAGAGCTCCCACGAAATAAACCTCTGTTCCCTTCTTTACCCAGGCTTTTTAAAAGATCCTTATCTTCGAGACAATAGCATCAAAATCATATGATATACTCACACCTCAGCTCTCTAATGCCATTATACTAGAGAAAGGTATTAAATCTTATAGTTGCAGGTTAGAACATAATACCACAAAGAATATGAAAAGTTGTAATCCTGAAGAAGGTATCTATGAAAAAGCTCATAAGGATAATCCGGGTCATAAAGGAGAAATTCTAAACAAACAATAGCTTATTTCTACGAGGAACTTAGATCTTAGGAGAGAACATATGATCAAAGCGACTGTAACACGAGTCATGGTCCACATTAAAAATAGTACATATCCTTAACAACTTAGGAGAATGTTTATATTGTTAGTCTCACATTAGTAAATATGTTCAGCAGCTTTTTCTTAATATTTTTACACATTAAAGACGCATTAGTAGTCTTAACGGTATGAAAACCTCAGTTTACATGATCAACTATTATTTATTAGCCTTCTTTATTCGTGTTAGTAAAGTTGTCATAGTAGTTTTAATACTCGGCTAAAGGATATGTATTAGATTTTTCTTATCAATTTCAGGACTTCAGAATCTTTAGATATTCTAAAATGTTTTTGTAAACCTCAAGTATGTCTTTCTCTCCGTTGATAACTGGTATATTCAATATTTTAGCTA
>Ga0080004_1123766_pt1 | contig 12081 bp, 10 predicted proteins | sample WasSprMetagenome_FD_69207 | JGI IMG/M metagenome (GOLD analysis project Ga0080004, IMG submission 69207) | Sulfidic aquatic microbial communities from Washburn Spring, Yellowstone National Park, USA - WS (SPADES assembly) (version 2) | ecosystem: Environmental > Aquatic > Thermal springs > Hot... | reverse complement strand
TAAGACTTACCCATTCCTGCTCCCACAGGAATCGAGGCTGGTTTCGTCTTGGGCTTGCGCCCAAGGCCAGAGCCTGCCTCTCCACAGGCTTGACATCCGGCAGAACTCGCCGTAGGGCCGCTTAGGGCGGCCAGGCCATCCATTTCAGATCGGTTTATCAAGCTCTTTGTAAACGGCAGTATTCTTCACTCTGTTGAGAACATTACCGCCGGCCTTGCCAACAGCATTGACGCCTTTTTGCACCGCGTTAAACGGTTTCGCTAACGAATGCAATGCTCCACCGCTCTTGATATATCCTTTCGTGGAAAGTTTATCCCCAGCTTTATTAAGGAGGCCTCCAATTTTACCCGGCAATTTTTTAGGTTGATTTCCAGCCATTTTGTTCAGATTGGCAGTTGCCCCCCCGGCACGCATCATCCCGGCAGCAGCCGCCGAAGCGGTAATCTTCCCAAACAAGCCTTCACCAACCGTTGCTCCACCGGTAAGCCCCTGGGCAATGTTATTAGCCTGCAATAACAAGTTGGTCGAGAAGATGTAAACAGCGAAAAGAGCAAGGAGCGTAAGGAGATAACTTGCAATCCCAACAAAACCTGATGATTTCTGAGACATATCAATCAACCTGTTGGTCATTTCATCGATAGTCAAACCAAGGGCGTTCAACATTACAATTGCAACCACAAATGTAAGCCCATTGGCGATCATATATCCAAGCCAACGCGATGACATGTCGGCCAACGGTCGCCATGGTAACCACGCAAGGATTAGTGGACCAAAAATAATACCAAGTTGCAAAGCTGCTATTGGCATGAACACGGCAAATATCATGGCAAAAGCAAGAAAGATGTTGAGAACCAGAACAACAATCCAGATAATCAGGCTATAAATTTTCTTCAAAGAAAAGAAGGAAGCGAGACGCTCCAACGGGCCTTTTGGTTCTTCTTTATCATCGAAATTAACAGATTTCTGTAACTTCTTGATCATATTCCCGACAACGGCCTCCGGGCTACCTGCTGCCACGGCGCCGCTTCCACTGCTTGACCCCATCTTCTGGGCAATCGCAGCAGGAAGATCGGTATGAAAAAAATTGGTAAAGGTATTCATATAGTTGTCCCACCCCTTGAACAGGACAAGCAGTGGAGCAACCAGGATAATCGTCCGGACAGCGTTGCTGACAAGATCCTGGAGGGAACCTGATGTCCACCATTGATAGATTCCACTCATAGCACTGATGGTAAAAGAGAGGCCAAGCAACACCATTCCGGTATCAACGAAGACACCGTACATGTTTTGAAAGGATTTCAGTAGCGTCCCAAGCGTGAACTGAAGGAATTGGCCGAGTAGGGCTTCATCTTGCATATTGTCACCTAATTAGCCAGAGAATGGATTTGTATACAAGGAATGTGTACGATGCCAAGGCAACAAATGGTCCAACAAGATAGAACACCGGTTGCCTATTGATGCCAACAAGATAGACGAAGACGAATGTGTCAATAAGGCCAAGTCGCAGCCTCTTTACTGTCCCCGGGGAAGCCAGTTCCATTTTGGCTGCACGGATAATGGCAATTCGCCCCCGTGTTCCGGAGGCGAACCCAAGAATAAACCTTTCTGCTGGTGACAGGCTGAAGCGTTTCAATTTTTCTTACGTGGAATCAATCCATCGGTACTCAGAGCTTCGCTTGCCGCGCGGTCCCTTTGCTGGTTTTTTCTGAACTGTTCATCAAACGCGGCCTCACGGTTATAATATTCACTGTTCTCATTCTGCGTTCTCTTAGCCTCTTCGTAAGCGAGTGTGTTCGCCTTGCTGATTGCTGAAGAAATCTCGGAAAGTGTCGCCTGGAGCTTCACGTTCTGGGAAGCCAGGAACTGGATACCGGCAACGTTGGCATCGATGGTTTTCACGACCTCCGCCTGTCGTTGAATATCCTTTGCTGTCTGCGCCAGCCGTTTAATTCTTTCCTCTTCTTCTTTATAAGCCGTCTCATAAACCCCACCAAACCTTGACGCAACAGTTGCCTTGCGTCGCAGCAGTTCGGCAGGGGATATATTCAATTCCTTGGCATCCTGTACCGCCTTGCGCAAAACATCTTCGGCAGCCTTGTAATCATTGACAGCAGAGCTGAACACTACATAGGCATCAGCCAGTGCCTGGACTTTGTCAATGGGCAATCCGGACATGGATTCAGAAATAATGGCATCAGGCAATTGCCGCAACATTTGCATGGTGGCCTGCGCGCTCATCAGTGTATTGGCCGTCGTCTGGATGGCCTGCCCAACCTGAGCAACGAGTTCGGCATTATTGGCAAGCTGAGTCACCTCAAGTGCCCCACTTGGCGTTCCCCCGCCACCCCCGCCCGCATAGGCCGAAATGGCGAAGAGAGCACCAGAAAAAGTGCCCAATATCCTAGCCGCTACCGTCACACCATTGACACCTGGTCTAGATATTTCTCTTTCCATAGTGGATCCTCCGGATCATACACCTTGTTGAAGACAGCCTGGGACTGCGAATCGCTCCTAAGCGCAGACACGATCTCAGGCGGGAACCGCGCGTTCACCACCCTAAATATACCAGTCTGTGGATGAAATATACAATACTCTTCACGGGGTTTGGCGCCGGCAATCAATTCTAGTTGATTATCATTTACACCAAACGCCTGCTTGTACTTCTGTCCAAGTTCACGCTCGGCCTGGGTGTTTGGCATAAAGATAATGGTGGCCACGTTGTCGCGGACCGCCGCGCCAAGTTTCTGATGGATGAGGAAAGGTTCTGGTGACTGTGCCGTCATCACGAGGAACGCTTTCTTCTTGGCAAGCGTCATCAGGTAATCACGCGCCTTGGATGCGAAAATCTCGTCGTCAAGCAGAAATCCCGCCTCTTCAAAATACACCATGGTGGGCCCCATCTCGGACATGGATCGCCCCATCAGCGAACGCTCAATCCGGTAGAAGGCGTATTCGGTAAAAGCAGCAACGACCTCAGTAAGGCCCGCATTGATGAGACCACCAACCTCGACACTCATGATACGTGCCAGGGAGAAATTGTCCTCGTGGTTATCAAAATACTTGCCGAACACCCCACCTTCACACCAAGGCGCAAGGCGCACCCGGAGGTTTTCTGGCAACTGGGACATCAGGGTGGTAAGCCGTGCGCCCTCGATTTCCGCAACAATATCTACCGCACGGGCGACTTCAGCCAATTCACGGTCGCTCAACCGGCCACCACGATATGAGAGCAACCTATCGAGCCAACCCACGAGCCATGTGCGGCCAGCGTCATCCCTTGCCAGGGAGATGGGGTTGGTTTTGACTTCACCCTTACCGGGATCGAGATCAAGATATTCCCCATCGAGTAGATAGGTTTGTGGCTTGAGAGAATAATCCTTGTCGATGTTGAAGATTCTGGCGTTGGGGTACTTCAGGAACTGCGATTCCAAGAACATCTGCAACATCGTCTTCCCGTTGCGCGAGGGACCGATCAGCAAGGTATGCCCCAACTGCCCGACATGGTAATTGAAATAGTATGGAGTGTTGTAACGAGTGCGGAACACCGCATTGGGTGGGAGAGGTTTTGGCATCCCCTCACTGAAGAATGGGTGGAATGGCTCACCGGACGAAAAGGTGATGATGGGAGAGACATCGGTCACATTGGATGCTTCCACAAAATGCCAGCGCACTGGCTCAGTGACCTGTCCAGGGATACCCACACAGAACCCCGACAGCGCGCCCTCCCGCTCACGGATAAACACGAGGCCGCTCGTTTCGAGTGAGTGGGCCACCATATCACAAGAAATCTCCAGTTCTTCCAACGTATCGGCATACACCAACACAGAAGTCGCGAGCCAACCGCAGAATGCCCGACGCTGCCTGACTTCCTGTTTCATCTGCATTGCAGCGATGCCAAGCTCTGTAGTGGGTTCCCCGTCACCAGAAATGTCATAATCACGTCGTATTGCGTTACGGAGCAGCTTCTTAAACTCCATTGAACGCATCTCGTCGAATGTCCGCGTGCCATTCAGGAACTTTTCTGATTCCGACTGGGAAACTGCCTTCCAGCATGAGGCGACAGTCATGCTGACAGGCAATGACAGCAGGTTACGCAGGAATTGATGATCATCATTGGATGGGGCCTTTTTCAGGCTGAATACGGCCACATACTGTTTCCTGACCCCTTCCAACACAAGATAATCGGAAGCCCGGTTATCGAGAAAAGAGTCTGACAGGTAGGTATCGAGATACTCGTAATAATCAACGGCGACTGGAGCAGGGTCCCCGGTTGAAGAACCAGCAGAAGCCGTAGATTTCAGGAACCCAAGCAACTCGCTTCCCTTTAGGCGTTCTACAGTGACCCCGATATTGCCATTGTCGATTGGTGAGCAGATGGCTTGTTTAAACCTGGCCAACATGGTGTCAAGTTCATTCCGGCTTGTGAAGCCGAAACGTTTCTGACTGCCAATATATTTGGAGCGGAGCGCATCAATGAAAGCGGAGATTGGCTTCATGCCCGCGTCGATATTGCTGCGCGTCAATTCACCAACAGTCAGGGCGCCACCAATAACAGGCATGGAAACGGCAAGGTAATGGTGGTTGCGGAACAACCCCCCATTGGAGAATTGCTCTGCCCAGGCCAAGTCAATGCCCTCAGCCACCGGGTCGATGAATTCTCCGGCCGGATAATGCCGAAATGGCCTGCGGTCTACGCGCGTCCAGACAATGGGATGGTAGTCCGCAATGGTGCGGAGCATATTGTCGAACGCCGTCGAGGCGTCCTCAATGAGACCGGCATATCCAGACTCAATATCGACACCTTCGAATTTCCAGGCAGCCAACAAGGAAGAGTCCTTGTTGCAGATGACCGAACACTGGTCATCGGCAATGAAAAGCCACGGCAAAATTTCATCCAGGCCGGGAAGTTTATGGGTAAAGTCGCTAGTCATCAGACTACATCAAGGCGTGAGAATCCATTTGGGCGAGGGAAACGCATGTTCACCTGGCAAAATTGCGCTGGAGAATAAATATCTCGTTGCAAAGAATGTCTCCTGTAAATCTGAAGAAAGAATGGGTCGCGCATTCCTGGGCCACGCAGGAATAACATGATCAAGATGGGGGCTACAAGGATATAAAACGCCTTGAACATGAGCGCCGCAAGCCCGAAGAACATTGAGACGGCGACAACAAGCTTCCACTCAATCCCCGCAATGGTACGGGGAAGATTGAAGGCGGAGGCATTATAAGTGATTCTCATACCAACAAGCACCTCACGCGCCGCTACATACAGGCGGCAAAATCAACAAGTGTAGACGGCGCGCGTAGAAAGACCGATCATCAGTAGTCTTAGCCGCAGACCGGTGGCAAGCCAACAAGCGTAGGCAGGGTAACAAGGTTAATGATGACACCAATCGCAATACCAGTACGGAGAATCCATGTAATGACCCCCTCCTTGCTTTCGTTCATCCACCAGAGGAAGATCATTACACCAAGAGCAAGGAGAAAGATGAGTGACACAACTGGCGACTTGCCGGTAAGTGGCCTAATAAAGCTACATACGGCATCAACCATAGAACCGATTGCTGATTGTGCGCCCATCGTGCCTGTCTGCGCCGCGGCAAGGGTTGGGATAATGAAGGCATAACCCCCCACCAGCATCCGTGCGATGAGCGTGTTGAGTCGACTAGAGATGAGTGCGAGCTGTTTCATGGTTTCTCTCCAGAAGGTGGCCGAAAAATATATTAACAAACGCAATAGTACATTGTCCATGGGCAAAATCAAGTCTCATGCCGGTCGTAGATTTTTCTCCATTTGTAGTCCCCGTCCTCGGTGATGCCATCAAGGGCAATAATCTGTTCTGGAGCCCTGACCGCGCCGTCACGGGCCTGGTAGATCACATAATTGATGGCAGAAGCAATTGATGCGCGCATGTCGCGAAGCGGCAGGTTGGCTGCTGTTGGAGACATGCGGATCAGTGATTCCAGACGGCGCAGGGCGAGAAATGCAGAATCAGCGTGGATCGTACACAGCGATCCAGAATGACCGGTATTCATCGCGTCCAGGAAATCATAGGCTTCCTGGCCACGGATCTCACCAACCACGATACGGTCAGGTCGGCTCCTCAGGCATAGCCTGACAAGATCGCGGATGGTGATTGGGGAACCACCTGGTGGAGAATATGCTTCAAACTGCACGATGTTTGGTTGTGAAAGGGTAATCTCGTTAGTGTCTTCGCAGGTGATAATCCGCTCGTTTTCTGGAATCTCCATGAGGCATGCGGAGAGCAGTGTGGTCTTGCCGGAACCAGTGCCCCCTGCAATCAGGATGTTCTTGCGAGAACGTACAGCCCACTTGAGAAATCTGGCAAGGCGCACCCCCCCATGTTGTGCAATGGATTCTGGTGATTCCGTATCTTCTCCGTGTTCTGCATGGCGACCACCGCTTTTTCTATCGAAGCTACCCTGCTCGACATAATCCTGCAATGAATAACGTATCCGCGAATGTTTCCTGATAGTCATCATTGGGCCATGCACAGCTACGGGCGGCATAGCGCACGCAATACGGAATCCAGGCAAACGCGCATCCATGATATAGCTGGTATCCTTGCTATTGATGGTCATCACGGCGCGGATTGCAGCGTCGATTGCGTTAGGACTCAAGGAGACATTAACACGCGACATGTTGCCGCGCGACTCGATGAAGTAGTTACCGTGACTGTTGATCATGATCTCGGTAACCGAATCATCCTGCATGTAAGGCACAAGTGGAGCAAGGCGGTCACGGATGACCCGCATCGCTTCATCTTGCAGCTTGCTCACTCTGAAACCCTCCTGTTTACCTGAGCCTCCAGCATGGCAAGACGCTGGCGCTCGGCGTCAAGTTCTTTGCGAAGCTCCTTGATTCGGCGCTGATATTCCAACACGCCCTGCCTCTTGCCAGACGTATTTGTTGCGTACATTAACTGGCCATTGCGCTCACGAATTATCCTGTTGTAGGCCGCGAAAACCTTCCTTGCATAAGCTGCTCGTTTCTCGTGCGATTTTGCGTTATAGGCGCCGATTGCGACCCATGTATATCCATGCGTGGCAATCATTTCCGCAAGAATCATGGCGCCAACGTGGAGATTGAGGCAAGGGTCCCTGAGGAGGTCGTATTGGGTAATCCCGATTTTGGCAAGTCTTTTGAGATGGGAAGAATTGATCTGCATCAACCCTATGTCATAGGTTCCATTCTTGTTTCTGGAAAGGACATTGGCGCGGTTACCAGTCTCTACCAACGCAATGGCGTAGAGAAGGTCCACTGGAACATTATACCTGGCAGCAGCATCAGCCCAGCATTGCCAACCACCAGAAGACTGGTATTGATAGGGAACGCTTGCGATGGAAAGTTTTGCCTGAAGGAAAAGAAAGAGGAAAAGGACAATCCGTTTCATCAGCCTGTCCAGTGTGTTATTTAGATTCTTTTGCGGCTTTTTGCGTCAACCTGCGGTATTCATCCTCATAGAGAACGCCCCACCCCCAGGCACGGCATCGCGCAAATCCTGCATCAAATGACTGATTGATATGGACTTCAGCAGATGGAGAGAAAATACGCGCCCCTGCGGCGAGGAATTTCTTTGGCCACTGGAAGGCTGGGGCGCATGTTCGATCAAGGGTTTCCGCAGGCGTTGGAGCAATGGCAATATAGCCGAGATAGAGAAGAATGGCGATACCAAAAAACGAAGAAACGTGGTTCATAGATGCACCCGACTTGGAACCATGATGTTATCAATATACGCTATGGTAGCACCGGGATGGGTAGATGGCAAGTGCTGGGTGTGCTTTTATAAGGGGTTAGAATGAAAACTATAAGTGAACCCCTGAATCCCGGGGGATTTTAAAGGAGAGGAAAATGAAAAAGCTGTATTTTGTTTTTTTGATGTTTGGTTGGAGCCTTGCCTGCGCGTCAGAATGGGACGTGGGGGCAAACAGTCGTTCCCGGTTTGAAGGGCTTCATGCCGGGAATGTCATTGAGGGTATCGTGGTCCAGTGTCGTCCGGTGTCCATCGCACCAACCATGGCCACTAACGCAGTGGCAACTTCGGTTGGTGGCATCGTTGGCGGCGCCTTGGCCTCCAGGATGGGCAATGGCAATGGCAGGTACGTTGCTAGTGCCTTGGGGGGGATTATGGGTGCTGCCATAGGGAACGCCATCGGTGGCGCCGTCGGTGACACCAGGGCGCAGGAGGTCATCGTCAGGCTGAAAGACGGTCGGGTGGTATCCGTAACCCAAGCAGAATCCGAACTTACCTCCGGCCAATCGGTCTATCTGGTTGAGTCGAGTGGAAAAATCAGGGTTATCCCCGCATACGTTCCCATCAACGCGGACAAAAGCGGACATGTGAACTGACCAGCATCCCCCATACACACTGTGGTGTGATGGGGGTTATTTTTTGGCTGAAAAACAGGTATGCGTTTATCGTGTTTAGCAACAACAACCTTGTAGGAACGCAACACAGAAAAAGGAGAAAAAGATGAAAGCAATTATCACGGCTGGCCACTGATGTGGCCTTTTTTATTGCTGTCGAGAAAGCATCAATTCGCAGTTTGTTCTGGCTTTGAAACGGCATTTTTTACAATGGAATTCATTAAACCCATGGTCAATTCTTCAAGCCTTTCCTGGACATTGACCTTTCTGGTGAGCAATTCACGAATTTTCGATGAATCTGGTGTAGTGGACGCCATTTGTGCATTGATTGTTTTCTGAATCCAGGCAAGCTCAATCCGCAATGCACTGATTCTGGTATCATCAGTTTCTTCGGTAGACAAAAGGCGCTCTACCAATGGCAAATAAGGTGTTCCGAAGAAAAGCGGTTTAACTGAGGATTCATCCTCCTCAGCAATGTTGGCATGGCGCAGGATGTCAATGATCTCTGTAGCGCCTGGCATTGTCAATTCGACATCTTCTGGAAGCAGTGATGCATCCCATGGACGTCGAATGATGCCCGCAAGAAAGGAGGATTCTAGTGCATCCTGACGGACGGGGGGCGGGATATTTCTGGATGATGTAGTTTTTGTATCCTGCAAATCAAGCCTGCCTATTTTTTTGAGGGTGGTGATTGGCACATCGAAAACAGCGGCAATATCTGATGCCAATTTGTTTTTCAAAACGATATCCTTAATCTGGTTGATTTGTGCAACAGCTTGTCCAATGATTGCAGTATGTCTTTCTGCCGGTTCGGAAGAACGTTTTATCTTGTAAACCTCAAGGAAAAATCTGGATGATGGGTTTGCATTGTCAATCAGATTGCCGAATTCCTTGGCACCACGTTTATCAACAAACTCATCTGGATCAAGACCATCCGGAAGGAAAGCGAATGAAACGGTGCGGTTTCCTTTCCATTCGCTACTGCTGCCAATGAATGGGAAAGTAGCTGTAAGTGCTGCCCACGCAGCAACGCGACCGGCCTTGTCTCCATCGAAACAGAAAACAACGTGATCGGATAGAGAAAACAGGGAATGAATGTTTTCTTTGGTTATTGCAGTGCCCATGAGCGCAACGGCATTGGTAAAGCCGTGGGAATAAAGAGCAATTACGTCAAAATAGCCTTCCACCACGATCAGTTTCCCGGTTCGGCGCGTTTCCTTCCTGACATCTGGTGGTCTGAAGATTTCTCTTCGCTTGCTGAAAAAAGGCGAATCTGGCGAATTCATATATTTCGGTGAAATAACATCACTTAGTGCGCGCCCAGAGAAACCAATAACATGACCCATGGCATCAAAAATCGGGAAAATCAATCGTCCCCCAAGTTTTGCGTAGAGTCTGCCGTCTTTTCCAGTGGCAAGCAGTCCGGCTTGAACCAATACATTGATCTCTTCTGGAGAGAATTCCTGGGTATAACTGTGTGGCGTTTTGGGTGCCAGACCAATCATAAATGTCTTGGCAATATCTGGAGTAACCTTTCTGTCTGCCACGAGGTAACGAATGGCGTGATCAGCTTGTAGGAGAAGCCTGTGCATCCACCTCGCGGCCTTGGTCAGCACCTTCGATGTTGAAATCTTGGCGCGCACCCTGTCGGATGTTTCGTTTTTCGGCAACGCAATGCCTGCGCGTTCTGCGAGACTGGCAACAGCCTCATGCCATGGCATGCCGAGATAATTGACGAGCCAGTCAATCTGGTCGCCATGGGCACCGCAGCCGAAACAGTGATAAAACTGCTTGACGGGGCTCACAGTAAAGGAGGGTTCCCCATCGTTATGGAATGGGCAGCATGCTACGTAATTGGCACCAACCTTTCTGATCGGCAAGTATTCTCGAACAAGATTGACAATATCAACACGCGACTTGATTTCGGATATTGTCTGTTCTGGAATGATCATAGATCCTCCTTCAGGAAACCTTCGACTTCAGTCGGTAGAAGAAGCAATGTCTGCATCTTACAATAAAGCCTTCGACTTCAGTTGAGGGTTATTTACGAACCGTATTGGTCATCTTGACTGTTTGACAGGGGCGATCGCATCTGAAAAACGAACCATCTGTTCTTCAAAATGAAGCCATGCTGTCCTAGTCTCACCATTCCTGTTTTTTCTGACCAAAGCTTCTGCGTATCCGTGCAGTTCTGTTCCAGGATCGTAATATTGATCGCGGTACATCATTATAACTACATCGGCGTCCTGTTCAATTGCGCCAGAATCACGAAGATCAGACATGAGCGGCCGTTTATCATTCTGTCGTTTTTCAACTTCACGATTCAGTTGTGATAAAAGAACGAATGTAACATTGAGTTCTTTTGCCAATGCCTTTGCCTGACGACTGATTTCAGAAAGCTTTTCATTGCGTGAGACATCGCGGCCAACATATCCCATAATCTGCAGATAATCAACGATGATTGCAGAAAGGCCAGTTGTCTTTGCCTGGATACGTGCCTTGGTAGCAATATCCTGAATGGAGATGGCGGCGGTATCGTCAATCAGAAATGGAATCTGATGCAGTTTCCCGGCTGCTGCAGACAATGCATGATAATCATCGCCTTCAATCCCGCCAGAGAGAATCTTTGAAAGCTCAAGGTTTCCAACTTGAGCAAGTGCTCGTTCTGTGATCTGGTGGCGTGACATTTCAAGGGTAAAGGCCAGCACAGTGTGGCCACTCATGGCCATATTGAGACCGATCTGGAATGCGAAAGCGGTTTTTCCCATCGACGGACGGCCAGCAATAATGACGAGGTCGCCGCGACGGAATCCACCGAGCAGTATGTGATCAAGATTACGAAATCCGGTAGAAATGGTTGGGAAAATTCCCTGTTGCTTTGCCTCGATACCCTCAATGACCGGAACAAGAAAATTACCAATGGGTTCCGGGGCGTGAGTTGGCCTGTCATTACGCAAGATAGAGAAAATTTCCTCGATGCCACTGGTGGCACATTTTTCGATGTCATAGGTAACATTGGTTGCCGCGTTCTTGATCTGTTCGGCAACTTTGATCATCTTGCGCCTGGTTGCCTGTTCACGGACAAGATTGGTGTAGTATTCAAGATTGGCACCGCTAGGTGCGTTGGCTACGAGTTCGCCGAGATATGATGTGCCGCCGACACGGTCAAGCATGTTGGTTTGCATGAGGCGATCCTGCACACCAACAAGGTCTGGAATATGTGAATCGGCGGCCAGGTCAAGCATGACGCCGTAAATGATTCGATGTGAATCAAAATAGAAATCGTCCTTCTGCAAGGAATTTGAAACAACACTTAGCATTTCCGGGCGGCACAGGAGAACACCAATGATTGCCTGTTCCGCGTGGAGTGCATGGGGTTCCGCAATTTGGTTTGTCTGATCAGTAGCGTTCATTTTTGTCACTTATGACTGGGGTTGTTGTTCAAAAAGTTCGTAGTTGGACTGAATCGGAACATTGGGCCAGTTGAATTGAATGCCTTCAGCGTCGGCCATCAAACGGCGATAAGCACGCTCGCCAATAAGGTAAGCAAACTCAAAGACATCGGTGTTTCCAACAAGGCAGGTTGGCAATTTCCGGTTGTATCTTTCGTCAATGACACGATGAAAAACAATTTGCTCTGTTGGTGTCATGGTAGAAATGCCGAACTCGTCAAGAATAAACAAATCGGGCGAT
>Ga0080004_1129130_pt2 | contig 12082 bp, 17 predicted proteins | sample WasSprMetagenome_FD_69207 | JGI IMG/M metagenome (GOLD analysis project Ga0080004, IMG submission 69207) | Sulfidic aquatic microbial communities from Washburn Spring, Yellowstone National Park, USA - WS (SPADES assembly) (version 2) | ecosystem: Environmental > Aquatic > Thermal springs > Hot... | reverse complement strand
TGGTCATGGGTCGGGTGGAGGTGTTGAGGATGCCGGAGGTGCGGTTTGCAAAGCGGTGCTGGGTTTACGTAGGCGGTGCGGAGGATTATGAGGAAGAGGTGGTGGTGGTTAGGGCGGGTGATGTGTATGTTGTCGGGACTGTACTTGACGACTGGTTTGTGGTGTCTGTGGAGGCGGTGAGGCGCTTCTTGGCGAAGTTGCTTAACGTGGGCGAAGAAGACATCTCGCTGAAGTGTTGATATGGAGCTTTGGCAATACTACAGGAAGGCGTGGGAGGCTGAGCGTGCGCTTAAAGCCGCCGTGTCGACGGCTTGGCTTGTGAAGGGCGGTGTGGCGTTTGCCGTTGTGAAATTCCCGGGCGAGGCTGAGCCGGGGGAGCTATGGGCGGAGAAGATGTGGGTGGCTGTGCCGTGGGTGTTTGGAAACGGGCTGTTTGGTGTTGAGGTGGTGTTTGAAGATGCTAGGTTCACCGCCGTGGCGTGTCCCCAGCACGGCGAGGGGCTGGCAGAGGTGGAGGAGCTCCACGTCCTGCTGAACACGGAGCCCGCCGTCGGCCTCCAGCTACACGACGAGGCGGTGCAGTGGCTTAAGGGGTGGGCTTTGGCGTTAAGAGACAAAGACATCAAGCAGAAAGCTGTCGAGAAAGCTAGGCGGACTAAATATTGCCAAGACCTCTAAACCAACTTTTTTTGTCAAATCCTTTTCCCTCGCCGTCTTAAACCACTTCTTTTTTCAAGCTTTACATTTTTTGTTTTGTTTGTGAGTCGGCGTCTTAAACTGCGTATATTTTAGACAGCTTAACTATTTAGTCGCTTTTTCTCTTTATTATTATATCGATTTTTCGAAAACTTTTTAAAGACGGGTTTTTCTCCAGGTCATGGCCGGGTGTCCGGTCTGTGGGGGTCCACTCATAACAGACCTACAGAGGGGCGAGGTGGTGTGCGCCAAATGCGGCCTAGTGGTGGCTGAATCGGCTGTAGACATGGGGCCGGAGTGGCGCGTCTTCAACGAGGGGGAGAGGAGGCGCGTTAGGGCGGCCCCGCTTAAGCTGGTTGTGAAGACTGACATGGCCGTTAAGCCGGAGCATGGGGCGAGGTGGCGTAGGCTGGCGAGGTTTCACAGAGAGACGCTTCACGGCTACGAGAGGAGGCTGGTTAAAATCGGAAGCGAGATTAAGCGCATTAGGGAATGCGCTGGTTTACCGCAACGCATGGCTGAGGAGGCTGAATCACTAGTGAAGCGGTATTTCGAGGTGGTGGCCGGCTTTCCGCCGGAGGTGGTGGCTGTAGCTGTGCTATGGACAGCCGCTAAGGCGGCCGGCGCGCCAAGGCCGCTGGAGGACTTCCTCAAATGTAGTAGGGCGGATGAGAGGCGGGTGAGGAGGGTGGCGTGGAGGCTGAAAGAAGTAATGAAGCTGGGGAGGAGGCTCTCCATAGATGACTACGTGAGGACATTGGCGGCTAGGGTTAACCTGCCGGCGTCTATTGTCAAAGCCGCAGTGGAGATTTTGGAGAAGAACAGAAGGCTTTTGTTTGGCAAAAACCCGTGGGTTTCAGCGGCCGCCGCCTTATGGCTGGCGTCGTTTAAGAAGTTGGGTCTTCTGAAGGCGTTGGCGGAGGCGTCGGGGGCGACGACGGTTAGCATTAGGAAAGCCGCTGGTAGGATGAGGGTATGAAGGTCTGGAAGATTAGGCAGTACCTCCCCGCCCTGCTTTGGCATTTGCAGAGGCGCATGGAGGGTGTGAGGGGCTTTTTGATTTCCGTAAGGACGCGGGATGTGTGTGGGGTGGATAGGCGGTGTGGGCATGTGGTGCACAGCCTCATGATGAGGCTGGTGGAGAGGGGGCTGGCGAGGCGGTTCAAAAAGGGAACATACATAATCGAGAGGGGGGCTGTGGAGGAGGTGTTGACGGCCCTTAGGGAGTGGATATGACGGAGACCGCAAAGAAAATCAAAACCACGGCCGTCGTTTTTGAATTACCGCAGAAACTTGGCATTCTTCAGTACGTGGAGTATGAGCCGCCTCGGCGGGAGTGGTGTACCGACGGCTGTCTCTACGAGGGTGTGTTGACGGCTGAGGGGTGCCGCAGAGGGGTGTGTATCAAGTACCAGGTGTGGGTGCATTCAAGGAACAAAAGGCGGTGGGAGGTGAAGGAGAAATGGAGGAGGCGTAGGGATGAAGACGTGGGTGGATGCATCAGGCAACAGGTGGCTGACGCCCTGTGGGTGTTGTCGGGGAGGTACGACGTGGGGCTGTGGTATGAGTATGTAAGGGTGGGTATGGGGATTAATCAATACGACGTCTACTGCGGCGTTGTTGTGAATGGGGTGAAGCTGGATCAGCCGTTTTGCCGCGCGGTAGAGGAGTGTGTTGAAGAAATACTAAGAGACTACAAGAGGGAGCTGGAGAAGATGAGGGAGCCGCCCCAACCGGCTTTAGTTATCAAGGTCGACCCCGTGGAGGAGTTGTTGAAGGAGTATCCAGAGCTACAACAAGCATTCGGCGTTGAGTGGGTTAGGAAGTGGCTAGACCTTAGAGAGAGGTTAATTGAAATCGCCAAGGTTATGCGCATGTACCCGTGGATGGTGGAGGTGATAAAGCAGAGGCCTATGAGCATCCTCCACCCCTACATGATAGAAGTGTATGTGGCTAGGGATGGGTCTGAGACTTGTCTCTCGCTCACACCATCGAAGGCCTTCTGCGCGCAGGACGGAGCCGTGAAGGAGGTAAGGCTGGAGCTGGAGTTCAGCCGGTACGAGACATACGGAGACAAGATGAGAGAAGTGTACAGACCAAAGGGGCTACTGGCATACACCACGGCGGCTAGGGAATATGTAAAGCTAATCTAACCGCTTTTTCCTCACCTCCTTTCGGAAATTTTTATATTGAAAATCGGCGTCTTAAACTGAAAAGGCTGGCAGAGGCGGCCGGCGCAACTCTGACCAGCATCAGAAACGCCGCTAAGAGGATGTGAACGCCACGGCAGAGAAGATCAAAACTTTAGCCTCTGTTTTTGAACCGCCGCATAAAGGCCGTCGTTGCGGAGATCAAGGTCGCCATGTTCCTCACCGGTTCTCGTACTGTGCAAGACCTCGCCAAAGCGCCGCGGGTCTACGGGGTAAAGCTTCGGAATTGGATCGAACAGCGGGGGCTCAGCTGTTGAAAGCATTTTAACCCAACTATCTAACAGCCCGTGTCTTGCCCCCTGTGTGGTTCAAGGGACTTGGTGCTCCTCCCGAGTAACGAGTTTGTATGTAAACGTTGCGGCCACAGATGGCCCATGCCGCGGGTAGACCACTCCTGGGTCGAGGTGGAGATAAAGAAGGCGAAGCTCTTTGAGAAGTACGTCGACGCGCCTGTGGAGAACTGCGACGAGTTGTTAAGCCATTTGATGAAGGAGTTAGACGAGAGAAACGCCAGGTTGCTAGCGGCCAAGATCCTGCTTCAGAGGGCCGAGAGACGCAAGCTCACGCAGTCGGAGCTTAGGAGGTTGCACGAAGACGCGGAAAGGTGCTTTCGATGATAGTCGACGTCTCTAGGAAACCCGACGTCTCTAGATACGCAAAGGCATCAGTCGAGATCTTGGTCGACGTTTGCAACACGGCGTCTGCCATACGCGCCGCGGCGAACGCATACCGCTACCTCCCGTTTCTGCACCCACTACCTCTCTCAGCCTCTGCACACTGCAGAGACGGCAAGCTCTACGTCGAGGGCTTCGCCGAGTGGCAAACCGGCATCGAGATGGACGTCCTCTTTGGGGCGTTGACGGGAGCCGTGGCCTCCGGCTCCACTGCCTTGAAAAACCTCTCAGTAGACGTGAAACGTAAAGGCGTCGCACAGCCAGTCACGCCGCCGCAACCCGTAGAGACCGCTCTTACGAGAGAGGGCGACCTCCTGGCGTCTGCATACGGCGAGATGGAGATGAGGAACCTAGAGCTGGTCAATAAGCCGGTGGAGAAGGGCCACCCGCTCCATGCGGCGCAGACGGCCGTTGCCCTCAACGTCAAGAGGCTCTGCGAACTCGTGGGGGGCCCCTGCCCCGCCGTTCAGCACCTCAAAATAGACGTAGACGTAGCAGACGCGCTGAGAGCCCACGTCACAATCAAGGCCAGAGACCTCCCCCCGGCCCCGGAGGCGCTTTTCGCCGTGGGCGTCGCGTTCCTAACCATTTGGGACATGTTGAAGAAGTGGGAGAAAGATGAGGAGGGTCAGTACCCACATACCAAGGTTCGGATAATATCGCTAGAGCGGGGCTAAACAATTAATTCTGGCGAAATTTATGGGCTTTATGTTTCCCCAAGAGGTTATGGATGTCATAGACACCGTATTAAGACACAACGCCTGGAGGAGGGGCGAGACTATAAACCTCATCGCCAGCGAAAACGTAATGTCGCCTCTTGCGGAGCTCCTCTACGTGAATGACTTAGCTGGTAGATATGCAGAGGGCACGGTGGGCCAGCGGTACTACCAGGGGACGAAATATGTAGACGCGTTGGAGGACTCCCTATCCAAGCGATTTGCCAGGGCCCTCGGCGCGGCGTTCGTCGACGTGAGGCCGATCTCCGGCACAGTGGCTAACTTAGCCACGTATTTCGCCCTGGCCCCCGAGGGAGGCCTCGTCGCCTCTCTGCCTGTGAAGTTCGGGGGGCACATAAGCCACAACACAGTCGGCGGGCTGAAGGCGCTCAGACTCAGGTCTGTGGAGTTGCCGTGGGACATGGAGAACTTCAACATAGACGTAGACGCCGCACGTAAGGTTATAGAGGAGAAGAGGCCGAACCTCGTAATTCTCGGAGCGTCGCTTTATCTATTTCCGCATCCAGTCAAGGAGATAGCAGAAATCGCGAAGACTGTGGGCGCCTATGTGCTCCACGACTCGGCACACGTCTTCGGCTTAATAGTAGGCGGCGTTTTTCCAAACCCGTTAAGAGAGGGCGCCCACGTAACCACTACGTCTACCCACAAGACTTTTCCAGGGCCTCAAGGCGGGCTTATAGCCACTGTGATGGGGGATGAGGTAAATGTGCAGATACAAAGGGCTGTGTTCCCCACCTTTACCTCCAACTACCACCTGCACCGCTACGCCGCCACCTACGTGACTCTGGTCGAGATGGAGGTGTTTGGAGGAGAATACGCGGCCAAGATAGTGGAGAACGCCAAGGCGCTGGCCGAGGCGCTTTCTGCGGAGGGAATCACGCCGGTTGCAGAAAGGCACGGGTTCACGAAGACGCACCAGGTGGCGGTGGACGTCTCTAGATTCGGCGGCGGCGACAAGGTTGCGGCGTTGCTTGAGGAGGCGAACGTAATAGTCAACAAAAACGCCCTGCCTTGGGACAAAAGCGTGTTGAAGCCCAGCGGAATTAGAATAGGCGTCCAGGAGATGACGCGGTTCGGCATGGGGAGAGACGAGATGCGAGAAATCGCTAGATTCATAGCGCGTGTAATGAGAGGCGAGGACCCGGCCTCGGTTAGACACGACGTGGCGGCCTTCAGAAAGGCGTATCTAGAGATTAAATACGGTTTCAAGATAAATAGAGAAATCGTAGACAAGCTGTTTGCCTCGTTGAACCTATATACATAGGGTCCTCCCCCCGTCGATAAGTATCAATGACCCAGTGATGTAGCTGGCCTTGTCTGACGCCAGGAAGGCCACCAGCTCGCCGATCTCCTCCGGCTTAGCCAGCCTGCCTAGGGGAACCTCCCTCTCTATCTCTTTTATGACGTCTTCAACTTTGCGCTCCTCCCTCTGCGCCCTGGCGGCCGCCACCTCCCTGACGCGTTCAGTGTCAACGTACCCCTGCATGATCCCGTTAACCAAGATGTTGTACGGCCCCAGCTGATATGCCAGAGTCTTCACCAGGCCTGCCAGGGAAATTCTAATGACGTTGGAAAGCGTTAGCGTTGGGATGGGTTGCTTCAGCGTGGATGAGGTTATGTATATCAGACGGCCCTGCCTCCTCTCCACCATGTGGGGCAACACGTCTCTGGTTATCCAGACGGCGCTCATGAGGAGAAGCCTCACCCCGTATTCCCAATCCTCCTCGGAGAGCTCCATAAACGCGCCGGGCTTAGGCGGACCTGTATTGTAGGCCAACACATCCACTTTGCCGAAGTGGCGGATAGCGGCCTCCGCTATCCGCCTCACGTCCTCCCTCTTGGTTAGATCAGCCTGGACGGGCACCACCGAGACGCCGTATTTAGCCTCAAGCCCCCTCGCGAGCTTCTCAAGTCTCGCCGAGTCTCTTGACGCTATGACTAGGTCTGACCCCTCCCTTGCCAAGACAGAAGCCACGCCGGCTCCTATGCCCCGGCTCGCCGCAGTTACTATAGAAACTTTCCCCTTCAGCATAACCAGCTCGATTCACCTGTTTTTATTATTTCACTTTGATAAAGGTGTGTCTTCTGCAGATGTCTTTAAGTGGGCACTCTTCGCATCTCAAGTCTTTGCAGTATTTGGAGCCTATGTCGTAGGCGCCACGTTCAAAGAGCACGGGATCTCCGCTTATTTTGCCCACATGTCTCACGAGGCCGCGGATGCTTTCGAGCCTCAGCACCACGTCGCGGCATTTGCCTTCTTTGGCTTCGCAGAGTAGCCTTTTCGCGACTCGTGCCTTAACCCTCTCGGCTGTGAGAGTTGGCACGTCTTCAAACGCCCCTGATCTCAAAGTCACAAGCGCCGTGTACATGTCTCCGTGCAGTATGTACTTCTTGTGTTCTTGACCGTAGGCAATCTTCGTAGCCAGCGGGATGTTCGTCTCGTGTATAAAGAGGCGGAGGAAGAGCTTCACACCTCTGCCGACTCGGTTGCCGCCCTCCCCTCTGAAAACTACTTCCCTAATGCCGTTTTCGAAATCCGCGATTTTTCTCTGCTTAGCTATCCAGAGGTGTAGGGACTTGTATTTGTTGTTTATGACGCTGGAAGCCCTCAAAACATTTGTGATGACCTGGTTTGCGACGTCTTTCTCGACGCCTACCTCCTCGAGGGCCCTCCGTATTCTCGAAGCGGAGAACACGTCGTAGACGTGTTTCTCATACGCGGCGGCTAAGTTCTTTAGCTCCGCATCGCTGAGCGGCCTATGTTTGCTCAGCAACGCCACGAGCGCTGCGTATGTTATCAAAAGATCAAGCCCCCTCACGTTGGAGAGGCTGGCCACGAACGTGTCAAAGTCGGTCTTGTAGGTCCGCGAAATGGACTTGACCTGCTCCACCAGCAAGGCGTAGTTATGCGGAAGATTTTCAATAACCCTATCACGTATAGATGCCCCGTGCTCCACTATCTTCTTTCTCACCTCTTCGGCGGTCGCCACGTGCTGCATCCTTAAATCCATATATAAATTAAGACACATGGAAGACCTGATCGAAAAGGCCAAGGCGGCGATAGACAACGCGTACGCCCCCTACTCCAAGTTCAAAGTCGCCGCGGTGGTAAAGACAAAAAGCGGTAAGGTGTACACCGGCGTCAACGTGGAGAACGCCTCCTACGGCCTGACCATGTGCGCCGAGCGGGTGGCCGTGTTTAAGGCCGTGTCGGAGGGGGATAGAGACATCGAGGCGGTGGTGGTCTACACAGACACGGAGGAGCCGACGCCGCCCTGCGGCGCCTGCAGACAAGTCATCGCCGAATTCAACCCAGAAGCACTCATAGTGATGGCCAGCAGAAAGAAGGTCGTCACGGCAAAGCTAAGCGAGCTACTGCCACACGCCTTCACCGGCAGAAGCCTGAGAAGTTAGCTCTCCCCCTCCTCCTCGCCGGGGAGCTTCAACAACGAGATTCTCCTAGGCTTTTCCCGCCCCGGCTGGACCTGTTGCGTCAGCTTGTCCCTATACATCTCCGCCAGCTTGTCGACGATAGACAAAACGGCCTTCGCAGTCTCGTTGTCTTTCGCGAGGAACTCGTGGAGCCTCCCCGCGTCTAGGTACTGAGAGAACTCGGGGTCCATAGGTATGCCCCCTAGGAACGGCACCCCCGCCGCCTCCGCGATTCTTTTACCAGCGTCTCTGCCGAAGATGTAGTACACCTTCCCGTCGCCGGGACACATGAAACAACACATATTCTCAACCACACCAGCAACTCTGATGTTAAGTTTCCTGGAGAAGTCTATTGACTTCAACACTATCCTACGCGAGATCTCGGTCGGTATGGTCACCACGACGCTCCCGTCTAGCCCCCCCTGCAGGCTCTGCGCTATCGTCAGGGGGGCGTCGCCAGTGCCCGGCGGCAGGTCTACAACCAAGACGTCGAGCGGGCCCCAGTCCACCTGCGCCACAAAGTCCCTGAGTGCCTGATTCACCAGAGGGGCTCTCCATATGACTGCAGTGTCGTCGCTGGGCAAGGCGAATTCAATAGAGACAACCTTTATGCCAAGCGGCCCCGTTACCGGAACGATTTTGCCCGTTTTCTGCTCCACATAAAGCGTCATGTCTGAAAGGCCAAGCATCTTGGGGACCGTAGGCCCGTAGACGTCGCCGTCTAGCACGCCGACCTTGTACCCCCTCATGGCGAAGCCCACGGCTATGGAGGTGGACACAAGAGACTTCCCCACGCCGCCCTTGCCCGATATCGTTACTAATTTGAGCTTGACGTCCTTGAGGGCATCTGCGAGAGAGCCGGGCGCCGCCGCCTGGCCGCGAATATTGACTCTGACAGACATGGTCTCTTATGGTGTTAGGAGTATATATATCTACTGAGGTGGTCCGGCAAACCACTGGGACAGCCCCCTACGGATTAGGGAGATCCCGATGGCAACGCTTAGTATTAGCATGATTTTTTCCACGACGCGGATGCCGAGGATGCCTAAGATCTTGGTCAACACTTCTGAGGCGAGTAGCGTGGCAAGCGTGAGGAGCGAGACAACGATAATCACCAAGAGGACGTGGAGGAGCCCTACCTCTCTGGAGAGGAGGAGGACGTAGGAGATAGATGCCGGCCCGGCTAGGAAGGGCACGGCAAGCGGAACCACAGCCACCTCTACCCCCTCTGCGGCGATGCCTTGTTCATACGGCCGGGTGAGGTAAAGCAGAGAAAACGCCACGAGTATAATTCCGCTCGCCACCATGAAGTCGCCGAGAGTGACTCCAAAGTAGCCGAAGAACTCAACGCCGAATGCCGCGAAGAGTATCAGGATAAGGGCGGCGACAGCGACGGAGAGGACTAGGACTCTGCGCCTACGCCCGGGATCCAGTCTCGCGGTGACTGCGGTAAACAGCGGGATGTTGCCGATGGGGTCCACTATAATATAAAGCGCAACTGTTGACGCCAGCAGATTCAGGAGGTCAGAACCCAGATTATACATCACCCAGCTCAGCGATGACGGGCCGTCTCCACCGTGTAATATTGAGGTGTTGAATTTATTTGGCCCAGCTGTATTTCCTCCAGCGTTTAGACCTGCCCCAGCCGCAGGATGCGCAGTATTTCTTAGTGACGTTGTATGAGTGCCGTCCGCAACGCGGGCATCTGATATGGGTCTTTCCCTTGTTGTGTTTGCCCATCGACGGCGTGCCCTTCATGGCACCGGCGAGATGAAGAGCACGTTCTCTCCCCTCACAACTATGGTCCCGCGTTTATACACATTGCCGTCGATGATCTCCTCGGCGTCGTCAAGTAGCAGGTTGACGTGTTGATCAAATGCGCGGAGGACGCCCCTGATCTCGTGGCTGTCTCTAAGTTTGACAAGCACTTGCCTACCAATTGAGTCCTGCAAAGTGGCCCCGAGTGTGGCGAAGCATTTGCTGACATCGGAAGCCATAGCCCACTACTGGGAGCTGTATATAAGCATTTTGGCGTTCTGGGCGCGGGCGGCCTCGGGTTTTCGTGGGTTGGGATAACGGTGGTTGGCACGCCTCTTTTCCGTCTTTTAGGGGCTCTTCGATGGGTTGTAGTACGTTGTGTTGCGTACTTGCGGCGTAGTAACCAGACGCTGAGGCGCCGTCGTATTGATGGTATATCGCACAGGCGGCAGATTTAAAAAGTCGCCAGGCCTTAGTCACGTGGAAGACGTACTTGTCGAGCAGGTCTTCAAAGATCTTCAGTCTCGTGGGTTCAAAATCCTGGAGAGGCTTGGGGATAGGATGTTTGTGGCCGAGAAAAGGGACAGATATCTATTCTACGTCATGGTGGAGGGCGTGGAGGTTACGGTTCACACTCTGTTAAGCGTCATAAACATGGGCGAGACTCTCTCAATGCCTGCGGTGTTGGCGCTGGTGAGCAACGACGGCACGGTGACGTATTACTTCGTGAGGAAGATCAGGCTACCGCGCAACGTCTATGCTGAAGCTGTTTGAACGACTAATTGAGGCCTCGAGAAGCCGGGGGGTACGCTTCGTGTTGCATTTCGTGAAGTGCCGCGGCAAAGTCGGCGTGGACAGAGAGATCAAGGCCCTGGACGAAGAGGGCAGGCCTGCCCCGTGGTCCCGCGTGTTTCCCGGCGTCACGCCGCAGAATATAGTTCAGCAGTGCGTGCTGAAAAAGGTAGAGGTCTACAGAGGCTCAGAGCTTCTCGGCGAATACGGGACTATTGACGAGGCTCTTTCTGCGATTCGGTAGCTTTTTTCAGAGATTCCCTGACCCTCACGGCGTATCCCCTCTTCAGCGTGAGCTCCCTAGCGCTGTACATAAGCCTCCCTACGGCTATCACCGAGCCGTGGGGGTCTATCACCGCGACTTCTCCGTAGGGCCTCGCCTCATGAGGCGCTTGTACTATATACTTGGCAGGGACATTGCGCCCCTCTTTTACATACTCCACGGCCTCCGGATCTAGGACAAGGCGTCTTTCTAGAAAGGTAGCGCCATATAGCGTGGGGAGGAGGTATCCATCGTTGTTTCTCAGCACAAAGGCGAGTTTTCCGTCTACATACACGCGTCTGACCCTGCCGGCATTGTTGTACTCAACGTCGATCTGACGTCTGCGGAGCTTCTCCGCCACGGGCCGTCCGTAGAGGTACGCGATTATGTTTATGACCGCGGAAACCACACGACGAGTGATTAAGCTTTTTAAATAGCTTAGAGGTTGGTGGCGTGTATTGTGAAATCTGCGGCAGGCCGATAGAAGGCGAGCCGATACCCGTAGAAGTTGACAAGGCTGTTTTGTATGTGTGTAGAAGTTGCGCGGCGCAGTACGGCAAGAGGGCAACCCAGCAGCAGCCTCAGGTCATTGCGCAGAAAAAGCCGGCGCCCAGACCTAAACCCGCCGCGCCGCGTCCGCCGCCTCTGGAGGTTGAGCTCGTTGAGAACTTCGGCGCAGTCATACGGCGGGCTAGGGAGAACCTGGGCCTTTCTAGAGAGGCGCTGGCGGCAATGCTGGGGGTTAAGGAGACGGTCTTGAGGAGAATAGAGGCGGGGCAACTGCAACCTGACCTAGCGCTGGCCAAGAGGCTGGAGAGGGCTCTTGGGGTGAGGCTCTTGGTGGAGGCCGCCGAGGAGGGCGTTGCCAAAAGCGGCGGCAAGGTCGAGAGGGGCCTTACACTGGGCGAGGTCGCAGAGATCAGGGACGAGGGTGAGGAGTAGGGCTCTTCTGGCCTACGTCGGTCCCAAGACGCTGAATTTAAGCTACAGGCTGGACGAGTTCGTCTCTCTCGTCGAGGTCGCTGGGTTTGACGTCGTCGATTTAATGACTCAGTTCGGCAGGGCTGATACCAGGTTCTATCTGGGTTCTGGGAGGGCCAGGGAGGTTGCGAAGAGGGATTTCGACGTTTTTATAGCGTATCACAGCCTGTCGCCGCTTCAAGTCTTCAACTTGGAGCGGCTTTTTAGGCGTAGGGTCATCGACAGGGTGTTGGTGATACTATCAATATTTGAGAAGAGGGCGGGGAGCACGGAATCCAAGTTGCAAATCGAGCTTGCTAGGTTGAGGTACGAGCTTCCTAAGGTAAAGGAGTACTTAAGACGAGCCAAGATGGGAGAGCAACTGGGCTTCATGGGTGCCGGCGAGTACATCATCGATGCCTACTATCGCCACATGGTGAAGAGGATCTCCACAATTAGGCGGAAGCTGGAGGAGGTGCGGAGGAGCAGGGTAACCCACATAGCCAAGAGGAAGGAGGTGGGGGTGCCGGAGGTGGTCATCACCGGATACACCAGCGCAGG
>Ga0080004_1133831_pt1 | contig 12084 bp, 13 predicted proteins | sample WasSprMetagenome_FD_69207 | JGI IMG/M metagenome (GOLD analysis project Ga0080004, IMG submission 69207) | Sulfidic aquatic microbial communities from Washburn Spring, Yellowstone National Park, USA - WS (SPADES assembly) (version 2) | ecosystem: Environmental > Aquatic > Thermal springs > Hot... | reverse complement strand
GTCAATGCAAAGAGGATTGAAAGGGTGGGGGATAAGGGGGATAAGGTGGGGGATAATGGTGGAGTCTCAATGCAAAGAGGATTGAAAGGCTAGCTTGTATCTCTCCCCCAGCGTCTTCACAGCTAGGCCAGTCTCAATGCAAAGAGGATTGAAAGTTCTTGATTCAGGAGGAGCCCTCCTCCTGATTTTTTCACGTCTCAATGCAAAGAGGATTGAAAGAGGCTTTCAACAAAACGGCTGACGAATTTCTGAGCCCTTGTCTCAATGCAAAGAGGATTGAAAGATATAAAAACCCGCAGGCATCTCATATTCCACGAAATCCCCGTCTCAATGCAAAGAGGATTGAAAGCCTACTTTTTCATCTGTGGATTTGAGGCAGGTAGAAGTAAGTCTCAATGCAAAGAGGATTGAAAGTGAAAGTAATAGAAGTCATCCTTTCCTGATAGATTGTATATGTCTCAATGCAAAGAGGATTGAAAGTCCAGAAGGCAAACGCATCAGTTGGAGTCGATAAGACATTGTCTCAATGCAAAGAGGATTGAAAGGAAATGCTCAATGCTAAGACTTGCCGAACTGCTTGAGGTCTCAATGCAAAGAGGATTGAAAGCCCTCAGGTTTAAATCTGGGGCACCCCCCTTTTCTGGGGGTCGTCTCAATGCAAAGAGGATTGAAAGCCTAGCTGGAAATCTGTGGACTCAGAGTATCTTGTATCAGTCTCAATGCAAAGAGGATTGAAAGTTGCATTGAGACTAAGAAAAAGTTTACACTTAAAAATAGGTCTCAATGCAAAGAGGATTGAAAGATACCAGCCATCGAAGCTGGCAAGAAGGAGGAAGACGAAGAAGGACGTCTCAATGCAAAGAGGATTGAAAGTAAGTGTATCTGAGGAGCACCTTATCCTTAGTGTTCTGTCCGTCTCAATGCAAAGAGGATTGAAAGTGGACAACGTTCTGGACAACGTTCTTGCAACTTGAGACCGTCTCAATGCAAAGAGGATTGAAAGCTGGCTAGCTGATATTAACCAAAAAGTTTTAGTTTTCATGTCTCAATGCAAAGAGGATTGAAAGCTACCATTGTTGCCGTTTCCCGTTCCTCCACTTGCCCCTGTCTCAATGCAAAGAGGATTGAAAGACTCTTTTCCTCTCTCCATGCCATGAGGGTAGCTTTTTGTCTCAATGCAAAGAGGATTGAAAGCGTGATAGGGGAACCGCCTCTTCCCCCACCACCTCATAAGTCTCAATGCAAAGAGGATTGAAAGTTCATACTCCTAGCACCACCGCCTTTCACAAACATAGTTGGTCTCAATGCAAAGAGGATTGAAAGGCAGTTCCTCCACCTCCTGTTGCACCTGTTGATGGGCGTCTCAATGCAAAGAGGATTGAAAGTATATTATCAAACCAACCAGAGCTACTATAAATACATGTCTCAATGCAAAGAGGATTGAAAGGGACTTCGTGAACATGCTTAGATTAGAGGTGAAGGAAGTCTCAATGCAAAGAGGATTGAAAGCAAGCCTGCGCACTGCCCTGCTGATGTAAAATATTTGGGCTTGTCTCAATGCAAAGAGGATTGAAAGCTTCTTTAAAAAGTATAAAGCAGAGACCATGAGGATCTGTCTCAATGCAAAGAGGATTGAAAGTGACGTCAAACTGAGCGTGCAAGCGCTTCTGAAGCGCTGTCTCAATGCAAAGAGGATTGAAAGAGGATGAGCTTGATAGGCGTGTGTTGTATATTCCTATGGCGTCTCAATGCAAAGAGGATTGAAAGTATAAGCCTAGGTCGGGCTCGATATTTGACCTCTCCTATGTCTCAATGCAAAGAGGATTGAAAGTGGAGGCAACAGGTACATAGATTACATATACGTGAGTCTGTCTCAATGCAAAGAGGATTGAAAGGTAGAGCTTGGGCGGGACCAGCCGAAAAGCATGTTTCTCGTCTCAATGCAAAGAGGATTGAAAGATATCTCTCTCTCCTTCCACAAATCTGATCTCTACCACGTCTCAATGCAAAGAGGATTGAAAGTGACGGAGTGGTCACTATAACAGCCCCGTTGTAAGGTGCGTCTCAATGCAAAGAGGATTGAAAGATCGCTTCCCTAGCACAGGGAGGAGAGTGCTGCTATTAGGTCTCAATGCAAAGAGGATTGAAAGCCCATTTCTATCACCTGTCTTTAGCTTTGTATTTCCCCTGTCTCAATGCAAAGAGGATTGAAAGGCTTCTTTGTCATTCCTTATTTCTCCTGTTATGTACTGTGGTCTCAATGCAAAGAGGATTGAAAGGTGGTTCCACTTCCGCGTATATAACTCTGAATATGCCAGTCTCAATGCAAAGAGGATTGAAAGGAGAAGAGTAAAAGGAGACAGCAAGATTGAACTGAAGTTGTCTCAATGCAAAGAGGATTGAAAGCTGGAGGCAACTTTTCCGCCGATTTCAACGCCGTATTCCTGTCTCAATGCAAAGAGGATTGAAAGTTCTTATATCAAATCCGTTCCTCTTCGGAAAACTGAGGGTCTCAATGCAAAGAGGATTGAAAGTCCTCGGCATATAGGGTGCATACCCCCTCCCCCTTCGCTACGTCTCAATGCAAAGAGGATTGAAAGAGAAGGGTGGTTAGGAAACCTGTCGGGATAGGGGTTATAGTCTCAATGCAAAGAGGATTGAAAGCATCCATCCACATCACCACCTTGGTCATGTAAAATTAGTCTCAATGCAAAGAGGATTGAAAGATTACTGTGTATATGTTGTCTTCATCATCAACTGCTGGGTCTCAATGCAAAGAGGATTGAAAGTTCTAATCCCCCCTACAGCATGGGGCTGAGTATCGGCTGGTCTCAATGCAAAGAGGATTGAAAGATGAGTTCAACGAGACAGTAGGACAGATAGAGCTTAGGTCTCAATGCAAAGAGGATTGAAAGCTGCGTCTGTGTCAAGGCCTATGTTGCTGACATGACCCTGTCTCAATGCAAAGAGGATTGAAAGTTATTCCTATAATGGTGAGTCTCCTTGTTCATCTTCGAAAGTCTCAATGCAAAGAGGATTGAAAGTCAGCATGTGGCAAACGCTCCAAAGGCAATTGACGTTATATGTCTCAATGCAAAGAGGATTGAAAGGAGAAGAAGTATCCCCAACCAGTCGAGTCGGGTCATGAGTTGGGACTTGCTCCGTCTCAATGCAAAGAGGATTGAAAGCCTGAGGGAGTTTCTCATGAAAGAGCTTGATAAAACATATGTCTCAATGCAAAGAGGATTGAAAGCCTGATCTCGTGGGTTCTAGGAATCAATCACATAGCAGAGTCTCAATGCAAAGAGGATTGAAAGTATTTAAACTTTCTCCGTCGATCGCCGAAGGATATTTAGTCTCAATGCAAAGAGGATTGAAAGCATTCACCTCAATAGTCTTATCAGAAGAATATTACATGTCTCAATGCAAAGAGGATTGAAAGGTTACGACAATTGATATATAAGCCTTTTGCCGAATATTCGTCTCAATGCAAAGAGGATTGAAAGCAACAAGTCGTTGGACTGCGTGGAGTAGGGTGAGAGGACGTCTCAATGCAAAGAGGATTGAAAGAGAGGGTCGACGGAGACAAAACCGGCACAGCTGTACGTGTCTCAATGCAAAGAGGATTGAAAGCAGAGGATTTGCCACCTTGAACTCATAGTCTGGGCCCGGTCTCAATGCAAAGAGGATTGAAAGCCGGGAGCCACAAACCCCGGAGAGCCGATAATGATAGAAGTCTCAATGCAAAGAGGATTGAAAGATATACCTGATCATGAGGCTCAGGCACTGGGTGGAGGATCTCCGTCTCAATGCAAAGAGGATTGAAAGTTTCCTATCGTTCTTTCTTCTTCAGCTCCGGGATTGGTCTCAATGCAAAGAGGATTGAAAGAACTCTACAGGCTGGTATGTCCGATCCACTTCAGAGGTACGTCTCAATGCAAAGAGGATTGAAAGTTACTCATCCATATTCTGTGGCGACGATGTCATACATACTGTCTCAATGCAAAGAGGATTGAAAGAATTTGATGCACCATGAGCAACTCCATCATCAACACAGGTCTCAATGCAAAGAGGATTGAAAGGGAGAGGATAAAGGCAGCAATGGCTTCACTGATAGCAGTCTCAATGCAAAGAGGATTGAAAGATCCCTCTGGGAACGGCACTGGTGTTGCAGGCCTGAACGTCTCAATGCAAAGAGGATTGAAAGTATGGTTATACAGCAAGGGGAAGAACATAGAGGGAATAGGTCTCAATGCAAAGAGGATTGAAAGTTAGGTGGCACCATGCTATTCTATTTCATTGTTATAAAGTCTCAATGCAAAGAGGATTGAAAGATAAAGGCGAGATCTCCCTTTCAAGGGGACTCCCGCCAGTCTCAATGCAAAGAGGATTGAAAGTCTTCCCCTCTCCGCTCTACGCTCTTCCTCTCTCTCCTCTCGTCTCAATGCAAAGAGGATTGAAAGCCCCATTCATGAGACCCGTGCGGATTTATCCATGCTACGTCTCAATGCAAAGAGGATTGAAAGTTTACGAAAGGCTCGAAAAGAAGGTCAGAGAGACAGGTAAGTCTCAATGCAAAGAGGATTGAAAGGTGCTGGATTAAAGAAGGAGGAAGATGCATTCAAGGAGCGTCTCAATGCAAAGAGGATTGAAAGTATGTTAAGTTTATATACCCACGACGTCAGCTGTCTATTAGGTCTCAATGCAAAGAGGATTGAAAGGTAGATTTATAAACTTCACATCCATATTTTGTTGATGCCGTCTCAATGCAAAGAGGATTGAAAGAATCCTTAAACTCAGCTGGAAATCCCGGTTCCAAACTAGTCTCAATGCAAAGAGGATTGAAAGTTATTACGTCATTGAATGGCTCTCTAGGATGCACCTTGTCTCAATGCAAAGAGGATTGAAAGGGTACTCTTTTGCTGATCTCCAGATTCCCGTTTTCCCTCGTCTCAATGCAAAGAGGATTGAAAGAGAACCTCCCGACGGACTACTTCAAGGCCGGGCAGTCCGTCTCAATGCAAAGAGGATTGAAAGGCAGTCGAGCCTTTCCGCGATATCCCTCAATTCCTCAAGTCTCAATGCAAAGAGGATTGAAAGGCCTTTTCCGTCCTTACCCTTATGATCGCATTTTCCCTGTCTCAATGCAAAGAGGATTGAAAGGGCCGTTGCACCACAGGTTCCGCAACTACCGGGCAATGTCTCAATGCAAAGAGGATTGAAAGTCTTCTTACTCTTTTACTACTATCTGTATGGCAATGAGTCTCAATGCAAAGAGGATTGAAAGTCTGACCGGAATAAAGTAGCCCTCCTTGTAAAGCCTTATGTCTCAATGCAAAGAGGATTGAAAGTGTCTATCTTATAAAAGGCAGATTCGGCGTGAGCATCTTTGTCTCAATGCAAAGAGGATTGAAAGTAATAGTGATGCTGAAAGGTCAAGTGATAGAAATATGGGTCTCAATGCAAAGAGGATTGAAAGTTAGTGATAGAGACTAACAATGTGCCGGAAAAGCTCATATGTCTCAATGCAAAGAGGATTGAAAGTCTAATCCTCTCACATATTGTGCTACTCTATAAGCTGTTGTCTCAATGCAAAGAGGATTGAAAGTCTTTATAAAGAAATCAATGAAGGAGTCCATTTTACCCTCGTCTCAATGCAAAGAGGATTGAAAGCAAAAGAAGCACCAGCATCAACAGGCACTTGCAGCTATGTCTCAATGCAAAGAGGATTGAAAGAACGAAACGGATTTATATCGCAGAGGAGAGATATATCAGGGTCTCAATGCAAAGAGGATTGAAAGTGAGGAATTGATAAGGGTTCTTAAAATCTTGGATAAGGCGTCTCAATGCAAAGAGGATTGAAAGTATAATGGTTTATAGTTCGGAGGAGGGGGGAGTGTATTCGTCTCAATGCAAAGAGGATTGAAAGGAAACTGTTGAAGAGGTTGTCTTTGTGTAGAATGTCATTGGTCTCAATGCAAAGAGGATTGAAAGGAAAAAATCACCTGAGCCCGTCCCTGCGGGCTCAGTCTTCTGTCTCAATGCAAAGAGGATTGAAAGACCGTAACAGGGGAGGCCCGGCGTTTGGGAGGGAGTGGATAGTCTCAATGCAAAGAGGATTGAAAGTCTCGCTCATGCATCTCCCTCCCAAACGGGGCTTTGGGTCTGTCTCAATGCAAAGAGGATTGAAAGCTTCTTGGTATCTCGCTTCCTATCCTTATGTGGTAGGTCTCAATGCAAAGAGGATTGAAAGGGTTTGTTTTAGCGAGGGTGCCTCCTTCCTGAGCTTCCTGTCTCAATGCAAAGAGGATTGAAAGGTCCATCAGCTTTCGCCTTACAAATTCTAGGCCTGTGGTCTCAATGCAAAGAGGATTGAAAGAGAAGTTTTTGCAACCAAGCCGGACATGTGCGCTCACTCGTCTCAATGCAAAGAGGATTGAAAGTAGGAAGGGCAAGAAGAGACAGGACAAGAGGAAGGTAGTCTCAATGCAAAGAGGATTGAAAGGGTTAGAATTTTTCCGATGAACAGTTTTGAAGATACTTGTCTCAATGCAAAGAGGATTGAAAGATTTTATTGCTTATGTGTCCATCCTGCCTCAAGCTTATTTGTCTCAATGCAAAGAGGATTGAAAGGGGAGTCTGCACAGATATTGTGGCAGTCTTCTTTGTCTGGTCTCAATGCAAAGAGGATTGAAAGTTTATCTCCTGTGCCAGCTCTTCCTCCTTTTCTGTCATGTCTCAATGCAAAGAGGATTGAAAGCTTTCAAAAAGTTGATAAAATGATAGTAGAAGCACATCCATCGTCTCAATGCAAAGAGGATTGAAAGCCTGTCCAGTGGGACAGGAATGCTCTGTATCTTGGAAAGTCTCAATGCAAAGAGGATTGAAAGTTCGGAAGGGCCAGCAGAGGGTATTCTGATTCAATATCATGTCTCAATGCAAAGAGGATTGAAAGATATACTCTCCATCAAATATCGCCAGCTCCGAGTGACTGTCTCAATGCAAAGAGGATTGAAAGTTGGATAGCCAGTTCCAAAGCTGTTGACCCTCATTGCTGTCTCAATGCAAAGAGGATTGAAAGGATATATGTAGAACGTATGATTATACTTTGTAGCATTGCTGGTCTCAATGCAAAGAGGATTGAAAGTCATTTCTTTAGCCTTATTGCTACTTTCCTAACCCTATGTCTCAATGCAAAGAGGATTGAAAGGTGTAAGGGTTTCAGAGGGATCTTAGATGATACCCTACGTCTCAATGCAAAGAGGATTGAAAGTTCTCACCATCTCACCTCCCATTTCTTATAGAGGCGGTTAGTCTCAATGCAAAGAGGATTGAAAGATCACAACATCAACGTTGAAGTCGGCCATAGGTCTCAGGTCTCAATGCAAAGAGGATTGAAAGGTAGCACCACTTGTTGATGAGGCGACAGTGAAACTCAGGTCTCAATGCAAAGAGGATTGAAAGTGTGTAGTAGAGTCTGTATGATTCAACGAAAAATTCATGTCTCAATGCAAAGAGGATTGAAAGCCAAGCGTGAGGGGCTAAAGGCATAACCCCTCATCTTTAGTCTCAATGCAAAGAGGATTGAAAGGGAGGTACGCCCTTCACCAATGCTAAGTAGACTATTCTTTCGTCTCAATGCAAAGAGGATTGAAAGAGAACAGGAGCGTAGGGAAGCCTTGTGTCCACAAAAAGTCTCAATGCAAAGAGGATTGAAAGGTAAGGGCAGTGTGCATGGATCCTGCTGGCTTATCAGCGTCTCAATGCAAAGAGGATTGAAAGACTACGGTGCCTTCGGAGTATTTCTGTCTCAACCAATCTGTCTCAATGCAAAGAGGATTGAAAGTTTTGTCCGCATACACCACCTCAAAGCCGTTTGTGAACTTGTCTCAATGCAAAGAGGATTGAAAGTCTGTTGTCCGTTGAGCTCCACTGCAAATCAACTGATCGTCTCAATGCAAAGAGGATTGAAAGGAGGAGAAAGCAAAGAAGAAAGCTGATCAAGGAACGGGTCTCAATGCAAAGAGGATTGAAAGTCGAAGGAAATTCCCGTATTCACACCCCCTCCACGTACTCGTCTCAATGCAAAGAGGATTGAAAGTTGTATTTTCTACAATAGTTATTTTCTAGCCTAGCGAGGGTCTCAATGCAAAGAGGATTGAAAGGCAGGGTCATAGACGGCCTCGCCACGGGCGGGGAGTCCAAGTCTCAATGCAAAGAGGATTGAAAGCCCATGATCTTTACGGGCTTGCTCTAATGAATTTTGTTTGTCTCAATGCAAAGAGGATTGAAAGGCTTCTATAGGATCATGTCTGGAGACCCACAATACTCTCCGTCTCAATGCAAAGAGGATTGAAAGTCAACTGTAATGCAAGGAGATGGGCATCCCCAGCTCCCCAGTCTCAATGCAAAGAGGATTGAAAGCCACTCACAGAACAGAAGCAACAGAAGGCTAGTGAGGAAGTCTCAATGCAAAGAGGATTGAAAGAACTTAGGGCCGAGGAGCCAAGGCCTGAAGAACCTGCCCGTCTCAATGCAAAGAGGATTGAAAGTTTGGTAATTTCTTCTTTGGATTCTTTAAGTTCTTCTCCGTCTCAATGCAAAGAGGATTGAAAGCTGGTGGACACAAGCGGTAGCATGCACGGACCAAGAATAGTCTCAATGCAAAGAGGATTGAAAGACGAGAAGCTTTCCACAGACGGCATCTACTCTGTGTCTCGTCTCAATGCAAAGAGGATTGAAAGGTACAGTAACCGCAACAAGAGCATATACTGAGAAGTCTGAGTCTCAATGCAAAGAGGATTGAAAGGTTTTAGCACCACAGCTTTTAACTTCTTCGGAGAAGATAAGTCTCAATGCAAAGAGGATTGAAAGTCACGTCAAGATCCAAGCAGCAGAGATAGCAGCCCTTTTCGTCTCAATGCAAAGAGGATTGAAAGTCCACCTTTCCCTACTATTTTCAAGAATGGGGATCAGAGGTCTCAATGCAAAGAGGATTGAAAGCTACTATCCGTAAAAAAGGAAAAAAGAGAAAGGATTTAGTCTCAATGCAAAGAGGATTGAAAGTATACTTTAACGGATTCAACAGGAACAGATGTCCGATTTTGTCTCAATGCAAAGAGGATTGAAAGATACCTGAATCCCAGCTTCCTGGCCTCTTTTCAACCTTGGTCTCAATGCAAAGAGGATTGAAAGTATTTTTGTTTTCACTTCCCTTCTCCCTAACAGGTATTGTCTCAATGCAAAGAGGATTGAAAGTTACAACATGGAAACACTCAAAAACGCTATTTCAAAGCTCGTCTCAATGCAAAGAGGATTGAAAGCTTTGTAAGGATAGGAGTTCAGGCACGGATTGCAAGCTGTCTCAATGCAAAGAGGATTGAAAGTTTCCCCAGTATCAGGCTGTGGAGGGTATTTCACCCAGTCTCAATGCAAAGAGGATTGAAAGTTGTATATAGTCTGTATAAAGCTTGGTGAATGCCCTTTGTCTCAATGCAAAGAGGATTGAAAGTTGTATATAGTCTGTATAAAGCTTGGTGAATGCCCTTTGTCTCAATGCAAAGAGGATTGAAAGTTCAATCCAGCCCTTTGTCTGGACGTACTGGAGCCATTTGGTCTCAATGCAAAGAGGATTGAAAGCACCCTGAATTCGCCATCAGGCTGGGTAAACACAACCGGTCTCAATGCAAAGAGGATTGAAAGTACAGGTTCAGGAGGTACTCTATTGCCTCATCAAGACGTCTCAATGCAAAGAGGATTGAAAGTTTACAGCCCACGCACAGGTCTTTTCTATGCCCTAACGGGTCTCAATGCAAAGAGGATTGAAAGACAAGGAAAAACAGGAAGAACACAGCATCTTTTCCTCCTGTCTCAATGCAAAGAGGATTGAAAGCAGGGGATAAGATAGATTTACAGGTTGATCTAAAGGTCGTCTCAATGCAAAGAGGATTGAAAGAGAACACTTATGGTGGAAGCGCTGAAAAGAGGAGAGGAATGTCTCAATGCAAAGAGGATTGAAAGATATGTTTCACGTTCTGTTCCGATCCTGACCTCTGAGGTCTCAATGCAAAGAGGATTGAAAGGTAATTCTCCTTCAGTATCCCATCCAGCTCGCAAATTTTGTCTCAATGCAAAGAGGATTGAAAGATGCGTTCCAGAACCCCCTTCCGTACTCCACCACCTTTGTCTCAATGCAAAGAGGATTGAAAGGGATCTATTCCCTTGTCTTCTTTATGCAATGGACAGTTTTGTCTCAATGCAAAGAGGATTGAAAGGGTTATGTTAACACAACATCGGTTACCTTAAGCTGGAAGTCTCAATGCAAAGAGGATTGAAAGGAAATGTGCTTCCACATCTCCTCCCTACTTGGTTCCAGTCTCAATGCAAAGAGGATTGAAAGTTTACGTTGTCTATCGCCCCTCCCTCAAGCGAGTCCTCGGTCTCAATGCAAAGAGGATTGAAAGGGGTTGCCCTGCCGTCCTTGGGCCTCCCCAGCCTAAGGGCGTCTCAATGCAAAGAGGATTGAAAGTTTTAAGTTCTCAATCTTTAAGGCTAAACTTTTTATTTAGTCTCAATGCAAAGAGGATTGAAAGCTACCAATAGCAGTATGTAAACCCTCTGTCTCGCTCTCGTCTCAATGCAAAGAGGATTGAAAGTTCCCCCTCCCACGGGGCTCCCCCTTTTACGGGATCAAGTCTCAATGCAAAGAGGATTGAAAGCTTTTTTGTAGGGAGGGAGTTTTTTTTCATTATTCGGTCTCAATGCAAAGAGGATTGAAAGATGGCTAATCATCTCCATGCCTCTAGAACCTATTGTTAGTCTCAATGCAAAGAGGATTGAAAGTCCAGATCTCGTATTCATCTGAGCCTACTACTTTGGTTACGTCTCAATGCAAAGAGGATTGAAAGACCAACTTTATATACACCATTCAATCACCCTTCTCATTTCGTCTCAATGCAAAGAGGATTGAAAGGTACAACAGCCTGAGGCATATAGCATCAAACAAGAAGGGTCTCAATGCAAAGAGGATTGAAAGACTACCCGAGGAGAGGAATTCAGGTCGAGCTTTCAGGCAAGTCTCAATGCAAAGAGGATTGAAAGTCTCCTGATCCTCAGGCTTAGCTCTAGCCAATTGAAGCTGTCTCAATGCAAAGAGGATTGAAAGCCTAGTTAGATAGGTGAGAATAAGATACGACTTACATAGTCTCAATGCAAAGAGGATTGAAAGATAAGTATTGTATAGAAAGAGATAAGAAATTCGAAGGTCTCAATGCAAAGAGGATTGAAAGTTTAATTTCTTCAGCTTATCTGCTTTCTCCTTTTCTTGTCTCAATGCAAAGAGGATTGAAAGATATCCCCTATTTCTCCTCCCCTTTCTTCGGCTTCTTTTGTCTCAATGCAAAGAGGATTGAAAGATTTCAACGAAATTTTCAAGGGACATAATATCACCTCATTGTCTCAATGCAAAGAGGATTGAAAGTATAGCTTTACTATAAGAGACAACAACCTAATAGTTCAGTCTCAATGCAAAGAGGATTGAAAGTTCCGAATCACTCAGGTTTCTCATTAGACTCTCCATGCTCGTCTCAATGCAAAGAGGATTGAAAGGAGAATAGCTTGAACAACGCATGGCTGGTTTGATACAAGTGTCTCAATGCAAAGAGGATTGAAAGGCAGACCCTCTCTGCCTTGCCTAAGAGAAATAGAAAGTCTCAATGCAAAGAGGATTGAAAGTGAGAAAGGAGAACAGCCAGTCCCTGAGGACTTTCCTGAGTCTCAATGCAAAGAGGATTGAAAGCATAAAAACCTGCGGGTGCCCTCCCCTCTAATGGTAAAGTCTCAATGCAAAGAGGATTGAAAGGTGTAGAATTTGACAAAGGCTCCTCTTACTACCTTTTCTTGTCTCAATGCAAAGAGGATTGAAAGTTGAACCTCTCCTGCCACAGTTGGCCCTTTATACTGGGGTCTCAATGCAAAGAGGATTGAAAGTCCCATATCGGCAACAGCTCCAACAAAGGTAATGCTATTTGTCTCAATGCAAAGAGGATTGAAAGATTAAGATGTTATCAATGTACTCTTTTAATT
>Ga0080004_1131658_pt1 | contig 12086 bp, 13 predicted proteins | sample WasSprMetagenome_FD_69207 | JGI IMG/M metagenome (GOLD analysis project Ga0080004, IMG submission 69207) | Sulfidic aquatic microbial communities from Washburn Spring, Yellowstone National Park, USA - WS (SPADES assembly) (version 2) | ecosystem: Environmental > Aquatic > Thermal springs > Hot... | reverse complement strand
AGGCTTATACCGAGAAGGGCAATGAGAGATGCCACTCCGCAGAGCGTTAGATATTTGAGTGCAGCTTCAGAGCTTTCCTCGTCCCTGTGGAAGGCCGTGAGAAGAACGATAGAAATGCTTATAGTTTCCCAAGCAATAAACATCCTTACCAAGTCATCGCTCAAAAGCAGGATTGGAAGCAGAGATGCAATTGAAACAATTAATGCATCGTGCAGAGAGATGTTTTCCTCTACAAGCTCATGGGCGGAAAGTATGCTTGCTATCCCGATAGTTGATGAGACAAGTCCTACGAAGCCAGCTATCCCCTTTGCTTCGATACTGATGATAGACACTACAAGTAAAGTACCTATGGATAGTAGTGTTGAAAGATAGCGGGATACTTTCCGAGGTGCAAAACCTGTGAGTAGTACTGCAAATACTCCGTAAAATGAGTACTGGATTAATTGTTCCTCCATTTCACATCACCCCTAAGATAAATATGAGTAGGACAAGAAGCAGACTTACAAGCCAAAGAGTATTGACTGATGGGTTCCCTGTTTGTAGGCTTGTAGATGACTCCGACAATATGTTCAGGGCTTTCCTTGCTATAAACGTGTATAGCCTATCTATATAGAATGCTTGGTCAGCTATTCTGCCTAAGGGCTTTAGGAAGACTCTTAGCATAGCCAATTTATTCGTGCACCACACGAGGTAGGCTATCAAGAGCCCTAAGAAGGTTCCAGTTAGCGCATAGATGTTGACTTTGAGTTCTCCTATGTTTAGACCAATAATGCTAGAAATTGGGTAAATAAGGACTGTTGCCATCAGTGTCAATAGGATGAGGACGCTTATAGCTACAACCATAGTGTCGATGTTCTCATGTAGATGCCGAGTCGAATGCCCTACGAAAAGCCTGAAGAAAAGCCTGAATATGTAGAGCGATGAAAGGAGACATATAATGAATGATAACAAGTTTACTGTCTCCTCTGGGAACAAGTGTTCCATTGATTCTAGCACCATTTCTTTTGTGATGAATCCTGAAAGTGGAGGTATCCCTGCCAGGCTTAATGCCCCAACAAAGAACGCTACTCCCAAAAACTTGAGGCCGCTTGCCCACAGCCCAGAAACTTCATCCAGGCTTCTTGTCCCAGTCTCATGTATAATTATGCCGGCAGTGAGGAATAGAAGAGCCTTAAAGAGTGAGTGAGAAAACAGATGGAATATTGCGGCGGTTAGCGAGCCTGCTCCGAGCGCTAGAAACATGAGTGCCAGATGATTGATCGTGCTATATGCTAGAACCTTTTTGATATCGAATGCTCCGAGAGCGGCTATAGCAGAGATAAATATTGTTATGAGAGCTATCGTTGAAATTGTGTGCTGGACTTCTGGGATTAGCTGGATTACTGGGTAGAATCTGGCTATGAGGTAGACGCCCGCCTTTACCATCGTGGCTGCGTGGATAAGTGCACTTACAGATGTTGGACCCTCCATTGCGTCAGGCAACCAGACAAACAGTGGAAACTGTGCAGACTTACCAATAGCGGCGACAAAGAGTAAGGTGCAGAAGAGTACGGAAAGATCTTGATTACTGGAGAGGGCAGTTATGAGCTGAGAAATGTCCGTAGTATTTAGCTGCCAAACAGCTAAGGCTATAGCCAGCAACAAACCGATATCCCCTATTCTCGTAACAGTAAAGGCTTTGAGGCCGGCTCTCCTGGCTTCAGGCTTTTCCCACCAAAAAGCAATGAGTAAAGCGCTACATACACCAACCATTTCCCAGAATATGTATAGCTGGACTAGGTCCCTGGTTAAAACAAGCCAAGACATGGAGCCTATGAAGAGAAGAATCAGGGTGTAGTATCTCGTGTAGCCCGTATCATTAGCCATGTAGCCAACACTGTAAAGTGTTATAAGTGCCCCCAGAGAGTTGACTATTAGGAGCATTAAGCGAGAAATACCATCAGTATATATCGGCAGGAACGAACCGTTTTCGATGGGACACAGGAAAAAGTAAATAGACAGAACAGCAGCTAGACCCGTGATAAGAACCGATACTGTCTCACATAGTTTTCTTGATAAACGGCCCACCATCAGATTAAAGAGGCTCCCAGCGAAAAGCAACACTGGAACGTACAATGGATTCATTCATCTCACCCCTTTAACTTGGAGATTTTTTGAGGATCAATCGTTCTGTGTTTTTCTCTAGCCAAATAGAGTATTGAGAGCGAAACTGTCTCCGATGCAACACATACAGAGGTCACTAGAAGAATTGGATCTACGTTCGGTTCTGGCAAACTGTTTAAAGCTACGGCAGTAATCAAGAGTGAGCCTAGGATGATGGCCTGCATGCCCATCGCTATTTTAATAAGGTTTCTTGTAGCGGCAACAATACAGAGTCCCGAGACGGCTAGTACTCCACCTAGCCCTATGAGGATTAATTGTTCATTCATGTTTATCACCTCTCAAAAGGTAAAGAGCGCCCGTAACAGAAACCAACATAGCTAGAAAAACAAGCTCAAGATCGGTTTCGGTCATGTTTCTTATGTAGAGGTATAGGTTTCTCGTTGGGTGATATTTGAAGGCTATGAGTACCATTAGAGCAAACCAGAGCAAGACCATAAAGGCCAAAGATAAAACATTGATTGGGTCTGCTCTGGTCGTTTCCTCTTCTGCTATTATTAGCCATAGCGCCATTAACGCTACCAATGCACCTGCAAAAACAGTTGACACAAGTAAGCCGGCCGTTGTATTGACTAGGAGACCGATAGCGAGAGCTACAAATGTTGTCCCAAGAGCCAGGAGCAGTAATGCTGGTGTTATCCTTTTACTGAGCAAGCCACCTATTATGAAAATTGTCCCGAAAAACGCGAATACTAGTTCCATCATTTTACAACCACCTCAAAAAATAGGAACTCAAGAGCTGAACAAGAAGCAAGGGATATAGCCTTTCCCAGAAAATGTCCGCCAATCCATAGACTCTTATTCTTCCGGTAGACGCGCTAATAACTGTGAGCAAGATAGTGAGACCAAGCGCTTTTATTGCAAACCAAGTAAATCCAGCAACGGGCATCAATGAATCAAAGCCGGGGCCAAGTGGACCGCCAAGAAAGACAATCACTAGTAGGGATATGCCCCAAACCATGCTCAAATCCGTATAGAGCCGAATAAATGCAAGACCTCTTCCGCTGAGCTCTGTTTCCCATCCTGCAACTATTTCTTGTTTTGCATGTGGCAGGTCGAAAGGCCTTTTCTCGAGTTTTGCAAGCAATGCAAGCAATGCACAGACAAAGCTTATTGGCTGATAAAGTATCAACGGTCCTTTCATAGATTGGTACTTAAGTATACCTTCAAAGCTTGTTGTCTGGGTTTGGATCATGGCAGAGATAAGTGATAAGAGAAAAATGCCCTCATACATTGAGTACTGAACCAGGAGCCGACCGACACCCATAGAGGTGTATGGGCTGAGAACGGAGTATCCAGTTAAAGCAACGTTTAGGAGACTTAGAGCCAAAAGCAGGAAGACAAGCAGGAAGTCGGCTTGAAACGAAAGCGGTGTTTTCCATGAAATTATCGGTATGAAACACATTCCAAACACTGGTATTGTAACTGCGAGAACCGGGGCAATGCGGAAAGCAAAAATATCTGTTCCTTTAGGAACAATTTCTTCCTTAAAGAGCAACTTTACTACGTCTATGAAGGGCTGAAGAAGTCCCCTAGGCCCAGTAATCAGTGGTCCAACTCTTTTTTGGACTCGTGCAGTTATCTTGCGCTCTAGATATTCAAACCAGAAGGCCATGACTACTGAAAAGATGAAACCTGGGAAAACCAGGACAGTAAAAACCTCATCAAGAAGGCTCGTCATTCTTCAACACCCCTGTGAAGTAGATTAAGAGTCAAAATGAGTAAATAGGCCAGGAATAATAAGGACAAGAAAAACGTGCTACTTAAAGAACTCTCCAGTATCAATATGAAGGAGGCAACCTCTAGCATAGTAAATAACACAATGAATATGTAGAGCTCGTCTATGTGGTATCTATATACTGGAAGCTTTGTAGCAACACCTCCTGTAAACGGTTCTTCTGCCTTGCTGGAATGTTTTCCTTTCGGTGCAATTTTTCCTGAAATCCAGTAGATAAGGAAGTTCAAGAACAAGAGAGAGACAAACGCAAAAAGAACCTTAAGGGCTTCAATATCCGTAATAGGTATAGCCACAAGGGATAAAGAGATGATTTCTACTGGTTGCTTTTTGACCATTGTTATGGCTTTTCCCGGGCAAACATCAGCACATAACCCACAGTATATGCATTGATAATAATTGAAGCTTGGAATATTTCTTTGGACTTCCTTTCCAGCGATTACCTTCTTACCTCCAGGAACCATCGTTATGGCTCCGGGTGGACAAGACCTTGCACACAAACTGCATCCTAGGCATTTCTCGCTATCAAGCATGGGTATACCCCTAACCTGCTGGTTATGGAGGCTCGTGGCAAGGGGTTGTGTGATAGGTGTCGACAGAATATTCCTAAAAGCAGATGTAATTATCTCAAGCCTTGCCCTTAACTTGTTCATTTAAATCACCTTCTCCTTTTTTCTTTCAATAGTTTTACTGGTAGAACGGTCTTTTCACCTGTTGAACTGTTGATAACCGTTACCCTGTCCATACAACTGAAACAGGGGTCTATACTGGTCACGATTACGGGGAAGTCTGATATTGAGTATCCCTCGAGAATGTTAGCGACGAGCTGTATATTTGCAAGTGTAGGTGTTCTAATCTTGACCCGGTAAGGATTATGTGTATTATTTGCCTTTACATAGTAGAATAGCTCGCCCCTTGGTGCCTCAATCCTACCATATGCTTCGCCCTCTGGAACTGTACCCATAAAGTATCGCGATGGCACAGGATTCCCAGAGGGCATTTTCTCGATCAATTGGTGGATTATGTTGATAGACTCAAGAACCTCCTTAACACGTATCTTGATCAAGCTGTATACATCTCCCTCTTCCTCGGTAGGCACCTCGAAGTCGACTTCGGTATAAGCACCGTACGGTTCAAGCTTCCTTACGTCAAATAATTCGCCAGCGGCTCTCCTCACGGGCCCCACTGTGCAGAACTTTCTCGCAACCTCTATGTCATATTTTCCTATACCCTTTGTCCTCTCTATAACTTCCTCCGAACTTACCAGTGTGTCCAAAAGATTTTCGAACTGTTTGCCAAATTCCTTTGTTATCTCCTGTATCTTTCTCAATAGAGAATCGCTGACGTCACGCCTGACACCTCCAATAGTCACAAATGACTTATGGACACGATTCCCAGAAATCTCTTCCATTAGATTCATTATTTCTTCACGTATGCCCCAAACCCACATAAACATGGATTCGAAGCCTATCCAGTAGCCTACTAGACCTAGCCACAAGGAGTGAGAGTGTATTCTTTCTAGTTCTGCAACTATTGTCCTGAGATAGGTTGCCCTGCTAGGTGGCTCTACGCCGAGTAGTTTTTCAACGGCTTCGACAAAGCACCAAGAATGCGAGGCACTGCATATCCCGCATACCCTTTCTAGCAGGAAAATGTCCCTAAGATAGCTACGAGTCTCGGCTGCCTTCTCGATCCCCCTGTGGACAAAGCCTATCCTTAAAAATGCCTTGACTATTCTTTCTCCGTCTATGACGAGGCTAAAGTATTCTGGCTCCTTAAAGGCAGGATGATATGGTCCAACCGGGACGACGACGCTTTCAGGCGATAATGGTGCATGCAAAGTTGTAGCTTTGAATTCGCAGGTCTCCTGTTTGCCTAAAGTATCTTTCACTTGATTTGAATCGACATTCTTTAACAATGGTGGGGGAGAACCGGGTGGGTAACATTCTGGTAAAATAAACCGACCAGTAGTAGTCTGCTTCCCATAAAATGATATGCCAAATAAGTCAGTTATTTCTCGTTCATAAAAGTCTGCCCCAGGAGTAAGGGTCGTGACGGTTGCTATTTCGGGTTTATCCCTAGGAATCCTTGTTGACACGTGCTTTATGTTGCCCTTTAGGTCGCTTAGGTGGTATATTAGCTCGATACTTTCCTTTAGATCAACAGCTGTGACTGTAACAAGGTGGCTGAATCCATTGTCTACTTCCTTTTTTAGAATATCTAAAATTGTGCCTGGCTCTACAAACATTTTGCTTTGGATTTTCCCACTCATGTGCTAGTCACCCAAGGTCAATTTCTTTAGAAGTTCTACGAGGGCCTCAGGTTTTGGTGGACAACCCGGAACCTTGATATCTACGGGGACAACTTTGTCGGCGCCTCCGAGGATATTGTAACAATTGTTAAATACTCCTCCGCTACATGCACATGTTCCAAAGGCTACTACAATTTTTGGCTCGGGAATTTGGTCATAAATAGTCTTTAAGGCACCTTCCGAGTTTTTAGTAACTGGGCCAGTGACAACTAGTACGTCTGCGTGTCTGGGGCTTGGAACCAATTGGACTCCATATCTTTCTAGGTCAAATCTTGGTGTTAGTGAAGCGACAAATTCAATGTCGCATCCATTACATCCACCCGAGTTGAAATGGTATACCCAGAGACTTTTCTTTCTAAAACCTAGCTTTGAGTTTATGCTCGTCATGTATCTCTGAATATAGATATACAAAATTTCATATATACAATCGTTAATACCTTTTCTTAATACGGGAAATCATACATTCATTGTAGTTCTTTTATCAGTAAGTATTGAGGATTTGCGAAACTTTTAAATGTGGTAAGTTTATAGTATGTAAAGGGAAAAATTGTCCCAATAAAATTGATAGGTAGCCTTGGGTTCCACTCCCTTTTAGTTCTAGTAACGTCGCCATGAAATGAATCTTCACCTCGTAAAAATACATATTCTAGTTTTGTAATAAGAATAATTTGAACAGTTTTATCAGTCTATTGTAGGGCAAGGTATTGGTTCTCGCGTTTATGTATGAAAAAATATAAATATAAATTTATAGAGTCTTTATTGAGTGAAATGGCAACAAATAAAATTGTTAGAAGGGTACAGCTGACAGGGGGCTCGACGTTCATAGTGTCTATACCCAAGGAGTGGGCAGAAAAAATGAACATAGATAAGGGAAGCCTCGTGGTTTTATCCCTTGAAAGCGATGGTTCAATAAGGCTTTTCCCCAGTACTAAGAGGCCTGAGCCACTGGCATCTACAGAGATACGGGTCAAAAAGGGAATGAGCCAGGGCTCTGTCCTGAGGGAGATTATGTCGAAGTACCTTACTGGCTATAAGACTATCAAGGTTGTGTTTCCCAGTGAGGATCTGGAGTTTAAGAAAGCGATTCGAGACATCATTACCAGGAAGCTTATAGGCGTAGAGATTCTTCATGAGGATTCCAGGGAGATGGTTCTACAGATCCTTGTCAACGTAGAGGATCTACCTATTTCTTCAATACTTATGAAAATGCTCGATGTTTCCCTCAGCATGTTGTCAGACGTGAGACTCGCCCTCGAGAACAATGAGAAAATCTTGCCTAGCGATATTTCTTCCCGAGACGACATAATTGACAAACTTTATCTATACGGGCTTCGGCAGCTTCACACGGGGCTTAGAGGCGTAATAAGCCTGGAAGAAATTGGGCTCCAGAGACCTCATGAGGTGTTGCACTATGCAATGGTTTTAAAGAACCTCGAAAGAATAGGGGACCACTCAGTCTCTATAGCCTTGTCAATAGAAGAACTAAAGGACAAGAAGGGGATAGCTAAAGACCTAGTAGCATTGTCCGACAAAACTGCACAGTTTGTGAAGGCAGCTCTCTCTGCATTCATGGGCCGTGATAAAGATACCGCAAACAAGCTACTAGACGTGGATGCTGTCGAGATAAAGAGTTTTGAAAGTGAAATCTTCAGGAAGCTGTCCCAGGAACATCCAGAAGAAGTGTCAACGATTAGAAGCATCATTGGAAGCTATAGGAGAATCCTCGAATATGGAACAGACATCTTGGAGACAACAATAGACATACAAAACGAGTAAGAAGAAATATATAGAAAGAAAACAAGCTGGGAAGAAAGGATGGCCTCCATAGACGCACAGCCAATAAATAGCAAGGGTTTCAGACTCTCTCTAAAGATTGATGGCGAGGAAGTTGGGCACTGCTATGTCTACCTCATTAAAAACGATCTCCACGAGAGGCCCTACGCGCTTCTTGAAGACGTCTACGTGAAGGAGGACTTCAGAGGCAGGGGGATTGGAAAACAACTAGTCCTGGAAGCTATAGAGCTTGCAAAGAAACAGGGATGCTACAAAATGATAGCGACGAGTAGGTTTGGCCGTGAAGCGTTACACGAGTGGTATGAAAAGCTTGGCTTCCAAAAGTACGGTTTTGAATTCCGCATAAATTTTGAATAATTCCGCGTTTTCAGCTTTTTATACTCTCGATGCTGTAGATGAGTGAGCAAATAGTCGTTTTACCGCTTAGGAATTCTAAATATATTGTCTTGACTCCTTCTTTTTCGATTCTTACTATTCCTCTGTACTTCTCGGGCTGTATACCCTTGGAGGATGCTAGGCTTTCAAGAGTATTGAACAAGTCCTTGCAACTACTGGAACAGTTGTCCTCGAAGAATATATGGGTGGACGTGTCGTAAGTTCTATACGTTTTACTGCTAGACTCTGTTGCAAGGGTAAACAATTTGTAAAGTATCGTTTGTTCTGGTGCCCATCCGTCACCTATTTTTATCCATCCCCCCTCAATATTTGCATATGTTCCAGTCCTATTTGCAAAAGTCAAGGTTAACGATGGAAAGCCGTTTTCAAGCTTCACCATGGTCGTGTTCAGGATGTTGTGCTCGAGATCAACGTTACCAGTAATTATGAGCCTTGTTGAGGTGAAGTTTATTTCTTCCCGGAAGGCCCAGCCCTTTGAAGAGAATATGGCTTTCTGCGCTGTTACAAGTTTCTCTGTTGGGTCTATGCTGCGAGTGTAACCTGTTAGGAAGAAATAAATTACTATGCTTGTTATGACTGCTAAGATGCCGTAGATGAGATAGGTCTGCTTCATTTGACTCTATATTCTTGAGATTTTAGCTAGTAGAAATTGTTAACGACAAGCCCGCTAAAGCAGTAGCGCTAACAAAGATACTGGCAAGTAGGATAATTCTAGTGATTGTTTGCCTGAATACTGTTGCCTCTATCTGTTCTCTGCCCATTTTTGGGGCTACGACAGAATTTTTTGCCTGGTGCAATAGTGTTTTCAAGGGCCGCGCGCTAAGCTTATTTTAATAAAAACTGTTACTCTTCTTTTCTCAGAACAAACTGATTTATATTTTACCTCTCCGAAAAAGTGATAGGATAAAGATGACATGCATAAAAAACACTAGCCTTGTCTGTGCATCAAGCAAGACCTATCTTTTAGCCGTAGAAGAAGGCTGCATGGGTAAAATTGAGGAGTGGCTCAGAAAAAATGGAAAAATCACTGCGAGCTATGGACCGCTTGTAAAGGGCCTATATCAAGACGCTATAATAACTCTCTTGAAGCCCGACAAAGTCCAAGCCATCCTTCAATTTAGCAAGCTTACGATTGAGGAACTAGAGAAAACCTTGAATAGTCTCTAGTGTCCTCGTAGAAAAATATGTCTGAAAAAGCCTGCATAGTTGGCGCTGGCCCCTCTGGTGCATACCTGGCTCGGCTTTTAAGCGAAGAAGGAACAGATGTAACCGTCTTCGAGGTTAATGGGAGGCTGGCTAGCAAGCCGTGTGGATGGGGGATACCTTACTCTATTGATGATTTCATGAAGCTACCAGAGGAAACTATTCTCGAGAAAATTAGAGGATACGAGATATTCCTGGAGAACAGCCTTATACACGAGTATAAGGGGGATGTCCTAGGCTACATTGTGGATAAAGAACTGCTCCTCAAGCAGCTACTTGAGGGGGCAAATATTGTACATCGAGGTGTGGATCCCAGGAAACTAAATGATTGCAGACTCGTGGTTGACGCGAGGGGGCACCCTGTATACAAGGGGAGAAAGGCGCTTGCATTACAGGCAGAGGCAAGGGCAAACATAGAGAGAGACCGAATCAAGGTCTTTTTCTTTTTAGACCTAGTGGGCTATGGCTGGGTTTTCCCTGGCAGAGACGGACTCATCCATATTGGGGCAGGCGGCTTTGCAGATTATGATTTTCTCAGAGACAGGGTACTCTTCTTGGCGAGGCAGATTGGTGCAGAGATTGTTTCTTTGAAGGGGTCTCCTATTGCTGCTGGAGGCATACGTTTGCCAGGCAATGGAGATTTTGCTGTGGGTGAAGCCATAGGGGCAGTGATGCCTCTTACTGGCGAGGGGATAAGGCCCGGATTTTTGTCGGCGAGGGCTCTGTATGATTCACTTAGGAATGGTAAGCCGTACAGAAAGTATCTAGAAGAATATGGCTTAATATTTAATATTGACATTCAGTTGCGGATTATTAGGTATCTGGAGAACTCTTCACCTGCTGAGAGGAGAGAACTCTACTTGAGTGCCCCAATAGAAGTATTGAAGCGTGTTACAGCGGCAAACCTTACTAAGCTCGAAGTCGCTGGCCTTCTCGCTAGGTATCCGGGCTTCTTTAGGAAGCTAGTGTTAAAGGGGTAGGTAAAGGAGAAAAGTATAGTGTGGAGCTTTGCCCTTATTTATGCTAGTTTTGTTCCGCAGTAGGGGCAGAAGAGGGCGTCTCCCGGCACGTCCCTGCCGCAGTTTGGACACTTCTTTGTTGGGGGCGGGAAACGGTAGCCACAGTAGGGGCAGAACATGGCATCGATGGGTACCTGGCGGCCGCAGTTTGGACATGTTTTTGTTTGGGGCTGTACTGGTTGTGGCGGCTGTTGTGGTTGCGGGGCTGGCGGCGGCTGTACGGGTGGGGGCTGCATTAGTGGGGGTATTATTGCTAGTCCTGCGCCTACGGCTGCGCCGGGCGATTTTCCTAGTTCGCGGGCTACTTGTTTTGTTGTGTCCATTTGGAGGACGTAGCCTGCGGCTCCTGTTTGTTTTATCCAGAAGAGCCTGTCACGGTATTCTGGTGTGGTGTCTATTGCCTCGAATTTGAGGTCTATGAGTTCTAGCCCTATGCGTCTTAGTTCTTCGAGTAGGAAAGCCTTTGTCTTGAAGGATACCTGTTCGATGTTTGCGAATGCGTCTGCCAGTGTGTATGTTGAAAGGTGCTTGATTATTTTCTCGTTTATAAAGCCCCTAATGAACTCGTTGACTTCGCTGGAGGTGTATTTTCCTTGTCCGCCAACGACCTCTGTTACAAATATTCTTGGGTCGCCGACCTTGAACCAGTAGCCTCCCCTAAACATTAATGGTGCGAGCTCTGTGGTCTGGGTTCTTCCTCCGAAGAGCCCCTTGAATGTCTTTGTAGATACGAATATGACTGTAGCCTTGAACGGCGTTGTTGGGTAGCCGGCGAGTGTTGTTAAAACCTTTGTAATGAGAGGAAGATTCTGAGTGGTGAGTGTGTGTCTCCCCGGGCCGAGGACGTCGTATGCTTTTCCGTCCCTGAAGAAGACCGCGACCTCGTACTCGTGGACAATCAGCTGTGCACCCCATGTAATGTTTTCATCTGGATACCGCCAGACGATGTCCTCTGGCCCTGGGTTTACCCATTCGATTACTTGGGGCATTACTTCTCACCCACACCTTTTATAATGTTTTCTCTGTTGATTAACGTGTCTTCGAGGGAAAGTAGCTCGTTTTTCAAGTCGTCTAGGGCTTCCCTTAGCTTGCCTGGATCAGACTTAGCCACGTTGCGGGCTTTTTCTTGGATCTTCTCGGCCGTTGAAACTAGGTTCCAGTCAAACTCGATCATCTTGTCGAGCTGTTGCTCCTCCACTTTAACTATGTCGAAGAACCCTGTATAGCCATAGCTCATTGTTTTGAGCTTAGAGATGACACGGTCAAAAATTGCCTGAACCTCGTTGTATTCTGTTGTGAGTGTCTGATCGCCTGAGAGGGCAATAGCCTTCATAGCGTTTTTGAAGTCCCTGTATGCTGGCTGTATCTTGGATAGGAGGTAGTCCCGTATGAGGCGGTCAGTTTCCCGCCTGAGTTCCTTCTCCTTGTAGCCCCGGTACCCTGGAAGTATAAGTTCGAGTTTTTCGAG
>Ga0080004_1143116_pt1 | contig 12087 bp, 12 predicted proteins | sample WasSprMetagenome_FD_69207 | JGI IMG/M metagenome (GOLD analysis project Ga0080004, IMG submission 69207) | Sulfidic aquatic microbial communities from Washburn Spring, Yellowstone National Park, USA - WS (SPADES assembly) (version 2) | ecosystem: Environmental > Aquatic > Thermal springs > Hot... | reverse complement strand
AAGCCATAAAGGAAATCCTAAAGAACATTCTTATCTCCACAGCTCTAATAGCCATCATAAAGAACACCAGCCTAGAAGCAACAATCCAAAACCAGCCACAAAATTCTTATTTAAGAGCGTAGTTAAAAAATAGAGTTAGATTTGAAGTGTTGCCCCATACTTCTTACAGTTTTCCTGTACCCATTTATCTAGGTCCCGTTCAATATCTTTAGGTAATTCATGTATTATAGGCTTTCTCAATATTTCCTCCATTTTATCTCTTGCGGAATTAATTATGGTGGGTCTGTTTTTTGAGGTAAACCTTGCTTCATCCATTCTATCAAATATTTTTGTTAGGAAGTATTCACGTCTTATCCATTTTGCTGTATGTCTTTGCCCCAGGAAGCTGCCGCCAGGCTTTACGCTAGCTATAATATCTACTGCTGAAGTTTCGTCATTTATGTCAAATCCTCTTGCAAATCTATATGCTAAGCCCACTACTTCATCATCTATAACAAGCTTTTCTAAACTTGCCACACTTTCAAACTCCAACATTCCTGGTCCTGCACATATGTTTATACCCTTAAGTGTTGCGATCATAGCGCCCATCATGGTCTCCGCGCCAGCCTGCACATCAACTCTTCTGGAATCGGAGAGACCCATATATCCCTCTGTTGGTAAGCCGAAATACTTCGCTATCTCCACATAGGCTGTGTAGAGGAGCATTGTTTCTGGCGTTGCTATATTTGATGTGGCATATAGAGGTTCAAGGAGACATGGAGATCCGCCATATACTACCGGTGCTCCTTTATTAACTAGCTGTGTTATAACTATACCGGATAAGGCTTCAGCATGATGCTGAACTAATGAGCCAGCTATAGTAGCAGGACCTGTACCTCCAAGCTGTGGCATTGGAAGTATTACTAGTGGTAGTTTTTCCCTTGCTAGGTCGATAATGTTTTGAGCTATTAGATGACTCCATTTAAGAGGGGGTGAGGGGCATGCTGGAAATAGCTGTATAGGCTTCTTAGATATGTCTCCAACAACTATTTTAAGCATTTTGATGATGTTTCTAACACCCTCCTCTGAAATACCGCTTTTCTCCATAGGCTTGTTTGTATATTTTAATGCAGCATATTCTCTCGCAACTTCCACCAGCTCATTGGGTACATCACGTGGTAGAAATAGAGGGCATGTAAACTTAATATTGTTTAAGGAGTTAACTAATAGGATAACATTGAGATTGTCTTTTACCGTAGGTAAACGTTTTTCATCCTTAACTGGATCGTAAAGGTATAGGGCCATAGAGCCTGGTCTAAAGTAGCTTTCATCAACTCCCCCTCCAATTTTTGCATAGGGTTTGCCATCTCTATCATATATTATAATTTCCTTAGGTATATACTTTAAACTTGACTCTACAATATCTCTTGGAATTCTCACAATATTTCCTTCTACACTACATCCAGCGTTTTTCATAATCTCAACAACCTCCTTATGCTCTACCATAACTCCTACATGCTCTAGAACATACAAAGCATTTTCATGTATTAGCTTTACATCATCTATGCTTAAGAGTGAGAGTTTTGGTGTAGGCATAACATTACCCCTGATAGCTCCTTAACTTTTATTTTAACAGCATTGAAACGATAACTTCTCCATGTATTAGTGCCTATCCCATGAGATTGCTCCTCTGATGTTGATACGCCACCAATAATTATTTTGACAGACATACAAAACCGTAGTTGTCGTCTCCTATAACAATTTAAACTTTGTGGCTTTATTTTGGACATTGCGACTTAGGAGGTTAGGTAGGGTTTGTTGCATATTTTATTAGTTTTACAAATTCAGATACTGTATTATAGGTTAATAATTGTTGTTTCCTAATAACGAATATTGTGTAGCTAACACAGCAGCAAACTAACCAGCTAACAGCTTAACCATCATTCTAAACGTAAACTTTAAATATTTACCCCTCCTAGTTTTGGTGGTGTTGTTGATGTCTACGGGTCTTGTTAATGAGTTGAGGGAGGCTGTTTTAAGTTATGATTTGGATACGTTGGTTAATGCTGTTAAGAAAAGCTTAGGTAAGGGGTTAAGCGCTGTTGATGTTGTTAATGCTTTAACTATTGTTTTGAGGGAGGTTGGTGATAAGTTTCAGGCTGGTGATCTATTCCTCGCTGAGCTTGTAGCAATAGCTGAGAACGTTAAGACAGCTATTTCTGAGGTTCTTGAGCCTGAGCTTAGGAAGGTGGGTGGTGAAAGAAAGTCTTTAGGTAAGGTTGTTATTGGAACTGTTCATGGGGATATTCATGATATCGGTAAGAATATTGTTGCATCAATGCTTTTCGCAGCTGGGTTTGAGGTTTATGATTTAGGTAAGGATGTACCTGTGGAGGAGTTTATAAGGAAGACTAGGGAGGTTAATGCAGATATTATTGCTATGTCCGCTCTTCTAAGTACAACTCTACCAGTACAGAGGGAGGTTATTGAGAGGTTGGGTAGGGAGGGGTTGAGGGATAAGGTGAAGGTTATGGTTGGAGGAGCTCCCGTAACTAAGGAGTGGGCTGAGGAGATAGGGGCTGATGGATATGGCGAGGATGCAATAGAAGCTGTGAAAGTAGCTAAGACACTATCAGGAGTAAGGGAGTAGGAAATTGGTTAAGGGATTAACTGGTAGACAACTAAAATTTTTATTGGAGGAGCATGTTGAGAAAATACATGAAACATCTCTTAGAATACTTGAGGAGGTAGGTATTAAATCAACTTCGAAAAGAATACTTGAAGTATTTAGCCGCTCAGGAATGGATGTAGATACTGATAGGGGAATTGTTAAGATTTCAAGAAGCCATGTTAAGGAGGCTTTAAAGAAAGCGCCTAAAAGAGTTGTTATATATGGACGTAGCCAGGAGAATGCGATAACTCTTGAAGATGGACGTACCTACTTCGGTCTCGGAGGTACACCAACACCATACATACTTGATGCTGAAAGCGGGGAGCTTCGAAGACCGGGTGTAAGGGATGTAGCTGATGCTACAAGACTTGGAGATGCGTTGCCGAACATAGACTTCATAATGACGATAGCTGGAGCATTCGACGTACCGTATGAGGCTGAGTACCTCTATGAGTGGAAAGCTATACTAAACAATACTGGTAAGCCGATAGTTTATCCAGCACCTGGAATCATAGATGCTGAGAAGGTGGTTAGAATAGGTAAAGCCATAGCTGGCGATGAGGATAGTTTTAGGAGGAAGCCGATGTTTGGGGTTTATGTTGAAATGCCCTCACCACTTACACTACATGATGCGAACGAGAATATCATAGTTCTAGCTGAGAATGAGGTTCCAATAGTTATTGGGCAGATGCCCCAGCTCGGAGCTACGGCTCCAGTAACTTTTGCAGGAGCAGCTGCTTTAAGCAATGCTGAAAACCTAGCCGCCCTAACACTTACACAGATAATTAATCCTGGAGCCCCATTCATATATGGGGGCTACGTAACATTGATGGATCAGAGAACAGGTAGATGTGCTTACGGCTCCCCAGAGTTTGCTATGGGTAATATTGTTGATTCAGCTCTAGCATCATACTATGGTCTTCCATGCTTCGGATGGGGTGGATGCAGTGACAGCAAGGAGCCTGATGTTCAGGCAGGAGCTGAGGTTATGATGAATTCACTAATAGCTGCGTTTTCAGGAGTTAACCTTATCCACGACTTCGGATATCTTGCTGGTGGAAGTATTGGATCGATGGAGATGGCTGTAATAGGGGATGAAATAGCTGGAATGATTAAGAGAATACTTAGAGGAGTAAGGGTTGATGATGAGAGTTTAGCGTTTAACGTAGTTAAAAGCATAGGTCCGGGTGGACACTTCCTAAGCCATCCACATACATTAAAACATTTAAGAGATGAAATCTACATACCTGAAATATTTAGTAGGGATAGTGAGGCTAAATGGATAAAATCCGGGGAACCCAGTATTAGGGATACTGTTAGGAGGAGGGTTAGAGAAATACTGAAGAAACATAAACCTGAGCCCCTGCCTGAGGATATTCAGAGAAAAATTGAGGAGATAATAAGGGGGAAATAACCTATTTTTTCACTGCATACGTTATTGAAGCGTATGGAATAGCTATTATTGCTGAGTCTTTACCATGAATTTTTAAAGCATCACTTAAAGCATCATCAACGCTTAAATAATGCTTCATCCTAAATATCTTCAAATCACTACTTGAAAGATTACTGCTTACAACACATACATCGAAGTTTCTAGTCATCCATAGAAACTGGTATCCAATACATGATTCGAAGGATGGAATTACATCCCTCTCAGTTAAATCTAAAACCTCCTCAACATCCTCATACTTAACGAAGAAGTTTTTAAACCCCTCAACCTCAGCCCCCTCATATATGCCTTTATAGCATGATGAGACGAGAATTATCGATCCTCCACTCTTAACCAAACCCTCAACAGCAGCAAGCATACGTGAGCCGGACTGATATAAACTAACCTCGTGGCTAAAAACCCCCGGACTTACAATTGCAATATCCGCCTCCCCCTCAACAGGCTCGCTTGAGCTTAAAACATCCCTAGCAAAAGCCTGAGCTCTATAGAATGTTTTAACAACATCCCCAACATAAACCCCGAGAACATTGCCTTTATGGTCTTGAATAACGTTAATGATCAAGTCTACACCTACCCGTTGAGCATAGTCATCTATATCTTGACGTACGAAATTCCCCTCAATCAATCCAAACATAGCACCCCTCCTAGCATTTCTCACATTCCTAACGAATAACTTATGGTTTTCATGAATACTCCTCCTACTCGACACCCCCGGCATAACGGTTTTCCCACCGCCACTCCATCCTGTAAGCATACATGGACCAATAGTTCCAGCAATAATCTTAACATCAGCTTCAGCAAATAATTTATTAACCTGTATTGTTGTTCCAAGACTTGTAGATCCAAGCTCAGCTAGAGTTGAGTCATCATATGGATTATTGTTAACTACTCTAACCCTATTAACAACCTCCTCGCCAAGTATTCTTAAAATACTATTTCTATCCTCAGGGCTATGCATGCCAGTAGCTATCAACACAGTAATATCATCACTACGTACACCTAAACCCTCAAGCTCCCTAATAACTGTTGAGGCTATTAAACCACTTGGCGTAGGTCTAGTACTATCGGGAACAGCTATAGCAACCTTAACGCCGGGCTTAACCTTACTACTAAGATAGCTCCTAACACCATCTACGATAGCTTCCCTAACTTCACCACTATCTAGTATGCGTCCAAATCTAGGCTTAACCTCTCTAATAAAGCCGCCGCTAAGCTTTACACTAACCTCACGTCCACCATATGGAAGAATTAAAACATTCTTCACACACAATGTTTTAGATGGCGAATATAAACTTTTCCCCGCTGATCTAGGCTTTGTAAACTTAAGCTTGCTGATTAACTTCTAGGTAAAGCTTAAGTTTACAAAGCCCTGATCTATGCTGTAAGCTTAGAAAACAATCAAAATGCCTAAGTTTACAGAGCCTACTAATTGTCTGTAAACATCGTACTTACACTATGGTATTGACTTATGTTCTATCATAGAATCCATATTGGAATGGAAGCTCGGTAAAGCTTAATTTGTAAGGTCAAGCTATGAGAGATAGAGTTAAAAGTAAGCTTACTACTACTATACGTGGTGGGAAAATGGCCTCCATTAGAAAGATTGATGAGAAGACGCAGCAGCTAATATCTGAATATAATGCATTACAGCTTTTAGTAGATAGATTGCAGAAACAGTTAGAAATCGTGAGTACGTCAATATCTGATGTTCAGTCAGCATTATCAGCCTTAGATGAGCTTAAAAGCCATACAGAGGAGAATGAAATACTAGCTAATATTGGTGCAGGAGTTCTTCTTAAAGTAAAATATATTCCAGGATCTAAGATTGTAGTACCGTTAAATCCAAGCACATATGTGGAGACAACAATCGATGAGGCTAAGAGAATTCTTGAAAGAAAGATGGAGAGGCTTAACTCAGCACAGGTTGAAATTAGGAAGCAGCTAAACCAAGCAGTTTCAAGACTAAGCGAAATAGAGCCGAAGCTACGTACAGTTCTTCAAGAGGAGGCTGCAGGAAAGGAGCTAAAGTAACGTAGTTTTTCTTAAACACTCCCTATTTACAGTAGGTTCCCAGATTTGCATGTACTTAATGATGGTTAATAGATCTAGATCGACCGGTGAAGGCTTCCAAACACCAGCTATAACTATAAATAATATAATTTGCAGTAGATAGAAAGAGTTTCAGCCCTAATCCATAATGTTTCACATCGCTTAATTCTAGGTAAATAATGTTAGGCTTAAAGATTTGTAGTTACTGTGGATTTACGTACTCTGATGTGAAGTGGATTTTCTCATGTATATTGGAAAGATTTATATATTCTTAAAATATAACGCAGTGATAAAGATGTTTGAGGCAAATATTAAGGTGGATGAGGTATCCAGTCATCCATGCTTCTCGGAGGAGGCTCACTTTAAGTATTCACGTGTCCATTTACCTTTAGCTGTTAAATGTAATATTCAATGTAACTATTGTAGGAGAGGTATTGATAAGAGCATTATTAGACCTGGATTAACGGCTAGAATACTTAGTGTTGATGAGGCTGTAAAATATGTTGATGAACTTGTTAGAAGGGATTCTAGACTTAAAGTTATTGCTGTAGCCGGACCTGGTGAGCCATTATACAATATGGAGACATTCGATGCTTTAAAGATAATTCATGAAAAATATCCTGATAAAAATATTTGTATAGCTACTAATGGACTTAACCTAATTGAAAATATAGATAGAATTAGAAGTATTGGCGTGAAAACACTAACAATAACGATTAACGCCATTAATCCCGAGATTGCTTCTAAAATATATGAATACGTAATTATTGATGGTAGGAGGAGGAGTGATGCTGAGGCATATAGGGTTTTCATACATAATCAGCTTGAAGGATTGAAGGCGGCGGTTAATGCTGGAATAGCTGTTAAGGTAAATACTGTATTAATACCTGGAATAAACATGGATCATGTGGTTGAAGTAGCTAGGAAAGCTGCTGAGCTTGGAGCATACATTCAAAATATAATACCCCTAATTCCACTATACAGATTTAGAAAGCTTAAACCACCAACATGTGAGGAGCTTAGATTAGCTCGTGAGAAATGCGAGAAGTACATTAAGCAGTTCCGCCTATGTAAGATGTGTAGAGCTGATGCCTACGGCATACCCGGATTGGAAAGCAGCTACGTCAGCGCATTATATAGGAACTATATGCTGTTATTGCATGCCGGATATAGATCATTTCACGGCTAATTAATGTTGTAAAGTACGTAGACGTCTCAGCGGTAATGAAGCTTTCCATATGGGTTAGCGTTAAGCCGGTTTGTTTTCTTCATGTGGAGAATGCAGCCCATACCTTTATTACCGCCTAGGGGGCTCTGCGGGTTTCCAAGTGCATGCATGCATTTCGCCATTACAGCTGCTCCAAGAGCTAAGCCGTCTTCAACAAATACAACCATATCATCAACTTTGAAGCTTCTATAAATGTCTAGGTCATCGATGTATTTAAGGATAATCTTAGGTTTAAACCCTGTTATACCTGCTCTACCAGTAACTCCAATACTATACTTCTCAGACATTACCCCGCTAGATGCTAGAATCTCAATTATCCTACTTACAGCTATGGATTGAACGAAGTCGAGAATTAACGGCATAATCGTTAATCCGTAGTCTTCAGCAAACTCCCTCCCAAGCTCCCTGAGTTTAGGTATTTGGTCACCATTACAGCCAACATCACATCCAACAAGTAGAATACCCGCTTTTAAAGCAGCTGTTGAGTTTACAGGTATCATTCCGTATCTAGTTATACCTGGAGGTATTTTCTCAATTCTAACATGTTTATGCACTTCACTGGCTAGCTGCTCAGCAACTTCGAACCCGTTCATACCTTTAACGCTGCGTTGAGGAAATTCAAGCGCACTACTGTATCCAACACCTTGAATAATAGAGTCGCTAATAGCTCCTCCTAAACCAGTTATGCTACCAATAGTTTCACCGTATGGTAGATTGTCGCTAATTACCCTCCCCTTAAGCGTTGTTCCGAAATCCATTGTAATAACAGGGTTTCTGAAATCTACATTAACCCATTTAGCACCCATCTTAATACCTGCAGTTGACAATTCAGCCTCCATCTCGTTAGCCATTATTTCACTATAGGATCTAGGCGGTAGGGAGCCTGCGATAGCTCCAGTAAATGGGGAGAGGTCGAGCTTGGAGTATTCCCTAATGTTTGAGGGTATAGATTCCTTACTTAGTGGAGCAACCATTCTTGATGGATGGATACCGGCTTTTAAGCATCCCTTAGCTAAAGCCTTAATCATTACGCCGACCTCTTCAGGAGTATTGAAGCTTGAAGTAACACCGGTAGATCTAACAACGAAGTGGACATCATCAATTCCTAAACCAGCACCAGCTACCGTTTCAGTAATTATATCTGCTATAAACTCAGATATAGACTCCTCCGATAGGGGTTTACCCCATATGGTTCTACCGAAAACATTTTCCCCAGCTTTAGGCTCTCTAGCCTCCCTAGTTAATTTAACGGATTTCCTAACGAGAAATGTTCTACCAATCTTTAGATCGGTAGCTGTCAATATGCATTTGGTTGTTGTATTTCCAAGCTCTACGGATAAAACTATGAAGAGGGGCGGTCTATAAGCATCCTCTATGCTTGATCTTCCTAAACCTGAAACCTCACTAATACTATGGTATCTACTATATGCAATTTTAGGATTGTATCTATCGTAGGGGCTCCTCCTATGAAGCATTTAGTAAACCACTACTTCGATAGTACAAGCTTTCTGAATGGATGGTTTTCAACAGGAACCACATCCTCAAACTCGCTATGTACTGCCTCGGCAATTATTGAGTCAGCCATAGCGATAACTGGGAAGACTAGTGGAGCATTCTCAATAGGTCCGTAAAGCACGAAGTTTCCGCCAGCTAATACTTGGAGGATGTTGCTTGCTACATCGCATGTCCTAGCTATCTCCCTACCTTCAGGTCTTGATTTTCTAGCTTTTCTAAGCCAATCCCATGCAGATACTGCGTTATGTATACCACTACCTACAGGTAGACCGAGCTTAGCCTTAATTACGTATGTTGACATTAACGATGGACCTGCGCCGGAGCCTAATGGTAGAATAGCTACATCTATAAGTGGCTTAGATACGCCTGCCTCCCTAGCTATTTCCAGCAGCCCCCTAGATAAAACTCCCTGAACACCCCTAGTTAACAGGTCTATTTTACCCTTAACAGTTACATCTCTAGGATTGAATGCGAGAATGATTGATGCTTCAACCTTGAAGATGCTTAAAGCCTTAATTTCCCCATCCGTTATTGATGGATTGATGGAGTTATATATTGCCCTATCTATTAATCCTACTTCAGCTACATACTTTACCCCCTCGATTTTCGTGTTTGCATCTGTTGAGTCGATTAGGAATGGGGCTTTAGATATCGAGGATGTGAAATCTATATATTTCCTCATAGCCTCAGGAGACTCTGAAAATACCTGTATGAGGCATGGATTACCTGTAATATCGGATATTTCCTCCTGCTTCTTAATGAGGGATTCAGCAGCATCCCTGTCGAAAACGCCCTTCTTCGGGTCTGAAACGATTTTATGACCTGCATAAAATATTGTGCCTGCTAGAGCTGTTGGATATTCTCCAGGTTGACCTCCAATCTTAACGTTACCGATCTCAAACACCATCTGCTCCCTACTAAACTTAAACATCTAAATCAACCTCAGTAAATACTTGAGAATAATTGTTATTATAAATCCGGACAGTATGCCGTATATGAATCCAACATGCATCCCTATCTTTAAACCCTCCCTCTGGGAAACCTCACCTAGAACAAACTCTATACGTTCATCTATTAAATTCAGTTTATCTATTAAAGCTCTAAACTCATCTGCTGGAGCTACTGTAACAGGTAGCTTTCTCACTTCATCATCAACCATTCAATCACCCAATAAGGTAGTGGAGTAGGAATCCGAATAGGATAAGTGAGGTAATAATACCTACCACAAACCCCTTAACAATCCCTACATAGAATCCTGAGGCAAACCTTGTTTCACGCCCAATCATCATAATCCTAGTTTTAATATCAGATATTCTAGCCTCAATAATTGATGTTTCAGCAGTATATATCTCCATTTTATCAGACATTTCACCACCATATTATAGCTAATAGTAGGGTGATGTATATTATGAGGGATATTAATATACCTATCGATATTCCTAAACCCCTTAGGGAAGTAACAGCATTTACAAGTCTAAGCGTTCTACCCAGAACTTGAACTCTATACCTAATATCTTCAAGAAGATGCTGAACACCATCAACCATAGGATTTACGGATCCGGCTAACGGAATCTTTAAAACAGTAGGCTTAGCTGCAGCCTCCTCAACCCTAACGATTAATGGCTCAGCAGGATATGGACCTGGATTCCTTGATACGAGATCCTCCACCGTTTTCCTTATTATATTTAGATCCTCAACATTAATTAGGCTTACCAGCTCTACTTGACTTCTAAATCTCTCAATAGCTTCAGATGTTAAATGCTCAACAAACGGTATAGCGCCGGGAGCATTCCTAACCCTCTTACTTTCATCAACACCATTCCTCCATAAAGCCTCAATAGTTCCCCCAGTAACGTGACCTGTAACCTCCACCCCACATACCACAAGAAATCTAATGTTAGGGTTTGAAACAATGTTTGCAACGATTTTTTCAATCCCAATATTTTCGGTTTTGCATGGACCAGCTATCGCAACACCAGGTATTGAGGCTACCTCTCTTAGAAGCGACTCACTAGATAGTAGACATACTGCAACAGGTGCTTTAGGATCTGAAGCTATAAATTCACCGGCTACTATAGGCCATCCCTTAGCAGGCTCAACACCAACCATAAATTTACCCTCTTAACGATACAAGTAGGATGATTAAGCTGAATATAAGGGATCCTATGAGGAAGCCTAAAGCAATATTGCTTAGCAATCCCGCACTCCTATATAGACCGCCTCTGCCAGGTCTTGAAGATATTATTGGAGGTGATTTCGGGTCAAGAGATAGGAGAAGCTCCCTTGACAGTAGGTCAAGCTCATCTACGATTTTGGATAGTGGGGATAGGTTTAGGTAGGCAGCATCAGATCTTGCCTCCCCGATAAGCCTATAGTCCTCATCAAGCACTACATTCATGCTGGAGGATATTAATATCGTCACTTTAAACACCTCTACCAGGTATACCTGTCCATAAAGTTGATGCTGACTCCCTCCTACATACATTGTATAGGCTTAGCAATCCATAAATCCATATCAATCCCCCAGCAACGATCATTACGGCTGCATCGTAAGCCATCCATGGCCTTCCAACTATTCCAGCATTCCCAAGCCTTACAATACCGGATAGGCATACCGCCATACCTGAAGTTACGATAGCTATTCTTAAAGTTCTACCCTGCCTTTCATCCGCTCCTAGACCTGCATTGAACGGGTGGAATATAGCTAGTGCTGAAGCCCAGTATATAGATGCTATGAAGCCAGTCCAGAATAATGCTTTTACAACATCCTCCGTTAGTAAACTACTGAAAAACACAGGTGATAAATCGGTTTTAGCAGCACCCATCATTAAGCATGTAAGTGTTAGGTATCCTGATAATGCTAACTCAGTAATTAGTCTTGGGAATCTAGGTATTTTAAGTATTTTAAGCCCTGATATTATAACGCCGAAGATGAAGCCTGCAGCTCCAGCTACCAGTAAGCCTAGTATCGGATTATATTTTAGCCCTACGAGAGAGGAGAGAATACCAATACTTACTGATAGATTACCTATTGATGGAACACCCGTACCTAAACCGTAGGATGCAATTCTCCTTACAGCATCAGCCCCCCAGATTATTGATGGAATAGCGAGCAGCGCCGCTATAGATGGAATACCTAACCATATGCCTGAGAGGCTTAAAGCTAAAGCTAGAGCTGCAAGATAGCTGGATTCT
>Ga0080004_1104621_pt1 | contig 12087 bp, 15 predicted proteins | sample WasSprMetagenome_FD_69207 | JGI IMG/M metagenome (GOLD analysis project Ga0080004, IMG submission 69207) | Sulfidic aquatic microbial communities from Washburn Spring, Yellowstone National Park, USA - WS (SPADES assembly) (version 2) | ecosystem: Environmental > Aquatic > Thermal springs > Hot... | reverse complement strand
TAGAGGATGAAAGAGCTAAGGAAATAGTGCTAGAGATATATTCTAAGATTAATGCCCCTAAACTTGTAACTGATATTAGAAGTGCAGAGATGATAAAATATGCTGCAAATGCTTTTTTAGCAATGAAGATTTCATTTATAAACGAAATTGCCAACATTTGTGAAAAAGTAGGAGCTGATGTTAAGAAGGTAGCAGAAGGAATAGGCTTAGATAAAAGAATTGGTCCTTATTTTTTGAATGCAGGGATTGGTTACGGTGGTTCTTGTTTTCCTAAGGATATTAATGGATTGATAGTGATTGCAAATAATTACAATTATGATTTTAAATTATTAAAAGCAGTTACTGAAGTAAATGAATATCAACAGGAGAGATTTATCAGAAAAATTATAGATATTTTAAAGAAGACAAAAGGAGATACTATTGCTATTTGGGGTCTTGCTTTTAAACCGAATACAGATGATGTAAGAAAATCTCCTGCTTTAAAAATTATAAGAAGACTCAGTGAAGAGGGCTATAAAATAAAGGCCTATGACCCCAAAGCCTCAGAAAATGCCAAAAAAGAGTTTCAACTGTTAGACAAAGAATATTTAAAGAATATTTATTTTTGTAGTAATCCCTATGAGGCAGTTAAAGAGGCTGATGTTTTAGCTTTAGTAACTGAGTGGACTGAATTCTACAATCTTGATTTTAGTAGGATTAAAAGTTTAATGCGTAAGCCATATTTTTTAGATGGAAGGAATCAGTTTGAGCCTGAGGAGATGAAAGAATTAGGATTTTATTATGAGGGGATAGGAAGGAAATAGATTTTTTGCGAGATATAAAAATTTATATTAAGGTATATAAATTATTAAGGTACCTAATATGTTAAGGATGATTAAACATATTCTGCCTAAGAAATTGAAGAGGCTAATAAGTAATTATAAGAACCAAATTACAAACTTTAAAATTTTGGCTATTGACTATGCACAGTTTAAAACTATTAAAAATAGCTTTTGTGTAGATAAAAGCGATAATCTAGTTCCTTGGTATACATATCCAACTATTGAGTTTTTGCAACATATTGATTTTTCAAATTGTTCAATTTCTGAGTTCGGTAGTGGATATTCAACACTCTTTTGGTTAGAGAGAGCAAAAAAAGTAGTTTCTATTGAACATAATAAGGAATACTATAAAAAAATAAAAGAAACCATAGAACAAAAGCTTCGACATAAAAATTATACATATTTATTCTTTGAAGAAAAAGAAGAATATACCATGGCAATTAATCTTTTCAATGAAATCTTTGATGTTATCATTATTGATGGGATGTGGAGGAGCGCATGTACAAAGCAAGTAGTAGATTATATTAATAGATACGGAGGAAAGATGCTAATTTTTGATAATTCTGATTGGTCTCCTAAAACAATTAATTTTTTAAGGCAAAAATTAAATTGGATAGAGGTTGATTTTCATGGTTTTGGTCCAATTAATGGATATACTTGGACTACCTCAATCTTTTTTAGCAGAGAATCTTACTTAAAGTATAATAAAAATCTATCATCAATAGGATGCTTAGAAGATATAGAGAATGAAGATGATTTATACAGAGAAGTATAATATGAAGGATTTATTAAAAAAGTTTTTACCAAGTTTTATAGTTAACTTTTTGAGAAAAGTAAGAAATAGATGCTTTGATGTATATGCCTTAAAGTCTTATTCTCAGGAAGGTGAGGATATGATTTTGAGACGTATTTTTGAACATCAAAAAACAGGATTTTATGTAGATGTTGGTGCTCATCATCCTAAAAGGTTTTCCAATACTTATTTTTTCTACAAACAAGGTTGGAGAGGAATAAACATTGATGCTATGCCAGGTAGTATGAAAGCTTTTAGAAAATTCCGCCCGAGAGATATTAATCTTGAGATAGCTATATATAGTAGGAAACAAAGACTTAATTATTATATTTTTAACGAACCTGCATTAAGTGGTTTCTCTAAAGAACTTTCCGAATCAAGAGATGGTTTTAATAATCAGTATTACATTGTTGAAATTAAAGAATTAGAAACTTTTACACTTGAAGAAATTTTAGATAAATACCTTCCTGATGGACAAAATATTGATTTTATGAACATTGATGTAGAAGGTTTTGAGTTTGATGTTTTGCAATCTAACAATTGGCAGAAATACAGGCCAAAAGTTATTTTAGTTGAGATCCGGGAAAGTGATTTAGAAGATTTATTTAAAAATGAAATAACAATCTTTTTAAAGAATTTGGGCTATAAATTATTTGCAAAATGTTTCAATACTGTATTTTTTATGGAGGTAAACAAATGACCACTTTATCTCCAATTGTTCTCTTTGTTTACAACCGCCTCTGGCATACGCGCCAAACGGTTGAGGCACTGCAAGAAAATGAGCTGGCAGGCGAAAGTGAGCTTTTTATCTTTTCAGATGGAGCAAAAAGTGAAAAAGATGAATCTAAAGTTAAAGAAGTGAGGGAGTATATCAAAACAATCAAGGGTTTTAAAAAAGTTACAATTATTGAACGTGAGGAAAATTATGGATTAGCTACAAATATTATTGATGGAGTTACTAAGATTGTAAATAAATATGGGAAAATAATAGTTCTTGAAGATGATATAGTAACAAGTCCTTATTTCTTAAAGTATATGAATAAAGCTTTAGAGTTTTATGAAGACAAAGAAAAAGTAATGCATATATCTGGATATATGTTTCCGATAAAAACGGAAGGACTACCTGATACATTCTTTCTAAAACCGACATCCTGTTGGGGTTGGGGGACATGGCAAAGAGCCTGGAAGTATTTTGAGAGAGATCCACAAAAGCAAATTCATTTATTAGATAAAGAACAAATAAATGACTTTAATCTTAATAACTCTTATGACTACTGGTCACAAGTGGTTTTAAACTACGAAAGTAAACTTTATACCTGGGCTATTTTTTGGTATTTAAGTGTTTATTTGAAGGGGGGTTTATGTTTGCATCCAAGAGAAAGTTTAGCCCAAAATATAGGTACAGATGGGAGTGGAACACATTTCTCCGGGAAGACTAACGTTTATGATGTTACTATTTCCTACAAAGATACCTGGGCATTTCCAGTTGAGATAGAAGAGAACCAACTTGCTAGAAAGAGGCTTGAAGAATACTACAATAGTATAAAACCTCCATTGTGGAGAAGAATGGTAGGAAAAATTTTACCTGCCAAGCTTAAAATATTTATAAAGAGGGTAATAAAATGAACTGTAAAATTTGTGGCAAGAAAGCAGAAAAAATTTTTGATGCTAAAATTTTAGGAAAATATAAAATTAATTATTTTTATTGCAATAACTGCGGTTTTCTACAGACTGAAGAACCATACTGGCTTGATGAGGCATATAAAGATCCTATAACATTGACAGACACTGGCTATATGCAAAGAAATTTATATCTTTCTAGAAAAGTTGCAGCTTTATTGATACTGTTTTTTGATTATAAAAAGAAGTTTTTAGATTATGCAGGTGGTTATGGCGTATTTGTAAGGTTAATGCGTGATATTGGTTTTGATTTTTATTGGTATGATAAATATACTCAAAATTTATTTGCAAGAGGATTCGAATACAAAGAAGAAATGAAAAATGAAATAGAGGCTATAACTTGTTTTGAGACTTTTGAGCATTTTGACCAACCAATAAAAGAGATGGAAAATATGTTTTTAATTTCAAGAAATATAATTTTTACAACAGAACTACTTCCTAAGCCTATTCCAAAACCAGATAACTGGTGGTATTACACATTAGAAGATGGACAACACATTTCGTTTTATTCAGAGAAAACTTTCCAATATATTGCTAAAAATTATAAGCTAAACTATATATATTTTCGTAATATTCACCTTTTAACAGAAAAGCACTTAACCAAACAACATCTTATACTTGCTTTTGGCCTTAGCAAGTTTAGTTTTTTTAGAAGATTTTTAAGATTAAGAATTAAAAGTAGAACATGGAGCGATTTTGAAAAGACGAGGGAAATTTTAGGAGGGTAAATTTATGTGGATTGAATCTAAAGTTGAGAATATTATAAAACGTACATTCACTAAAATACCTATAAAAAGCCTGATGGAGGATAGATATAATGAATAAATTTATTCCTGTATCAGAACCTTCTATAACTCAAAAGGAGATTGATTATATCCTTGATGCAGTAAACTCAGGATGGGTTTCTTCTATAGGGGAATATATAGAAAAATTTGAAAGGAAATTTGCAGAATTTGTAGGCACAAAATATGCCCTTACAACTTCTAACGGTACTACTGGGCTTCATCTTGCCTTAGTTACTTTTGGGATAGGAGATGGGGATGAGGTAATAGTCCCAGACCTTACATTTATTGCTACAGCAAATGCAGTTACCTACACAGGGGCAAAACCAGTTTTTGCTGACGTAGACCCTGAGACTTGGTGTATAGACCCCGAAGACATAAGAAGGAAGATAACATCTAAGACTAAAGCCATAATTCCTGTTCATCTATATGGACATCCTGCAGACATGGATGCTATAAACGAGATTGCTAGAGAGTATGGTTTGTTTGTATTAGAAGATGCTGCGGAGGCTCATGGTGCAGAATATAAAAGGAAGAAAGTAGGAAGTTTAGGGCATGCTGGGATTTTCAGTTTCTATGGAAACAAAATAATTACCACTGGTGAAGGTGGTATGATTACAACTAACGATGAAAAATTTTATGAAAGAGCAAGGTATTTGAGAGATCAAGCGATGAGTAAAGAGAAAAGATATTGGCATACTGATATAGGATTTAATTATAGGATGACAAATATTCAGGCAGCTCTTGGACTTGCTCAACTTGAAAGAATAGAGGAACTTATAGAGAAAAAGAGACAGATATTTAAATGGTACAAAGAGTATCTGGGAGATATAGAGGGAATAAGACTAAATCCAGAAAAAGAGTGGGCAAAGAATGTTTATTGGATGATATGCCTTGTTAACGAAAAGTTTGATGAAGAAAAACGAGATAAGTTTATGAAAAAACTTAAAGATACAGGAATTGACACAAGACCATTTTTCTATCCCTGTTCAATGATGCCGATATATAGCAAAAATAGATTTAAAAATAAAGTAGCATATAGTATTTATGAAAAAGGAATTAATTTACCAAGTAGTGCTAATTTAACTAAGGAGAAAGTTATATGGATATACCAAGAGATAAAGACTATTTTGAAGAATATTTAGATAGATTTCCTAATTCTCCATCTCTTGTGCTTGTAAGGAGTGTAGAATTAAAAAATTTCCCCCAAAAATTTATAGCCCCTCCTGTATTAGATCTTTGCTGCGGAGATGGCTTATTTGCTGAAATTCTTGGTTTAACAGATGCTTACGGGTGTGATATTGATGAATATGCATTAAATAAAGCAAAAGAGAAGGCGAGCGTTTACAAGGATGTTAAATTATGTGATGCAAGAAATTTGAACGAGTTTCGAAGCAATTTTTTTAACACTGTAATAAGTAATTGTGCACTTGAACATGTCGATGGTATAGAAGATGCTTTAAAATCGGTTTCCCGAGTCTTAAAAGATAAAGGAAAACTTATTATGACTGTTCCTTCAAAAAACTTGGATAGATGGTTTCCAGGTAGTAATGAGAAGTTGTTGAGGCATAGTAGTAGACAGATGCATATAAATGTTTTTTCTCTTGAAGAATGGAAAGAGATGTTAGAGAAAAGTAATTTTAAGATAATTGAATCATACTACTTATTTAATGAAACTAGTTGTAAAACCGCTATCTTTTGGGACGCACTTCCAGAATTATTAGGTCCATTTTTCAAATTATATTATTGGGCTACGAAGTTTATGCCTAAGCAATTTAAAAAGTTGATTTTTAGATATTTTTTAAAGCAATATTATATAGAAAGCATACCCTTATATGAAAATGGAGGGGAATTAGTAATTATAGCTGAATGTATAAAAAACGATGCAGAATAACTTGAGAAACGCTATATACAATGCTGTAGGATCTATTTTCCCAGATGCAGAATTCGATAAGTAGGAGGGTAATAAATAGATGAAAATAGGTATTATTGCTAGTGAGCTGTATGATGGTGGAGAGATTACATGGACAAAAGTTTTATGTAGTTGCTTATTAAGTTTAGGAGAAATAAAAGTAATAAATATCTATGTTAGTAAGGATTATGATATGTGGGTTAGAGAATTTGCTGATATTAATAAGGCTATTGTTAATAAAGTTGATTGGAATTTCAGATTTGGAATTAATTATAAAATCAAGATAATTAAAGTTATAATTAAAATTTTAACTTTGTTTAAAAATTCTTTCGCAAAAAGGATATTTAAATTTCAGAAACTTGATAATAATGATTTAATTATTTCTCCATATGTCTCTACAGAACTTTTATTTACATCAAAAAAGTATATAGTATGCCCTCAAGATACAAGACATTTGCATAAAAATAATCTAAAAATCGGAATTATGGAAAAGTTGAAAAAGTATTATGCTGAATTTTTTTATAGTTTGAGATTAAAAAATGCATATAGAATAGTAGTTGAAGCAAATTATATTAAAGAAGATCTAATGAGGTATTATAAAATTCCAGAAGATAGAATATTTATCATAGTATCTCCTATTTTAATAAGTAAGTACGAAATTAAGGAAGAAAGATATCTAGTTATTAGAAACAAATATAATCTTCCTAGTAAATTTATATTTTATCCTGCTCATTTTATCGAAGACAAAAATCACATTAAACTGGTAAAAGCTTTAAAAATTATTAAAGATAAGTATAATGAGATTATTCCACTAATCCTTGTAGGCTCAAAAAAGAATAATTTTGATAACGTAATGAAAGCTATAGAAAAACTTAATCTTGAGAGGCAGGTAAAATACCTTGGTTATATTCCAGACGAGGATATGCCATATTTATATAAGCTTTCTACAGCTCTTGTAATGCCTACGTTGTTTGAATCTGTGAGCATGCCCATCTGGGAAGCCTTTTATTTAGGGGTGCCAGTTGTGTCTTCTAATGTATTCGCTTTGCCTGAGCAAGTTGGTGATGCAGGACTTTTATTCGACCCATTTAATATAGAAGATATGGCAGAAAAGATTTATAAAATTTGGGTAGATGAAAATCTAAGAGAAGAACTTGTTCGGAAAGGATATAATAGAATAAAAGAACTAACATTAGAGAATTATGCTAAACAGTGGGAAGATGTGATAGAAGAAGTATCAAGGGATTTATATGAGTAAAAGAGAGATAATAAATTTAGGAGCAGGAGAGGATATAAAGTTAAAAGATTTATCTTTACTTATAAAGAATGTTGTAGGGTTTGAAGGAGAGATAAAGTATGACCTTTTCAAAACCTAATGGGACTCTAAGGAAACTTTTGGATGTGTCAAAGATAAGAGAATCAGTATGGGAAGCGGTATATGCGGTATATGCATCTATAAATTTTTTAATATTTTCTACCTCTAATGAGTATAAGGAAGGGCAAGTTAATGATTTCTATTATCACAGTAGTTAAAAATGATTTAGATAACTTAAAAAAAACGGTAAATTCTGTCTTATCTCAAACTTTTACAGATTATGAGTTCTTAATTCAGGATGGGCTTTCTGAAGATGGTACAATTGAATGGATTTATTCGATTAAAGATTTATATAAAATAAAATTCAAATCAGAAAAGGATATATCACTGTATGATGCAATGAATAAAGCTATACTTAGAGCTGAAGGAAATTATATAATCTTTTTGAATGCTGGAGATACTTTTGTAGAGCAAGAGAGCTTAGAGAAAATCTTTAATATTTTAGAATGTAGTAATTTTACCCCTAATGAACTAATTGTTTGTGATGCTATTATTGACTATGGATATGTTCAAAGAATACATAAGGCTTCTACTTTTGAGGATTGGCTTAAAGGAGCTAGACGTCAAATGCCTACAGTCCATCAGGCAATTTTCTATCCAAGGGAGATATTTGAAAAAGTTGGGGGATATGATATTAATTATGGGATATGTGGTGACTATGAACATATAAGACGGATTGTCAAAGCAGGTTATAAATGGAAGTATATAAGTATCCCTTTAGTAAGGTATAATATATATGGATTGGCGAATAAGATGTATTGGCAGAATTATAAAGAGAGAAGACAGATTATTTATAAATATGATGGTAAAAGGAAGGCTTTATATTATACTCTTTCATTTTATTTGAATTTGCCTAGAGTATGGTTTGTAGCTTATGCGAGAGGAAATTTTTGGTATAAATATTTAGCTCTTCTAAGATGCAATTGGTTAAAAAGATAAAATGAAGAAAGTATATACTCTTTTGGCTTATATATGGTTTGTATTAGCAGTTCTCGCTCCCAGTGTGTCTTTACACAATCTTACCATTAGACCTGAGGACTATATTTTGTTGTTGCTTTTATTTTTTGTAATCCTTAAGAAGATTTTAACTTTAAAACTAGGAATTTGTCTTTTAGATTTATTAATAATAGCTTCTCTATTTTCTTTTATAGTACTTCTTCTTTTCTCTTCGAGCTACAACCTTATATTTTATAATGCATTTAGTTTAGAACTTTTTTTAAAAGAACTTTTCAGATTTACAAAATACATCTTGGTTTATATAGCCTTTTCTCAATTTACTTTAGATTATTTTTACAGATTTGGGAATTTAATACTAATTTGTACCAATTTAACGATATTTATCCAATTATCTCAGATTTTTGATCTATTTAATATAAATAATTTTATAAGAAATTTTTATGCTTTAGAAGCTACTCCTTTTCTAGGCTACACATCTTATTCGCTCTTATCTGTAGGGCTTTTCAGAGGAGGTTCGGTTTTTCTTAATTATAATGTCTTTGGCAATTTTCTTTTAATTCCACTTTCTTATGTACTGTTAAGAATTATGTCTTATAAAGATTTCAATTCAAAGACAAAGAATTTTTTCAAAATTTTGAGCTATAGTTTCCAACTTTTACTTATTTTAATAGGTATTTTACTTACACAGTCTAGAACTGCTTTTCTTTCGGCAGTTTCCATCTTGGTAACATTATATTTTATAATGAAAAAAAGAATAGAAAGAAAATATCTAATTGGAATCTCTGTATTTATTTTAATTGGGATTTTTATTATTTCAACCCTTTTTAATCTCAAAAGAGTTTTTATGATAATGGAAGCTTTTACTGAATCTGAAGGATCAGGCTTTATTAAGTATGATTTATTAAAAAAAGTTATAGGAGAAATGAGTTTAGGAAATTTTTTCATTGGCCATGGTCTGGGACAATTTTTCCAAGTAGACTTCGAATATGGATATCTAATTTACTTTTATGGAATAGTAGGGTTAATACTTTATATATTTTTTATGCTCTTAACAATAAAACTGCTGTCTACTTATAATACTTATGAAAGCTTTTTCTTTATTTCTCTAATTATATCCTTTCTAATTTTTGGTCTAGGGGCAACTTCGTTTTTAAATGTTAGGGTTTTCCCAATTTTCCTTGCTCTTTTATCAACATATACAGCATCTCTTAGAAATAAAAATTTCGGAGGAAATTTATATGCGAATACTAGCGTTTGATGTACCTGCTTCAAAAGGAGGGGCATTATCGATACTAAAGGATTTTGTTGCATATATAGACAAGAGAGCTAGTGTTCATGAATGGTATTTTGTGGTAAGCACTGAAGAATTAAATATTCATAATCCTAATATCCGTTTAATTAGAGAAGGCTTTCCTAAAAAAAGCTGGTTTCACAGAGCTTTTTGGGAAGTATTTATAGCAAATAAAATAGTTAAGACCTTAAAGCCCGATGTAATACTGTCCTTGCAAAACATAGCAGTAATATTCACTAATGTACCACAGGTTGTCTATATTCATCAACCCATTCCATTTTGTAAAGAAAAGAAATGGTCATATTTCTCGTTAGAAGAAGTAAAATTTGCTTTCTATAGAGATCTATATAGACTCTTTATTGGTAGATCTGTCAAGAAAGCGCATACAGTTGTTGTGCAAACAAGTTGGATGAAAGAGGCATTAGTTGATTCTTATGGTATACCAGATAGTAAAATAGAAGTAATCCCTCCTTCTATTACAAATATTCCTCTAAGCGAGAAGGGTTTGAGTTATGAAGGAGGAGCTACTAATAAATTCTTTTATCCTGCAGGTCCTAGTTTATATAAAAATTTTGAGGTTATCATAGAGGCTGTAAAGAAATTATTAGAGCAGAAATATGCCCCCAAAGTCTATCTAACAATAAAGGGGGATGAAAATAGATATACAGCTAGGATAAAGAAGATGCTGAAAGGATTAGAAGATAATTTTAAATTACTAGGGAGTATTCCACGAGAGCAGGTCTTTAAATTCTATCAAACTGGCATTCTACTTTTCCCTTCATACTTAGAGACATTTGGTCTTCCATTATTAGAAGCCAGATTATTTAATACTCCTATCATAGTTTCCGATAGACCCTTTGCGAGGGAAATTTTAGAAGGTTATCCAAATGTAGATTTTTTTGATCCTTTTTCTCCAGATGATTTGGCAGATAAAATGAAGAAATATCTAGAAAGTGACTTCTTTAGCTATACTCCTTTAGATGTTGATAGAGAAATGGAAATCATAAATAAGTATAGTCCAGAGAATACTTGGGGGAAAATAGTAAAGCTACTTGAGTCATTATCAGAGGAAGGAGCCTTTAAATGATGCTTAGCTTAGGTTTTGTTGGAGATTTTCTCTATCCGTTTGAAGAGTATTATAATGAAGAAAAGGATAATAAAGAACTCTTTCGAAAGGTAGATCTTTGTATAGGAAACTTAGAATCTCCTATTATTTTTAAGAATAAAGAATATAGGGAAAGTAGAAAGTTAGTTAAACTTTTTTCTCTTAATGGAATAGAAGGTTTTGTAAGAAATCATAATATAAAAGCAGTAAGCTTAGCTAACAATCATATATTTGATTTTGGGATAGAAGGCTTTAAAGATACAATTTATTACCTTGATGAGAAATTACTTGTTAAGATAATTTTACAGTTATATTCTAAAATATGAGGTGGTTAAATTATGAATAACTTATTTGATAGAAATGTATATGTGGTTAAAACCGAACCTAAGTATCCTAGCAAAGCACCATTTCATCCTAAGAATATTTTCGGGGGTTATCTTTTTGATGAGAATTATTTGGACAATGGGAATAATGTATATGAAGCAGTGAGAAATCTCCTTATAGAAATAGGAAAAGATAAGGAAGGATTTTCTTTAGATAATATCTTGGGTTGGTTAATAAAGCCAGGGGATAGAGTAGTAATTAAGCCAAACCTTATAAAAGAGAGCCATATTAATAAAAAGAACGACTGGGAATATATCATTACTCATGGTAGTGTAGTTAGAGCTGTAGCAGATTTTGTTTTAGTAGCCTTAAAGGGTAAAGGGGAAGTTATTATTGGTTATAACGAAGAAATTTCCTTTGAGAAGTGGAATAGGATAAAGGGTAGTATTGATAGGAAGGCTGAAATAAGTTTTTATAGTTCTGAAAGAGGGCTTCTGCTTGTTACATTCATGAAGGCTACTGATAGTAACTATCTCCAGAAGTTTTTTATGCACTCAGAGGCTGTTGCATTGTTTGTTGAGAAGATTAAGAAAGAAGGTATCATTTTATCGCCAGATTTTTACTCTGATACAGATGTTTATACTGCTACATCTGAAGAGGAAGCATTTTCAAAGTATGTCAACACCAATGTAAGACTTGTTGTAATAGTTGACTCAAACATAACGGAGAGCTACAAGAACCTTATAGTCAAACTTAGAACTTATGATAGATTTGTTAGGATAAGTGCTATTACTAGTTTGTCGCCAGCTAATGAATTGGAAGTACTCAAGGCTATAAAAAAATCTTACCTCACGGATAACTTTTTAGAGTGAGAGACGAAGTTTACCTTCGTTCTTCTTTCTGCTAATTGTTAATTTGTTTCAATTTTCTTATCGGTTTTATAATTTCTGAGAATTTTTGATAGTTTTCTATGATAAAGTATTATGAAATTGTGAATGGCATAGCTAAGGTTTCTGATAGTCCTTTATCGCCTATTAAAATTTTCAT
>Ga0080004_1122975_pt1 | contig 12088 bp, 9 predicted proteins | sample WasSprMetagenome_FD_69207 | JGI IMG/M metagenome (GOLD analysis project Ga0080004, IMG submission 69207) | Sulfidic aquatic microbial communities from Washburn Spring, Yellowstone National Park, USA - WS (SPADES assembly) (version 2) | ecosystem: Environmental > Aquatic > Thermal springs > Hot... | reverse complement strand
GCTCCCAAGGCTACACGGAAGTGGTCGACGACCTGACCAGATTCCCGGGCGCGAAATGGTTTCCCGGGGCCAGGCTCAACTTCGCCGAAAACCTGCTGCGGTACAGGGACGACCACCCGGCCTTTATCTTCAAAGGAGAAACCCGCAAGTCGGCCCGCATGACCTACGCGGAACTCTACGACACGGTGGCGCGCCTGGCCCACGCCCTGCGCGAGGCCGGAGTCCGGCCCGGCGACCGCGTCGTGGCCTACATGCCCAACCTCATCGAGACCGCCGTAGCTATGCTGGCCGCCACCAGCGTCGGCGCGGTCTGGTCCTCCTGCGCCACGGACATCGGGCCGCAGGCGGCGCTGGACCGCCTGGGCCAGGTGGAGCCCAAGATCCTCTTCACAACGGACGGCTACTTCTACAAGGGCAAGCACTTCAACTCCCTGCCCAACGCCGCGGAAGTGGCCCGGGGCATCCCCTCGCTGGAAAGGGTGGTGGTCGTGCCCTACGCCACCGAGAATCCCGATATAACACAGGTCCCGAAGGCCGTACTCTGGGAGGACTTCCTGGCGCCAGCGCCGGCACCGCCCCTGGTGTTCGAACAGCTGCCCTTCGACCACCCCGTGTACATCATGTTCTCCTCGGGCACCACGGGCAAGCCCAAGTGCATGGTGCAGGGGGCCGGCGGGGTGCTCATCAACCACCTCAAGGAACTGATCCTGCACACGGACTTAAAGCGCGAGGACCGCATCATGTACATCACCACCTGCAGCTGGATGATGTGGAACTGGCTGCTGAGTTCGCTGGCGGTGGGGGCCACCGTGGTGCTCTACGACGGCAACCCGAATTATCCGGACCCGGGCGCCATGTGGCGGCTCGTCCAGGACGAGAAGATCACGATCTTCGGCTGCAGCGCCACCTACATCAACTACCTCCGCAGCCAGGGCGTGCGGCCGGGCAAGGAGTACGACCTGTCGAGCTTACGCGAGATCTCCCAGACCGGCTCGCCCCTTTCAGCCGAGGGCTTTGAATACGTATACCGCGAAATCAAGCAGGACCTGCACTTCAACTCCATCTCCGGCGGCACGGACATCAACGGGTGCTTCGCGGCCGGCGCCCCCATCCTGCCGGTGTACGCCGGCGAGCTGCAGGGCCCGGCCCTGGCCATGAAGGTCAAGGCCTACGACGAAAAGGGCCTGCCCGTTTACGACCGCCAGGGAGAGCTGGTCTGCGAGGCGCCGGCCCCCTCCATGCCGCTCTACTTCTGGAACGACCCGGACGGGGAGAAGTACCGCAACGCCTACTTCACCTTCTACCCGGGCGTTTGGCGCCATGGGGACTACATCGTGATGCACGGCGACACCGGGGGCATCACCTTCTACGGCCGGTCCGACTCGGTGCTCAAGCCCTCCGGCGTGCGCATCGGCACCGCGGAGATCTACAACGTGGTGGAAAGGCTGCCCGAGGTGGCCGACAGCCTGGCCGTGGGCCAGAACTGGGAAGGGGACCAGCGCATCGTCCTCTTCGTGAAGCTGGCCGAGGGCTTCGAACTCACGGAAGAGCTGCAGAACAAGATCAAGAAGGCCCTGCGCGAGGAGGCCTCGCCGCGGCACGTCCCGGCCCGCATCCTGGCGGTGCCCGACATCCCCTACACCCTCAACATGAAGAAGGTGGAAAGCGCCGTGACCAACATTGTCAACGGCCGGCCCGTGACCAACCGGGACGCCCTTGTCAACCCCGAGTGCCTGGACTACTACGAAAAGATCCTGCCCGAACTGCAGCGGGCCTGAAGCACCCCGAGCCCGGGCGGCCCCTATGAACCGGGGCCGCCCGGGGGCTCCGCCGTCGGGCCGCCGGCACGCGTACCCGCCCCTTTTGGCCCCGGCCGGTGACATGGTATAATATACCTGATCGAACGTGAGCGGCTCTGCTCCGTCCACCGCGACCAGGAGACCGGCATGTTCCCAGGAAGCCAGTATCTAAGGAAGGGTGTTTTCGGGTGCTTGAGAGGGTGGTGACCCGCGAATCGTCCGCCGGGAGGAAGCTCACCTACGCCGATTACCTGCAAATCGACGACGGGCACCGGTACGAGCTGCTGGAGGGGGAACTGGCCTTGACGCCCTCGCCGGGCTTCTCACACCAGCACGTGGCGGCCAACATCGGGGCGCTCCTGCGGTCCCACGTGGAAAAGAACCAGCTCGGTCTCGTACTGTACGCGCCTTTCGACGTGGTCCCGGCCGAGGACGTGGTCCTGCAGCCGGACGTGCTCTTCCTCTCCCGGGAGCGCTTCCCCCTGCTTACGGAAGATTGTCTCAAGGGGATGCCGGACCTGGTGGTGGAAGTGCTCTCGCCCACCTCGGGCCGGCGCGACCGGCTGCAGAAAAGCCGGCTCTACCTGCGTTACGGCGTCAGGGAGTACTGGGTGGTGGACCCCACAGCCGAAACCGTAGAGGTGTTCAGCGCCACTGAAAACGGCTGGCTGCTGGCCGGCGTGTACGGGCCCGAGGATACCCTCGTCTCACCCCTGCTCCCCGACTTCGCCCCTCCGGTAGCCGAGATATTCCGCCGGCCTCCCGGACTCCCCCTGCCAAAGTGACCGCTCCGGTTTCACACGGAGCCGGCCACCGGGCACCCCAGGCGCACGGCAGCAGGGGCCCGGCTCGGCACCCCGTACGGCCGCGAACCCCGCTCGGGGAGCCGTGGCCTAAATCGAGTAAGAGGGGGCGGCTAACCCCTTCCTCTCACACCACCGTACGTACCGTTCTGTGTACGGCGGCGCCGCCAGGCGTAGTCCGCGGCGCTCTTTTCCTCGTTCATTCGTAGCTTCAGCCGTCGCTCGGGGAAGTGCTTCCGGCTCTCGAACACCCGCTGGCCGGTGCGGCGGCTTTTTACACAGACGCGTCGGTGGTGTTTAACGGTTGCCCGCACAGCTTAATCCTGGCGAAGTCCAGCACCTGGGGCACCGCCTCGTCCGGGGAGGCGCTTATCCGGGATTCGACAACCTTTCCCTCGCTCCCGTCATGGAGGTGGTGGGGAAACGTCGCAACGTCGAAGTGGTGCGGGGCATTGTCGAAGCGGTACAGCGTGCCGTCGACGTGCCGCCGTTCCCAGTGGTAGGAGTACCGGCCCGACGCCGAGAACTGCACGTCGATGTAGCTGCCGTCCGTGAGCACAAACCTGGTCTTCTGGGCCGTCCCGACACCCACGGTTTCGACGGCTGCGACGATATCGCCGTACCGTGCCGCCAACTCCTCCGGGTCAAGAGGCAACCGCCCCACCCGCCTCCAGACGGCGTACCAGCGCCCGCAGGGCCTCGGTGTGCCGCGACAATTCCTCCCACAGGATCACGTCCTCCCACGCGGGGTGCTCGGGCACTTCGCCCCTCCTGATCTTGTCCTCCAGCTCCAGGTAACCGGAGGCCCCGTACTTCTCCTTGAGACCCTCCACAATGCCGTCGTTCTCTTCGATCTTGGAGACCAGGAACCTCTTCAACCCCTCGCGGAGCACGGCCTCAGCGGGCATTCCCAGCAAGGTTTCTGCCTCTTTGGCGACCCGGTTGAGCACGGCGGCGATCACCTCCGGTAGTATTGTACCCCAGGACCCCGCAGATTTTCCAGCATTTCCGGCCACGAAAATCCCCCTCCCTTCGCGCCCCCGCGAAAGATCGGTTCTGCTCCGCACGGCGCACGGCCTTTACCGTATTGGCCCGCTGGACCTTCGTCGTTCGGGACTTTCACCCTATGCCGGGCAAACATACGAAGCCCCACCGCAGGTCACCCGCGGTGGGGCTTACGGATCTTTCAGGCCTTAGATGCCCAGGGCGTTCAGCAACCGCAGGGTCATGGCCGCGGTCTCCGCCCGGGTGGCGGGGTTGGCGGGCCGGAACGTGTTGTCCTCGTAGCCCTTGATGATACCCTTGGCCACGGCCTGGGCGATGCCCTCCGCGGCCCAGGACGGGATGTCCGCCGCGTCCTTGAAGCCCAGCTCGGCCTTCTCCGCGGCCTTGAGGGCCCGCGCTACCATCACGGCCAGCTCGGCCCGCGTGATCTGGCGGTCGGCCCTGAAGGTCTTATCCTCGTAGCCCTTGATCAGGCCGGCCTTGACCGCGGCGCCGACGTAGCCCCTGGCCCAGGCCGGGATCTCCGCCGCGTCGGCGAAGCCCGCGGCGGCCGCAGCGTCCGGCGCCAGGTCCAGGGCCACCACCAGCATCTTGGCGAACTCGGCCCGCGTCACGTTGTTGTCGGGCCTAAAAGTTCCGTCGGGGTAGCCGGAGATGATGCCCCTGGCGGCCAGCTTAAGCACGACGTCCTCGGCCCAGTGGCCGGACAGGTCCTTGAACTGCACGGGCGGCCTGGGCTGCCCGGCGGTGGTGAAGGTGAAGGTGTAGTCGCCGGATAAGCCGTAGCCGCTGCTGTCTTTCACCGCCCCGGCGGGGATGACCACGGTGTAGGTCGTAGCGTAGTCCAGCGCCGCCTCGGGCTTGATGTAGAGGACGTTCCCGTCAATGCGCGCCGTCACATCCACGGTCCTGCCGGAGGCGTCCTTCAGGGTGATCTTCGCGAAATCGCTCCCCGCGGTTACGTTCTCGCTGAACACCACCTTTATTTCCTTGTCCACGGTCACGCCGGTGGCCTTATCCGCCGGGTCGGTGGTGGAAACGTAGGGCCTTACTACACCACCGCCACCGCCTCCGGAGGGGGTAGTCACCGCGGAGGTCACGGTGTAGGCGAAGCTGACCTCATCGCTGGTCAGCGAGTCCTTCACCGCCACCGCCCGGATGGTAGTGCTGGAGGTCAGCGTGATGGGCGCCGTGTACTCGGTCTCCGGGACCGCGTTGAGCCCGTAAAGGATGCTAGCACCGGGTTCGGCTGAAAGGGTCACCTGCACGCTTCCCGTGTAGCTGCCGGCCGCCGGGCTGGCCGTGGGAGGCGCCGGGGCATTGGCGGCGGTGAAGGTGCTGAAGGAGGTCAGGCTCACTTCCACGTACCCGCCGCTTGCGGTGCCGCCGAGGTTAACCCAGCGCTCGCCCACCAGCTTGAACACCCGCACCCGCTCGCCGGCCGGCGCGGGCAGCCGCAAGGTAACCGGCTGCGCTAGGGTCACGTTCTCGATCTTGATTTCAAAGACCTGGCCGATTGCTCCGGCCCCGGGGAGCCCCGCCTTGTCCACGGGCTTGAAGGTGATCGTGGCCGCGCCGCTAAAGGCGCCCTGCGGGATCTCCAGCTGTGCGCCGCCCTGGTTCAAAACCGCACTGGAGACGCCCGGCGGTACGGTGAAGCCCTCCAGCACACCGCTCTCCGGCACGGTTATATCAATCTTCGCCCCCTGCTGGGCGGCGGTGGTGAAGCTGAACACGCACTGCTGCGCCAGCTCGTTCCCCGCCGCATCCTTCACCGCACCCGCAGGGATGGTGACGGTGTAGCGTTTGTAGTAGGCCAGGTCAGATGCGGGCTTCAGGGTCAAAACCCTGCCGGAGATGCTCTTCTGCAGGGTTATGGTATTGTTCTGCTCGTCCACCAGGGAGATGTTTGCAAACTGCGGCCCCTCCTGGACGTCCTCGGTAAAGGTGACGGTGATGGTTTTGTTCACCGGCACGTTGGTTGCGCCGGCAGCGGGGTCGCAGTTCTGCACGGCTGGCGGGGTCTTATCCTGCTCGGTGGTGAAAGAGAAGGTAAAGTCTTTAGCCAGCGGTATTCCCGCCACCGCATCCTTCACCGCGCCCGCGGGGATGGTCACGGTGTAGGCCGTCGACCCGGCCAGCGGGGCCTTGGGCTTGATGGTGAGGACGCGGTCGCTAATGGACTTGTCGACCTCCACCGCTTTCCCAGAGGCGTCCTTGACCGCGATGTCCGCGAACTTGTCGCCCTGCTGCACCGCGCCCTTGAAGGTCACGGTGATGGTCTTGTCCGCGGGCACGCCGGTGGCGCCGTTAGTCGGGTCGGTGGACTCAACCTCGGGGGCAGGCACTACCAGGTCCACCTGGAAGCTCGCCCGGTTCACGTCCACGGTCACGACCTGCGGACTGCCGCTGGCGTCAAATGTCTGGGCCGTTACCCCGTTTACCTTGAACGTGAGCGACTTGCCGAAGTCGGCCTCGGTGATGGGCACGTTGTACTTGGGGTCCGTGCCCAGGGGGCCGCCATACCAGCCGTTGGCAGTCTTCACCGGGGTGCCCCGCGGCGAGGTCTCGCTGCCCACGTATATGGCGACCTCCAGGCCGTCCGGTGCCGGATTCTGACCGTACGCGCCCAGAAAAACCTTGCCGTAGAAGGGCAGCGGCGGCTGGGGCACCTGGGCAAAACCCGGTAATACCAGGATCATCAGCAGGGCGAGCGCGGCGGCAAGCGCCGCGCCCGCGCGCACAAACGACCTTCTTTCAGAAACCCGCATAGGTCACCACACCTTTCAGCCCGCGACTACTGCACCGGCGGGGCCATGAGGCCGGCCAGCGTGCCGTCGGCGGTCATGAAGACCCAGTAGGCATCGCCTACGCTAACTGTCTTTCCCGTCACCGAGCTTGATGTCGCAGCCGACCAGGTAGCGCTATTACCTAAGCCAGGATTGATCACCGTGCTGAACTTGCCTGACACACTGGACAGCATGTCACTTAATCCATCTGCTCCGGTAACCGGCGAGGCGCCCACCAGGTTCCAGCCTTGCTTTAAGGCTAGAGTCGGCGGCACGGCCTGGGTACCGGAAACCCTCAGGTAGTTCGCCAAGGCGCTGGCGGGCTGCTTCATCTTGACCAGGTAGCCGACCAGCGGCTTGCCGTACTGCTCCTCGGAGGTCATCTGGCTGTAAGGCTTCCAGGCGCCGGATGCGGCGTCGTAGAGGTAGAGGGCCTCAAACTTATCCGCGCCGCCCAGGAGGTCCACCAAGGACTTGTCCAGCTTCACCGGCACGGAGAAAACCTGCCAGCCAAACGTGAAGTTGCGTGTGTAGACCCCTGAAGGAGCGCTGGAGGCAAAAGCTACGGATCCTGCAGCAGTAATTGGCGATGATGCACCAGTCGGAGTGAAAGAAACTGTTACATTCAAAGTGTTTCCAGCCGCGCCGCTGGTGGTGGTTATTACAAAGGCCTCGCTGCGCTGACCCTTGGGCAGGGTGACGCTTGCCGGAGCGCTGGCCCATGCAGCTCCGCCAAGACTGATAGTGATCGGGTAATCTTTATCCGCCGGCACGTCGGTGGTCAGCATGGCGGTGATGAGCGTGCCCGGAATGGCCTCGCCACTTGCGTCAGTAGCCGCCGGGGTGAGCGTCAGAGTGACGTTGGAGGGCACAAGCCCTGTCGGCGCCGCAAAGGGGCCTACCTTCTGGGATGCCGAGATTGCAGCTGCCGCGCCGCTCGGCGTGAAGCTCACCTCCACGGTAAGCTCCCGGCCAGCCGCAGCCTGCGTGGTGGTTATGGTAAAGGTGGCGGAAGATTGACCTTGCTTAAGGGTGACGGTTGCAGGGGCGTTGGCCCACCCGGTGCCCGCGGATGGGGTCAAGGTAATTTTTACAGTATAATTCGTGTCCGCAGGCACGTTGGTGTTCAGTGTGGCGGTTATGTCCGTCCCCGCAACGGGCTTACCTCCGGAGACCAGAGCCGGCGTGAGGGAGAGGGTCACCGTGGTTGGCGCCGCCGACACATTGAGGCTGGCCGTAGCGGCTGTCAGCCCGCCGGCGGAAGCGGTAATGGTGATTGTGCCGTCGACGGTGGGCGTGAAGTCAAAGGTTGCGGTTGCACCAGCAGAAATAGCCACACTTGAAACCGTGCTACCGCCGCTGGTGAAGTAGCCCGCCGCCTGGGTGCCCTTTACTGCGCTGAGGTAGACGGTCGTGGTACCGCTGCTCACCGGGTTGTCGTACTGGTCACGGCGCTCCACCGTAAAGCTGCCTACCTGGCCCTTCAGGAGGGAAGCCGGAGAAGCCGTGAAGACAAGCTTTGCGGCAGCGGCAGCGTTAACGGTAAGGCTGGCGGGAGTTGCACTTACCGTATCACAAGTAGCCTCAATGGTGTAGCTCCCAGCCGCAGTGAGGTTGAAGGGGCCTGCCTCAAAGTTGCCTACGATTGTGGATGCCGTCTTGCTAGCCACCACCACGCCGTTGCTGTTTTTAATGTTCACTGTAACCGTCTTGCCGCTCAACGCCGGGGTTATAGTACCGGTTACGTTAAAGTCCTGCCCAGCCGTGGCGGTGGATGGCCCACTGATGGTGACAGTCGTTACTGCCTGCGGGGGTTGCTGAACCGTAATGCCCGCGCTAACATTTGTGCCGTCAGCAAGGGCCACCGCCACCTGGCCGCTCGAAGCGGAAGCAGGGGTCTGCATGGTGAGGTCGGAAATGGTGAGCTGGGTAACGGCCCCAGGCACGGCATTAGAAGGCACCGCTATATCGACTATATAAGTTGAACCTGTTCGAGGAGTTGCAGTTGCCGTGAAAACGTAGGGCTGGCCGCCGGAAACCGCCGTTATTTGCACCGAATCATCCGTAGAAGAAAATCCTGAGGGGAAAGTCACGGTTATGGTTTGTCCGTTTATGGCTGCTGCAGGAGTGTTCAAACCGGTTAGCTCAAGCGTAAACGTCTTAGTATCACTTGTGTTCACCGTGCTGGGGCTCACCGTCAGCGCTGGTGCCGCCCACGCCGGCACCGCCGCTATCAGCAGCAGGGCCAGGGTGAGCAGGACGAGGTAGAGGGTGCGCTTGTGCGCGTGCATGAAGGGTCACTTCCTCCTCTCTCGGGAAATTTGGAAACGGAAGGCTGTTCGGTCGCGTAAAGATCTACCCTCGGGGGGCGATCACCTCCTCGGTTTCGGAGGTTTAAAAGGCACGGCGCAGGGGAACACTGCCGTCAGGGCGCCCTTTCAGGCTCCCTGACCAAGGACGGGCGGCCGAATAGTTCCTCCACGGAGCGTCCGAGCACGCTGGCGATGCGTAGTGCGGTCTCTAAAGAGGGGTTTTTGGTGCCGCGTTCGATGTTGACGTAGGCCGCCCGGGTAAGGCCGACGCGCCGGGCGACTTCGGCTTGGGTTAAGCCGAGACTCTTTCTGGCTTCCAGCAGCGCCCGACGCACGTTTCGCCACCTTGAAGCGTTTTGTTCCCCTGGGGAACATTCTAGGTTACAAAAGGGAACTTGTCAAGGCCTAAAAAAGGGATTATAGTTTCCATTGGAAACACACGATATTGATGGGCCGAACACCTTAGGAACTCAAGGGGGACTCGCAAGGGTTTGAACGGTCCAGTGGGAAGCGGGTGACGGCAACGTGAAGGGCTTCGGGGCCAACCTGAAACGCCTAAGGAAGGAAAAGGGGCTGAAGCAGCAGGACCTGGCCAGCATGCTTGGCGTGGAGCGGCCCACGGTGGCCAACTGGGAGCGCGGCGCCAAGTACCCGGGCCTGCCGCTCCTGGCCAAGCTGAGCGAGGCTCTCGGCGTCTCGGCGGATGCCCTGCTAGGCCTCCCGCCGGCCGAAGCCCGGGGGGCCGCGCTGCGCTACGTCATTTCGCCCACGGACCCCCTGGTCAGGGATCTCGCGTGCCGCACCGGGGTGCCGGCTCAGGCCATCGCGGCCTTCGTGACCGCCATGAAGGCAGGCGAGGAGGGGTCAAAGGGCTGCCAGGTGCGGGCGGTGCGGACCGGCAGAAGAGCCGCCAGGCACAGGGTGGCGCCGCGCTAAGGGATAAAAAGTCAAAGGGCGGCATCCCCGGATGCCGCCCCGTCTGTGTTGGCCTTCAGTCCGCCTTGGGCCGCGGGTAAAGGCCGGCCTTTTGCACGATGGTGGGCACGATTTCCTCCCAGGCGATGGCCATGATGTGCACCCCGGCCACGCCCTTGATCTTGCGCACCTCGTTGATGAACTCCACGCAGATGTCCACGCCCTCGTCGGCCACGTTCTTGCCGTCGTCCTTGGCTTTGCGCAGCCGCTGCACCAGTTCCTCGGGTACGATCATGCCGGGCACGTTCTTCTGCATGTAACGCGCGGCCCCGATGGACTTGATGGGGGTCAGTCCGGCCAGGATGTAGGCCCGCTCGTGGAGCCCCCGCTCCACCGCCATCTCCATGAAGCGGCTGAAGCGCTCCAGGTCGAAGATGCACTGGGTCTGGATGAACTGGGCCCCGGCGTTGATCTTCTTCTCCAGCCGCACCACCCGGAACTCGAAGGGGTCCGCGAAGGGGTTGGCCGCCGCGCCGATGAAGAAGCGCGGTTCGTGCTCCTTGATGGGCTCCCCGCAGGCGAAGACCCTGTCGTCCCGCATGCGCTTGACCATGTTGATTAACTGGATGGAGTCCAGGTCGTGCACGTTCTTGGCCGTGGGGTGGTTGCCGAAGGACTGGTGGTCCCCCGTCAGGCAGAGCAGGTTGCGGATGCCCAGGCTGTAGGCGCCCAGGAGGTCCGACTGCATGGCGATGCGGTTGCGGTCGCGGCAGGTCATCTGCATGATGGGCTCCAGGCCCTCGCGCAGGATGTGCACCGCGGCCGCAAAGCTGGAGAGGCGCACCACCGCCGTCTGGCAGTCCGTGATGTTGGTGGCGTCCACGTAATCCTTGAGCATACGGGCGTGGTGGACGATCTCGTGGGCCGAGGCGTGCTGCGGTGGGCCGATCTCGGCCGTGACCACGAACTCGCCCCGCCGCAGGAGCTTTTCCAGTCTGCTCTCGGTGGTCAGGTTCATATGGTCGCATCCTCCCTCACGGCTTTGCGCGGCCCGCCGTCCCGGGATTTGGACCAGTCCTTGGGCGGCTGGTACTCCAAAAGCCACTCCAGCTTACCCAGGGCCTTCATGCGGTCGTAGATGAGCTGCCACGCGCAGGGCACGTCCTTGCTGATCTCGCACTTGCCGTACTGGGAGCCGCCGCAGGGGCCGTTCAGCAGGCTCTTGGAGCAGCGGATGATGGGGCAGATGCCGCCCGTCTTGTGGAGGATGCACTCCCCGCAAAGCCCGCAGCGCTCCTCCCACACGCCCTGGGCTACGGAGCCCCCGACAAACCTGGTGTTGAGGGCGGGCACCACCCACTTGTCGGGATAGCGCTCGGCGATGTACTGCACCCCCACGCCGCAGGCCAGGGAGACCACGGCGTCGACGTCCTTCACCAGGTCCGCCATGGCGTCCACGTACTCGGGATCGCACTGGCGGGTGGCGGCGTAGGTCACGGTCTCCAGGGGCCTGCCCTGAAGCCGGCGGTGCATCCTCAGGGCCGCGGCCAGGATCTCGGTCTCCTTTTCCCCGCCGGCCAGGCAGACGGCCACGCAGCCCAGGCACCCGGCCACCAGGATCTTGTTGCAGTCCGCCACGAACCCGGCGATCTCGGCAAAGGGCTTCTGTTCGGCCACGATCATGCGCCCGCCACCTCCTTGGCCTTCAGGGGGCTGGGGCCGAGGTTTCTGATGCGCTCGGTCATCTCGTTGGCGATCTCGGCGAAGCGGGTGCCCATGGCCGCCGAGAGGTTGTAGAACTCCAGGCGCTCCCCGCCCAGGCCGATGTCGTCCAGCAGCTTCTTCACGTGGTGGACCCTCTTTTTGGCCCGGAAGTTGCCCTTCAGGAAGTGGCAGTCCCCCTCCAGGCAACCGGCCACGTAGACCCCGTCGGCCCCGTCCTCGAAGGCCGCGAGGATCACCCGGGCGTCGATGGTGCCCGAGCAGGGCATCTCGACCACCCTTATGTTGGGCGCGTACTGCAGCCGCATGGACCCGGCCAGGTCCGCGGCCGAGTACGCGCAGTAGTGACAGCAAAAGGCCACGATCCTCGGTTCGAACACCGCTCACACCTCCGCAAAGAGGCCCGCGACCATGCCGGCGAGCTGCTCGTCCTTGTAACCCTGGAGTGCGATGGCCTTGTTGGGACACTCCCCGGCGCAGGTGCCGCAGCCCTGGCACAGCACGGGTTCGATCTGGGCCACGTTCTCCACAATGCGCGGCGCGTTGAAGGGGCACAGCCGCACGCAGGTCAGGCAGGCCGCGCACTTCTCGGGCTGCACCACGGCGAACACGCCCCGGGACTCCAGGGTGGCCTGGCTCAGGACCGTGCCCGCGCGGCCCGCCGCAGCCTTGGCCTGGGCGATGTTCTCCTCCAGGCTCTTCGGCCCGTGGGCCAGCCCGCACAGGAATACCCCCTCCGCCGC
>Ga0080004_1108637_pt1 | contig 12092 bp, 11 predicted proteins | sample WasSprMetagenome_FD_69207 | JGI IMG/M metagenome (GOLD analysis project Ga0080004, IMG submission 69207) | Sulfidic aquatic microbial communities from Washburn Spring, Yellowstone National Park, USA - WS (SPADES assembly) (version 2) | ecosystem: Environmental > Aquatic > Thermal springs > Hot... | reverse complement strand
ATAGCTGTAGTTAGTTGTGGATACATTTTCTTGCCTCGGGGTTCCCCCGCTTTGCTCGGGTTTTCACTGCTTCATTGCGGGGGCTATCAGGGCTCAACAAAACCCTTGAGCCCCTCATACGCTTCAAGCCCCTTGCCCGCATCTTGGGGGCAACCACAGGGGGTTGCCGAACCCTCATCAATGCGGCTTCACAGGGGTTTTGAAAGCACTAGGTGTTTAACACTGTTATAAGCTTTAGGGGTTTGTGAAAGTGTTGTGCAACCATACCGATGCACTTACAGCTATTCACAAGTATTCACAGCTGATGCAGACCCAGCTACGGCTTTAGCATCATCAAAGAGGCTGAAACAGGTGATATCCTAACCATAGGCGTTTTTCTAGAGAATTGCAACAAGGATGAGTGGAGTGAGATAGCCCAAAAAATAAAGAATTATCTCAACTCCAATGGGTTGGTGGACGTTGCTGAGAAGGTGTCAATCATTTGCCTGAAGGGCTTGAAGGAGCTGGGGGTAGAGATCATAATAGACTGAATCCACGAAAATTTCTTAGCATTATTGAAGATGCTGTAAAGGTCTGTTATACTTAAATGTAGTGTTGAGACGGTGTTTAAGACTGGTTATACAATAGCTTGAAAGTTTCGCTACCTATCTACATTGAATTTGTAGTAAGAAGAAATGTTAACCTTGTCAACCTATCCGTTTAAATTTCATTAATCTTAGTAAGATTTCGCCAAACTCTCAAATTTATATACTTTATAGAGTAAGAGAATTTAATGGAAGTATGAGGTGGTTACATCGTGTGGTTTTTATTAGCTCACGTGCTTTATAAGATATATGAGCTTACAGGTAAAACAACAATTTCTGTAGAAGAGCTAGAAAGGCTGTTGCTTTACGAGCTTTGGGGGAAGTACCGTGTTGCAATATATGAGAATAGTCGGCAGATAGAGAGGGACCTGAAGATTCTGCAACTCTTTGGCTACATTAAGCTTCAAGAAAAAACGTGGAGCTAAATCTTGAGGAGCTAAAGGCATTTGAAGAAGATGAGATTCAGGGAGACCCCATGATGCAAAACTCAAGAGTGTACTGGACAGCGCTACTCAGAGAAGCACTTGACCACAGCCTCAAGGAGTATTACAATAGCCAAAGAGCTAGTGCTATGGTAAAGCAAAGGTGAAAACGCATTTCCTCACAAAAACTTGAAAAAGAAATACCTTTTTTACCAATTCAAGACAGCATCGCTAAGAAGTTTATTGACATATATGAGTCCTTTCTATCCCCTGCATCGCCACGCATACCTAGACCCAAAAGTAGAAGCAAAGCACGTATATACATCCCTATATATGGCTTCGTAGAAATACCTCCAGAAGGTGTAAGATAAGAATAGTATCTTTACCAGCAGTTGAAAGACTGCAATTTGTTTACCAATTAGCAACAACGTATTTAATATATGGAGGTGCTACACACACCAGGTTTGAACACTCCATAGGTGTTGCTTATCTTACCCACACTATATTAAAGGAGCTGGAGGAAAAAATTAAGAGGTGTGGTTTTCAATAACTGATAATGATGAGGTTTTGGCTTTTCTTGCTGGGCTTCTTCATGATATAGGGCACCCCACATGGGGTCATGTACTAGACTCCATAGCCAGCTTTATAGCTATGCTAACAAAACCTCCTGTAAAACTTAGATCAAAAAGAGTGGACAAGGTTCTTCTCTCGCTAATGCTTATTGATGATACTGTTATAAGACGCGAGCTAAATGAAATTGGTATGAGCATGGGCGAGTATCGGGGCATTAAATTTGCTTCAAATGGGTGTACATTAAGTGATTTAATATACTTTATTTTGACTCAAGAAAAGGAGTTTACAAATGTAAATAAGTGTAGCATTAAAGGATATAGCAACGCCCAGATAATGGTAGAGATAATATCTAGAATTATTGAAAGTGAAGAGGGTATAGGAGGTATAGATACAGATAGAATAGACTATATACTTCGTGATACTTATCACACATATATACATAGCACAATTGATTACGAAAGAGGTGTAGCTAGAGATGTGATTAATAAGGTGATTACTGATATACTACAAGGTAAGAAAAATCTCTTAGAGTTAGAACTTGAAAATGTGCCAAAGATAAACTTCAGCATGTTTGGTAAGGATTTCAATTCTTTAGTCAATATTGTTAGAGACATGTTGTATGAAAGGCTTTATGAAAGTGTGGCTCGAGCCTTTGCAGATAGCCTGCTATCTAGATTAGCCTACGCAACAATATTAACATTATTAGCTACAATGAGCTTGCGTGAAGCTCTTAGAGAGGAGTTTAAAGGGGAAGAGAAGGAAGGAGAAAGTCATGATATATACAAGGATATTAAAAAGATTGTACTGGGTTATTTAATGTGCACACCACAAGAATTCATAGATGATAGCCTGCGCCTTTTGTCTGAGTCTAAGCACCAAGCCTTTTGGAATAACATTATATTATTGTGGAATAATGTTATAAAGACCTTGAAAAGTAAGAAACCTGAGTTTGCAGCTTGGATAGAATCTAACATAGATAATCCTGAAAACCTCAAGATATTTGTAGAGAACACTATAGAGCTTAGTAACTATTACTATGCCTTAAGGTATTACACTTACTTAGTACATGACAAGCTACAAAGTTCACACTCATACAATGATATGATAGATTTAGATGAGGTTTACATTTACATATACCCAATTAAAAATATTATTGATGAATTCAGAGAATGTTCAGTAAGTGTTGACTTACGGCGATGTTTAAAAAGACTTGAAAGATTCTACTTAGATTTTTATATAGACGCTTTCAGGGTCGTACCTGTTCTTAAAATTGAGGGTGAGGTGAATAGAAGTGTGAAAGCAGATAGCAGACTTCAAGACCTCTCAATACTTCTGCTGCCAATAAACTATGCAGCAAAGTACATGGAGAGACTCTCAAAGTACATTTTAGATAAATTGGTAGAGATGTGTAGTCAAAAGCCATTAGAAGAGTGCAATGTTAATGTTGAAGACTTTTTAAAAAGTGTTAAAGATGTAATGGAGTACCCTCTAGCACTCATAGTTTTTAAGACTAAAGATAAAAATAAAGCGTATCAAGCAATGAGTGAGGTATTTGAGGCTCTAGATAAGCATTTCAAAGAAGCGGTATTTAAACTATTGACAAAATCAAGTCAATAAATTAGTTAAAATCATAAATATAGTTTTAACAGGGCTGTAAACTTCTAGGACTTCCTCAATATGACTTCTTAGCTTCTCTATGTTCTAACTCAAAACCTCTTAACCTCATTACTTAACAAATACTCTCAGGAGCATTCACATGAGAGGGTGCTGCTATAGAGGGTTTAGAGCTGTGAGGATTTAATAGCTTCTTCAACGCACTGCTTAATTATTTCTAGTAGCTTATGGAAATCAGCACTCTTGTTACTTTCCTCTTTAACTGCTTATGCTATGTTGCTTACTGTTTTTAACTTCAGCAGCTCTCTTCTTGGTACTGTTTATTGATTCTAGGAGTTTCTGAAGATCTCCTATCTCATGGTTCATCAGAGCCTCGCTAAATCTTTGTCTCAGTAACTGCTTGGTTTTGTTGTAGAAATGCATGTATTTATTGCGTATAGAGTTGCTTACTGTAAATCCTCTCTTATCCTTATAGCCCTTGGCTATAAGAACTCCTCGAAGCGCAATACTTACAAGATTTGATGAAGCGTTAACAATTATGTCTACAGGTAGAACCTTGAGGTCAGCCTCACTATTAATAGTCTGAACTACATAAACAAATCTATCCATCAATTCCTCTAAGACCTGAGACAAGGCGTTGCCAGCACCGTTAAAGACCTCTTCCACTGAGTCCCATACTCATCGATATAGCTAAAGATGAGGGCTTTAACCTCACCCCTAAGCATCTCAACATTGAATCCCCTACACAGCAAACCCTCTAATGTAATCCAAAGCATGGTGCACAGCTAAAACTCTGATTTGGGGAAACGAAAATTCCTCCAAAACCTCTCATCACCATGCAAAGGATCAACCTCTTTAATCGATGAAGACTCAAAATCAGCAACTCTATCAACCTTGTTACAAACATTAACATTGAATCTAAGTAACTCGTAAACCCTTCTATGAGTATCTAGGCTAAGCGAAGAACACCCCTAACTGTTTCTTGTAGTACGTATTCTCAAACACTGTTCACGTCTTTGAGAGTTTGGAGAAGGAGTATTTGGTTAGTGAGAGGAAGGTTAAGAAGGAGGGTAGTTATAGCTTAACTATAATAACCTGTAGACCTTTCAATGAGCAACTAACTAGTTGTAATGTATTGCATTAGAGCTGAAAAGCTCTCTAAGATGTTTAAGATTTTGTTGAGGTGCTATGTTTGAGTAGCTTAGAGGGTAGGATTGCAAAGCTTGAAGAGGCTATTAATGCTCTTAGGGAAAGAGTTGCAAAAGTGGAGGGTGTATTGGAGCAGATAGATAAGAGGCTAAACCATATAGAGTCTGAATTGAGAGAACTTAGAAGAGAGCTTAACACAAGGTTCTACTGGTTGATAGGAATCTTAATGACGATGTGGGTAACAATAATAGTAGCAATACTGCTTAAACCTCATTGAAGATGAAGCACTAATGAGCCTAATGATTGTTGAAACGAATTTTGAGGCTTGGCGAAGTCATACTTGGCGAACCAAATTCTAACTACTGAACAGTTGAATTCACAACGAATAGACCTTTAGCTGTTACCAAGTCTAGGGCTACAGGTAAGGAGTATACAGTGTTCTACCAGCCATCAATACTTCTACACATTCTACCAGGTTTTGTTAGAGGCGCTCCAAAGCATTTAGTTCTTGATATAGTTGTTTTTGAGAGCAAGATTGAGAATGTTTACTGAGGAGAGCTATATAAGCTCACTGAGCAGGGAACAACACCCAAATTACTTGTAGAGGTTAAGACCGGTCTCGGACACTTGAAGTGGGAAAAGCCTAGCTATGTAATTGAGCAAGTCAGGGAATACATAGAACTTCTAAGACCTAGAAACACAGCTTTAGTATCCCTAAAAACTGTGGATCCAACACTCAAAGCACAGCTAAAAACACTTGGCGTAGCAATATTCGAAAACTTTGACAATGAAACTGTGCAAGAAGAGTTCGAAGAGATATGTAGTGAAAGCTTTAATGTAATCTCGAAATTGCTTACCTTCACAACCCTCACGAGCAATGAGTAAACTAGCAAGCCTTAATAATGCTTTGGGAAGCTTTAATCATAACCGGCAACAACAAGAACAATTCTCAGACACTCTACACGTGAAAGCAGTAATAGATGATGTACTAAGAAGGAGGAAGAGCTAAAGAAGCTATTCTAACGCTTTCAATTTTTTGCTTTCCTTAAGAAGAAGAGCTATTCAAAGTATTTAGAAAGAGGCTAAAAGAACTTCATCATTTGCTAAATAAACAATTCAATGTTGTGCAGATACAAAATTCAATCCTAAAGCCAATTAGATGAATTATAATTCAAATGTAATTATATAATTATATAGGAGATTCAAGTGAAAATTGGGGAAGATTTAAAAAGTAGAACGGATTAAGTTTAGTGTTGTATTTACCTTCTCTTTATTAGGTACCCTATTGCAATGCCTACTACTAGTAGTATGACTGCTATTGGTATTGTTGTGCTCCAGTCTACTACCCTTTCATAGACTGTTGTTGATGTAGTTACAGTAAGCGTAGTGGTTTTCTCAACCGTTTTCTCTATAGGCACTGTAGTAATACTTGATTCTATTTTTTCCGGTTTTTCAAACCAATTAATTGTTGTAGCTGTTGTCGTTTCGCAAACCCTAGTCGTGGTTGTATATGTGGTTAAGATCGTGGTGGTTGTGATAGGAGTTGTTGTCATGGTTATTGTACGAGTTGTTGTGTAAGTAGTTGTGTAGACGGTTGTAATAGTTGTTGTTATGGTTGCAATTACTGTTGTTGGTGTAGGTGCTGGTGCTGGGGCTAATGCCTCTTGCTTTACAGATATATATGCTGGGTTCAAGGATGCGTCAGAGCTTGCTCTTAGTGACAATACCATGGTTCCTGGTTTCCCAACCTCGATAACCACATAGGTTACTCTGTTACTATCTCTAGTAATGTTCACTATTCTAGCGAAGCCTTTCACAATCTCTATGCTTACAGCATCAGTTGTTGGATGAGCTATTACGAGGTGTAATCTACCTGAAGTTGTATTTAGCGTTATCTCTGTCCCTCCCTCCTCATTCAATAGAATGCCGTCCTCAAAAATCTTTTCGCCTGGAGCCCTAGCTACAAGATCTCTAAATCTAGATGCATCATCTTTTGGTACTCTAACGATGTTTCCTAGAAGCTCTGTTACATTTCTATACTGCCACTTCTTGACCCACTCAACAGCATTAACAAGTATCTTCTCCACTACCCCACCCCTAGCAGACTCAACCTCAAAGCTTATGTATACAGCTCTGTATCCTTGAGGATCCCAGAACTTGTCATAGGTAACAATACCCGCTAAACCGTTTGGGGATAGAGCAACTATCTTTACAGGTAGCTTCTGCAACAGCTTGAGCAATGCTTCTCTACCAATGTCTATGGATATGTTGACTGCTTTGCCGAGCTCTGGCACAGTCACTGAGATATTGAGTCTTGATCCTCTAACAACTGCTTTGCTTAACCCTCTATAGAAACTGCTTAACCCGTGATCAACAGCTCTATTGAAGTGTATGTCTAGCTCAGGAGCCTTCACAACCCTACCAGTAATATTCTCGTAGAGATTAGCAAGCCTATCCACAAGCCTACTAATATTTGCTCTAGCCCTAGAAGCAGTGTCCCAAGCGGTGTAGGCTACTGCTCTAGGTAAAGCTAGTTGCCAACCAACCACAGTATAAGCCTCGAATCCATATCTACTGAGAAGTGTTGGCATCACAACCTCGAACTCCTCTGGAAGGCTCCAGCCAAGATCCTTAGCCTCTGGAGTAAGCCTTAGCCTGCCATCCCAAGGCACGTGAGGTACTTGCAGAGGTGTTGAGCCAACTGCTATTGCAACTGCTTCTAATGCAGGTTGAGCTTTTGCTGAGGCACACAAGGCTTCAGCAACCTTATCCCTTACATACTCCCATAACGCAAGCTCTGGCATCCCAAGCAATGCCGCAACAGTCCTCTCATTAACTATATCAACATCGCTTAGGTTGTAGCCTACATGACCCCTAGCACCAATCTTCACCCTTGATTCGCAGCTAAGCCAAGCAATCTCATCACTTAAGGTTCCATGAGTAGCTATCACACCTACATGGTTCTGCTTAACGTAGCTAGCTATGTGCTCTAGAAGGCTCTTACCATCAGCAATGATGTCCCTCAAGTCCCAGTCCCATAAATCACTGTCTCGAACCCCTAGAACAAGGTTGCTAAGGATTATAACATTTGGCTTAAAGCTCTTGAGAAAGTTAACCACGTCTCTTCCTGGCCAAGCAATGTACAGGTTGTAGTACTTGCCTAGGTACTCCCAGTGATGGAACTGAACCAAGCCATATGCAGCAATACTCCTTGAAATGTTTAGTCTGTTACTCAACCCAGAAGCAATTTCGTTGGGTACCTCATAGCTGATGCTTGATCTCACTGTGTTGTTTATCTCCCTCAAATTCTCCTGTAGAAGCCATAGCATGACGTAGGGGTCTAGAATCAGTATCCTTGTATCACTAGTCTCCTTAACACTGTAGTAGAGACCCATTGGCGAGTACATGGTGCTTCCATCAGCATCCCTTGCACTAGTCCTGAACATTACGTAGGAACCAGCTGGTTGTGGCGGGATAACTGCTTCAGCTAACCTAATCCCTTGTACTGGTCTCGGCAACTCTACACCTGGGGCATACTGCTTGACCCAGTCCTCAACAACCTTAATAGCGTTGCTAACATCATTAATAAACCTCTTGAGATCATCCATTAGCGTGCTATCGTTAACAGGTGCAGAAGCCCATGTACCCTCATCAACGCGATACTCAAAACCTACTTCAGGTGTTGAGGAATCGTCAAAAGCTACGATCATTATCTTTAGGGGCTTGTCCTCGCCAAGAACCCAGCCGTGAGGTGCTAAACCAAGGGTTTCACTAAGTATGCTTGTGTCGTTAAGAGCTTCATAGACAAAGGAGTAGACAATTGGTGGTAGCTTCTCCCTAAACCCATACTCAAGAACATTATAGCCACCACTAGAAATCACAGCCCCATCAACAATAAGCTTGAACTTAACGCTACTAGCAACATTAAACGCAACAGAGATTGTTCTTGTAGGAAGCCTAGCACTAAAGACCCATGTCTTCGCAGGTAAACCAGGGATCTGAGTTACGAACCAGTTAGGAGCCCATGGAATAGGAACCATGCGAATCCTATAACTCTTTTCAACACTTTGAATAGGAGGCGCCAACAAGGTCGTGTTCGTACTAAACGTTATAGTCACTGAAATCTCTAACTCAACAACACGTGCTCCAGGCATGTAAACAAATATAAGCTCAGGTTGACAAGACAAAGCAGGGAGACGAAGAGAAATTGTATAACCATACTCTGCTAACACATTAGTAGCACTACTTAACATTAGCATATATTGAAGCACTGTTGCAAATATCACTAACAACAGCAACAATGAACATATTCTCTTGTGCAACACCCACACCCAAAACGCTTTGCGATACCTAGCCTTAAAAAACTTTATAAAACAATCCAATGAAGCATCGATAAATGTAAACACTCATAATACTTGTTTAGCTTTCTATCCGACACGAACAACTTTCACAAGTTGTGTGCATTAAATAGTTGAATGCGTTATTGATACAGGTAAGACATTGTCAAATAAAGGTAACGGTGCAAAAACACCCTGTATTGCATAGTCTACAGCCTTCTAAATCGAGAGCCTACATGTTTTATAGAATCCGAAGATTCTATAAACTCCTCCTTAGCACTACCAACAACCCTAGTAGCAACCTCAATAACCCTACTAGCCGCTGCAGCTAAACTTTTTGCAACCTCAGCTCCTGGATCACCAGCAAAGTAAGATGCAACAATATTCCCCAAAGCCTTGAGTGGAACAACATGCTTCTCTATAAACTCTTTCCATACAAAGACATCCCAAGGCTTAACATCCTTCACAAAATCATCGGGAGACACACGCAAAACACTCAATATCTCACCAAAGAGGTTATGTTTGAGGAGCGCTAGATAAAGCTTTCATGTTGTGGCATAACCCATAATGCTCCTTGCCCACCTGTAGCACATGATAATATATGCGCATTCACAGAGCTAGTTCTGTGCTTAATGCAGATACAATGCCTGAAGAGGATGACCCATTTCTAATTGGGAACATAATATACGAAGATTTAGTGAGTATGGTAAAATGGTTGTAGGAAGTATTATTCTATTGGTGGCTTCATTTTCTAGGTTCTAAGAAAATTTTGGAAAGGATTGGAGTTAAAGAAGGGTATGCAAGTCTTTGTCATGCATGTGACATTATTATCAGAAACAAGGATTATCAGAAGAGAATATATGATTACATGGAGAAACATAAATTTGACATACTGAAGTAGGTATAAAGCTATGGATGTTGAGGTACGGAATGTTACAGCTGGTTATAGAGGTAAGGTAGTGTTGTACGATGTTAACATAGTTTTTCGGAGTGGTGTAAATGTTGTCATAGGTCCTAATGGTGCTGGTAAAACTACGTTATTCAGGGTGTGCAGTGGTGTGTTGAAGCCTTATAAAGGTGTGGTGTTGGTTGGTGGAAGAAATGTGTATTATGATAGTAGTGTAAGGAGTGTGATAGGCTATTTGTCTCATCTAGATGGATTGGTGGGTGGGTTGACAGTGAGAGAGAATTTAATGTTCTATGCTAAGATTTATAACTTAAGCGATATAGATGCAAGGATTCTGGAGTTAGCCAAGGAATTTGGGGTAGAGAACCTCCTTAACACACCAGTAGCTCATTTGAGTCATGGGCAGAGAAGAAGGGTAGCACTTATAAGAGTGCTTCTTCACAATCCACAAGTGCTTTTACTTGATGAACCTTCTAATGGTTTAGACCCATTAGCTGCTAAGAACTTTAGAGAATTTGTGAAAACCTTGTTCGTAGCCGAGGCATAACACTGGTTTATTCCACACATAACCTCTATGAGGCGTTAGAATTAGCTGAAAATGTGATTGTGTTGAATCATGGTCGAGTAGTGTTCAAAGGCTCTCTTGAGGAGTTGAAGCGCTTTCTAGGAAGAGTTAAAATTGGTTTAAGAGTTCGTGGAGACCCTACCAAAATCTTAAACTCAATGGGTTACCACACCTCTCGCAGTGGTGAGTTGTGGGTTGTTAAAGTTGAGTCTGAGGATGAAATTAGTCGCATTATTGAAGAACTTGTGAAAAATCATATCGCTATCCTTGAGGTTAAGGAGATTGGCAATCCACTTGAGGATATACTACAGCGATTGAGTGATCGATCTTGATCGGTACCATCGTTAAAGCTTATATGATTAGATTTAAAGCAATTGTGAAAAGCTTAAGCATATTGTCTCTATCACTTGGAGTTGGAGTAGTAGCATTAGCAGTTATCCCAGGATTTTTGGGTTCAGAGCTCTACACCCCTATAACACGTCAAGCTCTTGTGTATTTAGCAACTAAAATTCTTGGTATTCATAGTAGTGAGCTTCCCAAGAGTGCTTTAGGAGCAGTAGTTGCAGCTATTTATGCACCCTATTTATCTGCAATGGTAGCAGCTTCTGTAGCCCCATATGCTGTGGTTAGCATATTTGCTGAGGATCGTGATGAAGGTGTGTTTGAGGTATTGTTCTCAGCTCCAGTAACACGGAGAAGCATAATCATAACGTTGCTAATCTACACATTGCTAGCATCCCTAATTACCGCAACAATACTTGAGGCGGCTGTTGCTGGAGTATCGCTACTCTCCCTACATCTTCTAGGCTATCTCAGCAGCCTCGGCACATATTATACGAAGCTCTCTATAATGCTTGTACCCTCATCCACTTTCTCAGCATCTCTTACAAGTCTAGCACTCACAATTATAATGTCTTCTTTGAGAAGGACTGGAACTGGACTTACATCAGTTCAGAATATTGCATTAGCCATTCCATTAATTCTTTCATCACTTCCACCAACAATATTATTCATAATATTAAATATTATGCCTCAGACAGACCCAGTTGATCTAGCTCTATACAATCTCATATACTCAGCTCTCTTAGCACTAATCCTATTACCGCTTCTACCTCGCATACTAAAGGAGGAAGCTCTTCTAAGGTGATGGAGGACGGCTCGTACACGTATCGATGGAGAGAAGCTGGTTATAGAGCTTGAAGGATTATTTGAAAAGGTTATGACGCTAAAGAGGAGGTTAGAAATACCACTTAATTGCATAGAGAAGATAGTCTATGTAAAGGATTTGGATAAGGCTGAAAGAAAACGAGTACTCCCATTGATAAGGTTATGGGGTTATAGTCTTCATCCAACTCATTATGGCATCTACATCACTCGTGTAGGACGAGGATTTTTTGTGACAAACGATCTAGAGAAATCTGTTGTAATATATCTAAGCGGCTGTTTGCCCTACAAAATCGTTGTCATAGAGATGCCAGACCCAGAAACTGTAGAGTCTTTGAAGAAGAGATTAGTGCACCTTGAAAGCTTCTAACAGGCATCAACAGAGCATCACATGAAGGCATATTAGAAAACTAAGTTAAGTTGCTTAACAGTATAGTATAGCATTTTATAAATGGAAAGGGCATTTAATTATTGGGTTCCCACTTCTCAACAGCTTTTCATTCATATTTATGAATTGTCAATGTATTTGAAGGAGGCGAAATGCGGGTGACGGTAACGTAGTGTTGATAGGGGCTGTACACATTCTTGTTACGGATCTTGCTCTAGCTGTTTAAGCATCTCAATGTATTTTCTGAGGTCGTGTTCTTCTAAAAGCTTATGCACATTGATGTCCTTTGCCCATTCGCTTAGGTACTCCTTTCTATAATCCCTAACACCTCTCAGTTTTCTAAGCTCATGCTCGGGATCCTGTCTACACCTAGTCTTATCTCCTCCAAG
>Ga0080004_1117054_pt1 | contig 12094 bp, 13 predicted proteins | sample WasSprMetagenome_FD_69207 | JGI IMG/M metagenome (GOLD analysis project Ga0080004, IMG submission 69207) | Sulfidic aquatic microbial communities from Washburn Spring, Yellowstone National Park, USA - WS (SPADES assembly) (version 2) | ecosystem: Environmental > Aquatic > Thermal springs > Hot... | reverse complement strand
AGGTTTCTCCCCTCTGGCGTGAGCTTCGCTCACTTTCACCCCTCTTCCTCAAATGAAAATTTAATTTCTTTTCTCAATTCCCTTCCTCTGTCGCCTCGCACCTTCGGTGCTCGGCTCCCAATGGGGAGAAAAATCTCCCCTCTTGCGCTCGCTCAAAAAATAAATTTTTTCGCTCGCTGTCACCCCTCTTTGTCGCCTCGCTGGCGCTCGGCTCCCCAAGGGAAAACCAAGGTTTTCCCCTCTGGCGCTCCCCTGCCTACTTGGCGGGGTCGCTGTACCCCTTTCCTAAAGGTAAAATTGCTCGTTTTTCTAATCCTTTCTTAACTAAAATTTTGATTCTTTTTCTCATTCCCTTCCTTGTCGCCTCGCTAACGCTCGGTTCCCTAGAGAAAATCAGGATTTTCCCGCTGGTACTTGAGTATTTCTTTTAAAAATACTCGATTTTTTCCCAGAAGTTTTTGAAGGCTAAAAATGCTTTTTGGGCATCTTCTTTATTTAAAGCGTAATCTGGATCTTTAATAATATTTTCATAAATTTGGATAGGTCTTTTTAAATTTTCTACTTCCTGAGCTAAAACTTGGGGCACTTTTGTGAGTTGTTCTTTTAAATCCTTGCCAGTATATCCTTTTTCAAAAAGGATGTCACTTAGGGTTTCTTCTGCTTCAATAACTGCTAATTTCCATTCAGCTTCCTCTTTTGATTTAAATCTTTCTTCAATCTTTTTCCACTTCTTTTTAATTTTCTCTCTCAATTCTGGTGGCTCTCCAAGGAGAAAGTTTTTCAAATCATATGCAAAATGAATTTGAGTCCAATCAGATTTCCGAAGAGCCCAAAAAATTACTCCCAAAAATAGCAAAGTTACCAAAAAAGACACTGGCTTAATAGTTTGCTCCAGGTCCCTCCAAAGCGGTGATTCAAAAAATTCGAAAATTTTTTCAATCATTTATTTTTTCCAAAATTTTACCAAATTCAAAAAGCAATTTTTCCCCAAAAGCAGGAGCAATAAGTTGAATGCCAACAGGCAAATTTTTCACCATGCCCACAGGAAGAGAGAGGGCCGGAAGTCCCGCTAAATTCACCGAGGTGGTAAAAAGATCAGCAAGATACATTTTTATAGGGTCCTGAACTCTTTCTCCAAGCTTAAAGGGCAAGATTGGAGAAATTGGAGTTAAAATTAAATTAACTTCTCTAAATGCTTTTTCAAAATCTTTTTTAATTAGCTCCTTTACCCTTTTTGCCCGCAAATAATATTCATCAACATACCCTGCGGAAAGTACAAAGGTTCCCATAATTATTCTTCTTTTTACTTCTTTGCCAAAATATTTTGAGCGCAAAAAAGCATAAAAATCTTCGCCCCTAAATTTCTCAAAATCTTCCACTTCTTTTCTACCATATTTTATTAAATCATATCTTGCAAGATTGGAAGAAGCTTCGGCGCTCATTAAAATGATGTAGCAGGGCAGAGAGTATGAAGAAAAAGGCAAAGAAATTTCCAAAGTTTTGAAGCCATTTTTTTTAATTTTTTCGGCAACTTCTAAAACTTTCTCTTTTATTTCAGGCTCAATTTCTTCTGGAAAAAACTCTTTGGGAATGCCAATTTTAATATCCTTTAGTGGGGGGCATTTAAATTCTTTTTCTATTGTTGTTGAATCATGAAAGTCTTTCCCTGAAATTATTTGAAAAACAATTTCTGCATCTTCGACATTTTTTGTGATTGGTCCAATTTGGTCCAAAGAAGAAGCCAAAGCAATAAGTCCATATCTTGAAACTCTTCCATAGGTTGGTTTTAGTCCCACAAGATTACAAAAAGCTGCTGGCTGGCGTATCGAACCACCAGTATCAGATCCCAAGGAAAACTGACAAAAATCAGCAGCGACTGCGGCAGCTGAGCCCCCAGAAGATCCTCCAGGAACTCGAGTTTTATCTAAAGGATTTTTTGTTGGAAAAAATGCTGAATTTTCTGTGGAAGAACCCATGGCAAATTCATCGAGGTTTGTTTTTCCCAAAATTATTGCCTGAGATTTTTTTATCTTTTTTATTACCGTTGCATCATAAGGAGCGATAAAATCCTCAAGAATTTTGGAGCCTGCAGTGCATTTCATTCCTTTAACCAAAATATTATCCTTTATGGCGCAGGGAATCCCAGTTAAAATGGGGCTTTTTTCTTTTTCTTTTTGAATAGTTTCTTTAGCTTTTTTTGCCATCTTTAAAGCAAGTTCTGGATAAACCGATAAAAATGCCCCAATTTCTTTATCTTCTTTTTCAATTCTTTGAAGATAGGTTTTTGTAAGTTCTTCAGGAGAAACTTCCCCTTTTAAAAATTTTTCACGAATTTCCAAAATATTCATGGTTTAAAAAATTTTTTTATTTTTAAAAGAGTATCTTTTTCTTCTTTTTCAAGAAAATAGCTTTTAAGCAAAATTTCAAAAAGTTTTTCTCTCTCATTAATTCCCATTTCTGGTATTTTTGAAACTAAAATTTCTTTTGTCTTTTGAGAAAAATTACTTTTTAAAAGGAAGTTTTTTAAAGTTTGATTTGTCAAAAATGTCGGAATCATAATTTTTTATTTTTACTCCTCCTCCTTTTCCTCTTTTGGCGGTTTTTTTCCTTCTATTTTTGCAATTCTTTTTTCAATCTCCCTTGCCTCTTTTTTAAATCCTGCTTCTCTTGCACAACAAGCAATCAATTTCCATTGCCAAAGGAAAAGGAGTTTAAAAAATAAAATTATAAATTTTTCAAAGCTAAGATGTTCTTTAAACCATTTTTCAAGCTTTTCTTTTATTCCCTTTTTGGCTTTCTCTAAAAATTTCTCTCTTTCAGAAATGACTTCCTCGGGCTTTGCTTCTTCAGCTTTTGTTTCTTTTTTACCCTCTGGCAAAATTTCTCTTTCTTGAGGAAAGACTTTTTGGGCAATTTCACCTACTAACTTTTCTATTTCTTGGGTTAATTTTTCATACTCCAATCTCTCAGCTCTCTCGTGAAGTTTTGAAAGTTTTTCAAGAAGGTCATATATATCAACTTCCCTTCCCTCAAAAGCTTCAGGCCTTTCTTTGCCTTTTTCCTCTGGGGGTGCTTTGGCTAACTTTAAAGCTTCTTTTTCAAGCCTTTCTCTAATTTTTTTGTAGGCTTCTTTTATTCCTTCGATTGCCTTTTCCGGAGAAGTGGCATATTTTTTAATTTCTCCCTCAATTTCCTCTTGAACCTCTTTCTCTCTTTTTTGTTTTAATTCCTCCCATTCTTTTTCTACTTTTTCTTTAGCTTTCTTTTTTGCCTCATTATCAAGAAAATCAATAGTCTCTTCGAATGTTTTAAATTCTCCAATAAGTTTTCCACTATCTCTTTCTCTCAAAACCCAAACTTTCTTTAAAAAACCTCTTTTCTCTCTGTCTCTTGACCATCCAAGATAGTCAAGATAGGAAGTGATGCTTCTAAATTCCTCTTCAAATCTTCTTTGAGTAAAGTTTTCTTTACTTTCCAGGAGTCGCTTTTTTTCAGCTTCTTCTCGAATATTTCTCCCAGAAAGAAAATTTACCAATTTTTCCATAACCTCATTCCTTTCTTTTATCTGATTTTGCAAAGATTCAATTTTTATTTGATCTTGACTTTCGGGTGGTTTCTTTTTTTCTTTTTGAAGTTGGCTTTCAAGTTCTTCTCTTTGATGGTAAATTCGATTTAAAATTAAATGGGCACTATCAATAAAAATTTCTCTCCTTTTTGTTTCATGGAGGCAGATGCCGACCTCATCAAGCCTTTCTTTAAAATCGCTATATTTTTCTTCACTTAAACTCTCCCAGGCATTCATTTCGTTTGCCACCCTTAAAATATAACTCTCATCTTTTGAGGCTACATTATATCCCTTTGAAGCCAGAAGATCTCTATTTTCTTTAAACCACTCTTTAGCAAAATCAATATTTGCTTTATCCATCTCTTCTCTTAAAAACCTCTCAATCTTCTCGCGGGTCTCTTCATCAAGTGGCATTTTTTCTCCATATTCTTCAAGAAGCCTTTTTCTCTCAAGTCTTATTTCTCTCTCCCAGGGCATTTCCGGTCTTTCTATTTCGGACTTTCTTTCCGCTTTTTCCCTACCTTCACCCATTTTTCGCTCTATATTTTCCATCTTTATTATATTCTTGCTAATTTTGACCTTTCCCAAATTTCTTTTTCTACGATTTCTTTTTTGCGGCCATATTTCATTTTTGAAATTTTCTTTATTTGATCAACAATTTGATAATCTCCTTCTTTTGGCTTTTCGGTAACCATTCGGAAAGGAGAAGAAATATTGCCATTAATCATTAATTTTACAATGAGATTAAAATTGTCAAGATTCATTAAATCAAATTTTGAAAACTCAGGTGCAAATTCTTTTTCCAAAAATTCAGCATCTTCAGGTCCAATTCTAAAAACTCCTATTGAGCCAACATTGCCCAAAACTGCATTTTTAATTGGCTCTGGCAATTGGGGAATGTATTGATGAGCCAAAATTAAATTTAGCTTATATTTCCTTGCTTCAGATAAAATTGTTGCAATCGAATCAGTTGTAAAGTTTTGAAATTCATCAATGTAAAGATAAAAATCTTTTCTTTCCTCAGGCAACATATCTGCTCTTCTCATCGCTGCCATTTGTATTTTTGAAACCAAAATTAGTCCAAGAAGAGAGCTATTAACCTCACCAGTTAATCCTTTTGAAAGATTGGCCAAAAAAATTTTCCCTTGATCCATGATTTGCCTGAAGTTAAAACTTGAATGGCTTTGCCCGATAATATTTCTCATTATGTCATTTTCCACAAATCTTCCCACTTTTGAAACAACGTATCCAAGCATATCAGAACGTGTTTGGCCAGTAGTTTGTCTCCACTCCCTTTCCCAGAAAAGTCTTACCAGGGGGTTGGTTACTTTTTTAAGTTTTTCTCTCATAAACTCTTCGTCAGTAAAAATTCTTGGAATCTCTACTAAGGTACCGGGATTTTCCTTATCCGCCATAATTGCAAGCATTGCATTTCTCATGTAGTGCTCAAACATTGGTCCAATGATTTCTGGAGGAAAAAGTTTGTGAAAAATAGCAATCATCTCTTGAACTGCAAAATCCATTTCTTCTGGCGTTTCGTATTCCAGCATATTAAGCCCCATGGGGTAGGTTAGGTCAAAAGGCTCAAATAAAACTACATCTTCAATTCTTTCTTTGGGAATGTTTGCCAAGGTGTATTCTATAAGCTCGCCATGAGGATCAATTACTCCAACTCCCTCGCCTTTTTCAATATCTTGTCTTATCATTTCTCTTAAAAGTGATGTTTTACCAGTACCAGTTTGTCCGATAATATAAAAGTGCCTTCTTCTATCTTCCCTGGAAGCAAAATAAACTGGTTTGGCTTGGTTTCTAAAAATTACCTTCCCGATCTTTATTTCTCCAAAAGTTGGAAGACCTGGTGGTGGAGCAAATGTTGCTCTTATCCACTTGATTGAAGGAGTTTCAAGATAAGGCGTTGGAAAATGAAAGATGCTTGCCAACTCTTCTAAATTTAAAATTACTTTCTCTTTTTTATCAAATTCTCTGAAGCTAAAATTGAAAACAAATTTTTTCAATTTATTTTCTGAAATCCTTTTTACCTGAAAAGAATTTTGTCCGCTAAATTGATCGAATGAAGCTTCAAGATGTGTTAAAATGTCATCCGCCCTCTCTTTTGTTTTGGCAGATGCTACCAGTCTTAAATTAACCTCAAAAAGTGGTTTTTGAATTTTGTTTGTCACCCCCTGAACTAAAATTTCATCTATGGGGGGAGAAATCGGACCAAATTGCTCTTTTTCCTCTTTTTTGGGAAAAAAAATTTTTTCAATATTCTCTTGAAACTCGCTCTTTTTTGCTTCTCTTAAAGCGATTTCAAATTTCTCTCCTTTTTTTAAGTGGTAAATGAGCTTATGACCTGTTTTAACAAACTTTGAATATTTAAAGGGTTTCAATATGAGTTGAAAGGCGGCACCTTCATTAACAGCAATTTTGGTTAAAGCAGTTGCGATTGTCGAAAGGGGATCTTGAGCTAAATTTTGATAAGTCAAAATTGGTAAAAAAGGAGTTTCTTTTTGAAGCAAAATTGAAGCAGAAGTGAAAGCCTCTGGTTCAAAAATAGTATAATCTTGAGGCACTTCCTCAACTACTGCCTGGGGATAGACACCATGGATATATTTTTCAGCATCGTTTTGAAGCATTCTTGGCACCGCCAAATAAAACCCAATATCTTCTCCCCCAATTTGGGAAGCAATTTCAAAAACAATATAAGGTCTTTTTCTTACCTCTTTGGAGCGCGAAATTCCAAGAAAACTGGCAAAAACTTGCTCCATCATCATTAAAAACTCCTTAAGCTCCTTCTCTTTCTTCTCATACTTTGGCATTTTAATTTCCAAAAGAACCATTTCAAGAGCCCTTAAAATTTTCTCGTTTCTTTTCTTTTTCAAAAAAAATATAAAAAAGCCAAAGGTCCCAAGGATCAAAAAAATCGATAAAGATAAAAAAAGAGTCTTCATCTTCTTTTAAGAAGAGTTTTAAAATAACCTTTGTAGGCTAAAATATCATGCAAAGTATCAAGAAGATAAGGATCTTTTGTTTCTTGGGCAACTTTTATCGCAAAAACAACGCCCTTTTCTTTGGCAACTTCTAAAAGTCTTTCAATTTTGCCCTGGGGCTTAAGAGTTTCGATTTCGCTTCGAACTTGTTTCACTTCTTCTTGAAACTGGGGCATTCTTTCTAATTTCTGAATTTCTTCTTCAACTTTTTTCCTCACAATTTCTCTTTCTATTTCGGTTAAAACCGGAGCTTTTTCTTTCTTTTCAAGAAATTCTCTTTCAAAGCTTGGCTCTTTTTCTTTCATAAAATCTTTTTAACTTCCAAATAACCTTTTTTTGTTTTTGGAAAAAGTTTTAGAAGCGATGATGGGTCTTGGATTTTGATTTCATCTTTTCTTAAAACGTTTTTTAAAAGAGTGTCCTTCACTTTAACTTTTTCAATATCGACTTCTTTTAACTTTTCTACAAATCCAAGGATTTTTTTAAAATCTTTTTCGAGCTCTTTTTTTTCACTTTTTGATAAAGAAAGCTTTGCTAACTTGGCAATGTGATCAATTTCCATGAAAATTACTTTGGCGGTTCGATTTCTTCTTCTCCAACAAGTACTTCTTTAAGTCGATGGAGGTTTTCGGCAACAATTCCACATCCTCTCACAACTGCGGTTATTGGATCTTCGGGAAGTTTTACTGGAATTCCAGTTTCTTTTTCTAAGAGTTTATCAAATTTTCTCAAAAGACTCCCTCCACCAGCTAAATAAATTCCTCTTTTCATGATATCCGCAAGAATCTCTGGGGGCGTATCTTCAATAACTGCTTTTACCTCATTAACGATTTGATTAACTGTATCCCTCATGGCAATTCTAATTTCCTCGTCTTTTACAATGATCTCTTTTGGAAGCCCAGTAATTAAATCTCTGCCTCTCATTGGATACTCAAGAGGTTTTTCAAGGGGCATTGCCGATCCAATTTTTATTTTGATCTCTTCTGCAGTCCTTTCTCCAAGTAAAAGTTTATATTCCTCCTCCGCAAATCTAATAATATCTTGATTGAGTCTGTCTCCGGCAATTCTTAGAGAACGCGAGACCACAATTCCCCCAAGAGAAATTACTGCAATTTCTGAGGTTCCTCCTCCAATATCAACAACCATACATCCTTCAGCTTCTTGAACAGGAAGTCGCATTCCAATCGCCGCAGCCATTGGTTCTTCAATTAAATAAACTCTTCCCGCTCCAGCATTTAAAGCAGCATCTCTTACTGCTTTTTTCTCAACCTCGGTAACACCACAGGGAATTCCAATGACCAAAGTTGGGAGAGGCCAGGGTAAAATTTTTCTTGGAAAAGCTTTTTCAATGAAATATTTAATCATTTGCTCGGTAATTTCAAAATCTGAAATTACCCCCTGCACTAGTGGTTTGACCGCTACGATATGACCTGGGGTTTTACCAACCATTTTTTTGGCTTCTTCGCCGATAGCTAAAATGAATCCAGTTTTTTTGTTAATGGCAACCACTGAGGGTTCATTTATAATGATTCCCCTACCCTTCACATAAACCAGGGTTGTTGCGGTTCCAAGATCAACTCCCATTTCTCTTGCAAAAAGCATATATTTTTATCCTAAAATAATTTCTTTTTCCTTTTTTTGATAAGCTTCTTCTAGTTTTTTTGAAAAATCTTGAAAGAGTTTTTCGATTTCTTTTTTTGCCTGAAACTTTTCGTTTTCCGAAATTATTTTTTCCTTAAAAAGATTTTGCGCTTTTTGCCAAGTATTATCACGAGCGCTTCTCAGACCCCTCCTTGCTCCTTCAAGTTTTTCTTTAACAACCTTTAAAATATTTTCCCTATCTTCCTGAGTTAAGCTTCCAAAATTCAAATAAATTTTTTCGCCCTCCAATTTAACACTTGCCCCGAGGGAAAGCATTTGAAGCTTCTTTTCAATTGGCAAAAGCAAATTTTTATCCCAAGGTTGGATTACAAGAGTTCTTGGTCCCTCATTTGAAACTCGAGCCACCTCCTTCAAAAACACCTCACTTCCGTAGCATTCTATCTTCACCTGAGAAAGAAGATCCGGAGTCACTCGCCCACCCCTAATTCCTTTAATCTCTTTCAAAAACCAATCCAAAGATTTCTCAAGTTCTTTTTGGTATTTTTCAAAAATGCCTTTTAGTTCTTCCCTCATATAAATGATTCGATCTTTATTAAAAATTCTTGAGGGAAAATCGGATTTGACTTAAGATCTTTCACTTTTGAAAGACGCCTTTCAAAAAAAGATAATGGAAATCTTTCCCAGCTTCCTCCTTCATCCAAAGAAATATATATTCCTTTCTTTCCACCAAGATAAATTATTTTACCATTTTCTTGATCTAGAGTAAAGGAGGTAAGCTCCTCTCCTTCAAAAAGAGGCGGAGAAAAAAGATAAAACCTTCCTTCTTTTAAGGCGCCAAATTGATTATTTGTAAAAAGAATGTAAAAAGAATCACCGCTGGCAAAAACTTCTTTGATGCCAAAATCGATTCCCGAATCTTTTGTTGAAAAAACTTTAAAAAAGGAAGCTCCAAGATCTCTGCTTTCCAAAATTTGGAAATCTCCTTGGCTCTCTACCAAAACAAAAATTCCATTTTCAAGCTTTCCTATTTTTTCTACCCTTCCCGAAAACTTGTTTTTAACTTTCCAAGAAAATCCTTGATTTTCGCTCTCAAAAATTAAATCATCTTTTGCTAAAAGGAGATGGTTTGGGTTTTGCGGAAACACAAAAAGAGAATGAAAGTTTTTTTCGCCAAAATTTATTTTTACCTGAAAACTTTTTCCTTTATCTTTACTTAAAAGGATTTTATCCGCTTTGCCATCGTCAGCCAAAAGATAAATAAAATTATTTTGTAAAAACATTTCTTTGACCAAAATATTTTTTCCTTCAATTTTTCCCAGCAAATTAAAATGTTTTTTGTCCTTGCTTATAAAAACTTTATTGTTTTGAAAGCAGAAAAGAGAGCCATCAAAAAGAAAATCGCAAAATTGGTTTTTAAAAAATGCTCTTTGAGGTAGATTTATTTGAGAAAAATCGCCATTAATTTTGCCCAAAAAATATTTTTCTTTCAAAAAAAAACTAGCTTCATCCTTTGTTAAAGAAACTTCCAAAATTTGAAAGATTGAAATGAAAAGCAAAACCAAAAAAAAGATACTTAAAAGATTTTGAAGCATCAATTTTTTTAAAAAATAAGCGAAAAAGTCTCAAAGGCAAAATGGGGTTTCACATTTGAAAAATAGGCAATTTTTTTGAGTTTTTGAAGCTCTTTTAAAAGCAAAATTAAATCTTTTTTTGCAAAATTTTGAGCATAAGTTTTGAGATCATTTTGGTGAAACAAAAGATATTTTGGTAAAAGTCCAAAGCTTACTCTTAAAACTTCAAAGAGAAAAACTTCAAAATAAAAAAAGAGTTCAAGAACTTTTTTCTCCTCCATTTTTTCAAGAAAATTTTCTTTCTCCCAAAATGCCATTTCTTTATATTCCAAAAAGATTTTAAAAATTTTTTTTACTTTTTCAAGTTCGTTTTTTGAAAAAAGCATCTCTTTTGCTTTCCCTGGTTTTCCACAAGAAAAATCCAAAATTTCTTCAAGGGTTTGGTTATCCAAAGATTTTGAGTTTTTAAAAGAAAAAAGAAAGCTTTTTACTTCTTCCCTTTTTAAAGGAGAAAATCTTATTATTTGAGCTCTTGAAATAATTGTTTTTGGAAGCTTTTCCAAAAATGGGGTAATTAAAAAGAAAATTGAATTTGTTTTTGGCTCCTCCAATGTTTTTAAAAGTGCTCCCTGAGCTTCATTTGATAAATTTTCTCCGTGGTCTAAAACAAATATTTTTCTTCTGGAGGTTTTAAGCCTCTCAATTTCCTGAATTTGCCGAATTTGATCAATTTTAATTTCCTCCTCCTGGCTTATTTCAAAAAAATCAGGATGGTTTTTTTTCTCAATTAAATAACAACTTTGACATAAGCACTCTTTTAAAATAAATTCAGAAAATAAAAGATTATGAGAGCCCAAAAGATATTTTGCAAGATAGTTTGCCAGGGTTCTTTTACCAAGAGAGTCTTCACCCCAAAAAATAAAAAAGTGGGGAAATCTTTTGCCAGAGATTATTTTTGTTAAAAGAAAAACTATTTTTTGATGCCCAAAAAACACTTAAAGTTTAAAAAAGCTCTTTAGAGACAGTTACAATTACCGCTTGTGGCTGCAGTAGCACCGGTTGTGCAATTTCTCCCTTCGGAATCGACGCAGTAGTTTTTTCCTGGCTGACTGCAAAGTGGTGCATAAATTGCAATTTGGGTATAATTTGAATTAAAATTCGTTTGAGGCTTGCCTCCTCCGGCGCAGGCTGGCAAATCTGAACGTGTTGGAGTGAAATCCTTATATGTTCCTTTATCTATCACATAAACTTCAGCTGCCATTCTTGTATCCAAAACAACGCTTTTTACTTCGACGTCATAAGCCCTTTGCCTTACTCCTCCCATTCCTCTTAAAGTCATCCCCATCAAAATTCCAAGGATAGAAACAACGATTAAAATTTCAATTAAGGTGAAGGCATTAAGTTTTCTCATAAAAAGAATCTTTATGATGATGGACACACTCCAGCCTCAGTAACATTGGTTGTTACCCTTCTTCTGGCACCTGAAGAATCAGCGCACCAGCAACCACTGGCTCCACAAAGATCAAGTAAAATAGCAATCTTACTACCATCACTTGATCTTGAAACTGCTGGTTTTGTTGTTGTTTGACCCTCAACGATAGTGCCATTGGTAGCGCTACAACCTGTAGCTGTGCTGCATGCAGGAATTTTATAAGTACCTGGAAGGTTTGCTTGGTTGGGATAACTGTTATTATCCATATAGTACTCTTCGGCGGCAATCATTGCATCAGAGACAATGGTTTGAATCTGCGCATCATATCCTCTATTTCTTGCACCACCAATCTGAGTAACTGTGATTCCCATCAAAATCCCAATGACCGCAATGACTACCAAAAGCTCAATTAACGTAAAACCTTTAATTCTCATAAAATTCTTTTTAAAAAGCTTTGACCTTTTAAAGTAAATTTAGCTTTTTTTTAAAAAAAGTCAAGAGCAAATTTTTTTTTATTTTTTCATTAAATGCAAAATTGTTTTCATTACTGCGTCTGGGGACAAAGAAATTGCTTCAATTCCTTCTTTGGCAAGCCATAAAGCATAATCTGGATCAGTTGAGGGAATATCTCCACAAATCCCAATATATTTTCCTTTTTCTCTGCAAATTTTAATTACTCTTTTTATCATCTCTTTTACTGCTTCATTTCTTTCATCTCCAACTTTTGCCAAATTTGCATTATCTCTATCAATGCCCAAAAGACATTGAGTTAAATCGTTTGATCCAATTGAAAACCCATCACAAAGCTCCAAAAATTTTTCTGCCAAAATCACATTTGATGGAATTTCGCACATAATATAAACTTTTAGTCCATCTTTCCCTCTTTCAAGCCCAAATTCTTTCATTGTTTCTAAAACTTTTTTTGCCTCCTCTG
>Ga0080004_1136774_pt1 | contig 12095 bp, 13 predicted proteins | sample WasSprMetagenome_FD_69207 | JGI IMG/M metagenome (GOLD analysis project Ga0080004, IMG submission 69207) | Sulfidic aquatic microbial communities from Washburn Spring, Yellowstone National Park, USA - WS (SPADES assembly) (version 2) | ecosystem: Environmental > Aquatic > Thermal springs > Hot... | reverse complement strand
CTCTACATACTGAAGGCGAGGTTCACTTGGTTCTGGTTCATCAACGTGCCGGCGCTGTACGTGGGTATGACGATCGTCACCTACATGTGGTTGACCTCGCTGCTCGCGCTCATCATCAAGTACGTCGCCATCAGAACCGTGGGCATCAAGAGGTACGAGGAGTACGCGATGCCCGCCTGCGCCGGCTGGATCCTCGGCTTCGGAGCCGCCTGGCTGCCGGCAGCGCTCGTCAACCTCTTCGCCGTAGTAATACCGAGGATGTCCGCCCTCTGGCTCCCGTAAAACAATAAAATTTATTTTTAATTTCTATTTTGAACGTTCTCCACCTCTTTGAGCAGTTGTTTCACTTTCTCGATCGCGTACTTGACCTCTTCCGGGTTGTAAACGCCCTCGTAGAAAGCTTCGTCGTGCAGCGTCTTCATCACGTCGCTGTACAGGGCCCTGAGGTCCTCCCGCCCCATCCTCCTGAGCAGGAGCCTGCGTTCGCTGTGCGACTTGGGCACGACTCCCAGCTTCCGGCTCACGTACGCGTTGACAGCCAGCACGGCGGCGAGGAAGGCCTTGTCAGCCGCGTTCCTGTAGAAGAGGAGATCCCCTGTTTTAACAGCCCTCTCGAGCCCCTCTTCGGCGTACCTCAGCACCTCCCTCGCGGTCTCGAGCGCCGCGTCCGCGCCCACGCCAACCCCTAAAGCTAAACAGAACCCTCGCTTTTAAGCGAGCTAGGAGATTATGCTTCGCTGGGGGACCCCTGCCTGGCGGTCATAGCGCTTCGGAGCGCGATGAGGGCTTTGGCGCACGCTTTCAGCCTCGCGTACCCGGCGAGCGGCGGCAGTAGGCCGCTCCTCCTCAGCTCCCCCAGGCTCCTCTCCAGCTCCCCGACTCCGACGCCCAGGGTCTTCGCCGCCTGCTCGATGCTTTCGCTGCGCGCTACCGCCTCCAGGAGGCGCGCCACCCGCTCGTCGCTCAGCGCGGGGAGGGCTGCTAGGAGCTCGAAGAGTGCGTCCTCGACCGCCGCTTTCACCACCGCGTACAGCTCCTCCTCGTCCACGGCCAGCAGGTCGCTCAGCTCCACCAGCTCGATCCCCAGCTTCTCGGCCAGCGCTCTCGCCTCCTCCGAGGCCGAGCGGGCGACGGCCACGGGCTTCGCGCCGAGGAGGAGGGCGTTTACGAAGAGCTGCTTGAGCTCCGAAACCCCGATGGCGCCGGCCTTCACCTCAACGGCGAGGAGCTCGCCGCCCGGGCCCTTGGCGAGGAGGTCGACCTCGCCCACCTCCAAGCCGTTCAGCTCGACCCTCTCGCCCTCGCCCACCACCGTGCAGCCCCTCCCCTCCAGCACCCTCTTCGCTATCTCGACGCTGGCTCTACCCCTCACGGGGCTCCCGCGCCCGCCGGGGTGAAAAGCTTTCACAGCCTCCAGTACCTCCTCAGGAGGCTCTTCAGCTCCGACACGTACTCCCTCGCCAGCGACAGCACGGGCTGGGGCGAGGCGCGCGCTTCGCGCTCGGCCTGCGAACCGGCGAGCGAGGCGGCGAAGGCCGGAAGCCCCCGCTCCAGGCCCGCGCCGTACCCTCCCTCGAGGATCGCCGCCACCCTGCCTACCTTCAGCTCGCGCGGAAGCCCGCCCAGCAGCGCGTACGCGCGGGGGCCGGCTCTCAGGTGGGTGAGGCCGTCGCCCTCGTAGGCGTCGAACCCGGCCGAGAACACGAGCGCCTCCGGCTTGAACTCCTCAAGGAGCGGCACCACGATCTCCTCGAGAGCGAGCTCGTAGACGTCGTCGCCGCTCCCCGGCGGCAGCACCACGTTCACCTTCGTGCCCTCCGCCTCCCCCTCCCCCAGGTCGGTGGGGAAGCCGGTCCCCGGGTAGAGCGTCGCGGGGTCCTCGTGGAGGTCGATGTGGAGGACGCGCGGGTCCGAGTAGAAGATCTCCTGCGTCCCGTTCCCGTGGTGCGCGTCGAAGTCGACGACCGCCACCCTCCTGAGGCCCAGCTCCAGCAGCCGCGCTACGGCGAGCGCGGCGTTGTTGAATATGCAGAAGCCCTGCGTGGGCGCGCCCATCGCCGCGCCCCTCCTGCCGGCGTGGTGGCCCGGCGGCCGCGGCAGCGCGAACGCGGTAGCGCCCCCCAGCGCGGCTTCGGCGGCGGCGAGCGACGCGCCGGCGGCGGCGAGCGCGGCCCTCATCGTGCCACGGCTCAGGTACGTGTCGCCGTCGATCATCGAGACCCCCGACTCGACGTAGCGCTCGATCCTGGCCACGTAGTCGGGCGCGTGGACCCTGTACAGGTCCTCCTTCGCCGCGCTCGGCGGCTCCACGACCTCGACCGGGGCAGCCGACCTCAGCGCGGCGAGCGCGATCTGCAGCCGCTCCGACCGCTCCGGGTGGGGGAAGGGTGGCACGTGCTCGAGCGAAGCCCTGTTGAACAGCACCTTGAGCACGCCCCCGCTCCGCGAAAGGGATTTTTATGCGCTGCACCACGCTCACCCGGTGATGACCCCAGGCGACACCGAGCTGTGACGAGTTCGGCCTTGCCTGATTCCAGCAACCCTTAAGAGCGGCGCCCGAGCGGCTCTCCCGTGGCCCGCCTCCGGGCGCTACCGGTTCTGCTGCTGGCGGCGTGCGCGCTCGTCGCAGCTGAGCGGCCGCAGCCCCTCCTCGCGGTCACGGTGTACGAGGGCGGGCTGGCGCGTATTGACGCTTTCATCCCGACGAACGGCAGCGTGAGCGTCGCCGTCCCGCTGCTGGGGCGGCCGGACCCCTCGCTCGGCGTCCTCGTGGTCGACGAGTGGGGCGAGCCTCTGGCGTACGCGGTGAACGAGACGCTCGGGTTCATCTTCGTCGCGAACGTCAACTCCAGCCTTGTGCGCGCCTCCTACTACACGCAGGACTTGACCTCGAAGGTGGGGGCGATGTGGAGCCTCAACTTCACCTCGCCCTACAGGGTCAGGGTCGCGCTGCCCGAAAACGCGACCGTCACCTGGCTCGGGAGGCTCCCGCAGAGGGTGTACACGGTGGGGGCGCGCATCGTCCTCGAGTACGAGCCGGGCCCCGTGAGCCTCAAGTACGTGGTGCTCTACGCGCCCCCGCCGGCGAACCAGACCGCACCTAAGCCGCAGCAACCGGCGCAACAGCCTCCGAGCCAGCCAGGGGCTCAGCAGCCGAGCGCGCAACCCCAGCAACCGCCACCCCAGCAGCAACAGCAGCCGAGCGGCTGGAGCCAGCTGCTCCAACCGCCCCTCGTCTACGCGCTCGCGGCAGCTGCCGCTTCGGCCACAGCGGTGGTTGCGCTGGTGGTTGTCGCTAGGAGGAGGGGTGCGGAGGAGGCCCTCGCCGAGCTGAGCGAGGAGGACGTCAGGATCCTCGACGAGCTGAGGAGGCTCGGCGGGGAGGCTCTCCAGAGCGAGCTGCAGAAGGCCGTGGGAATGCCCCCGACCACCTTGTGGAGGAGGGTGAAGAGGCTCGAGAGGCTCGGCTACGTGGTCGTCGAGAAGAAAGCGGGGAGGAACTACGTCAGGCTCGCTTGACCGCCGCCAGCTTCGTCAGCTTGCTCGCGTCCACTTTCACGCCGAGCCCGGGGCCTTCGGGAACCTTCCTCACACCCTTCTCGATCGCGGAGCCGCCTTCGGCGTAGTCCTCGGCTAGGAGGACGTCGGAGTCGAGGTCGACGTACTTCACGTTGAGGGCGCTGGCCGCGAAGCAGACAGCACCCGTGATCCCCAGCCTCCCCTCCCCCATGCAGCCGACCATATTGGCGAGCCCGGCCGCCTCGCTGGCGTGGGCGACCCTCAAGGCGCCCAGCAGGCCGCCGCTCTTCATGACCTTGATGTTGACGATGTCCGCGGCCTCCGCCCTAGCCACCTTGAACACGTCCGCCGGCTTCTTGACGCTCTCGTCGACCGCTATCGGCAGGGGGCTCTCCCTCCTCACCCTCGCGAGCCCTTGGAGGTCGTCCCACCGCACCGGCTGCTCCACGTACTCGACGTCGAAGCGGGCGATCCTGTTGATCACGCTCACCGCCTGCTCGACGCTCCAGCCCTGGTTCGCGTCCACGCGGATGCGGATCCCCTCGCCCACCGCGTCCCTCACCGCCTTCACCCTCTCCACGTCCTTCTCCGGGTCGAGGCCCAGCTTCAGCTTGAGCACCCTGAAGCCCATCTCGACGAACTTCAACGCGCGCTTCGCCTGCTCCTCCGGCTCCATGATGCCGATCGTAACGTCCGTCTCCACCGCCTCGCGGTAGGGGCCCCCGAGCAGCCTGGCCACGCTCACGCCCGCGCTCCTAGCCCAAGCGTCCAGCACCGCCTCCTCCACCGCCGCCGCGGCGCTCGGCGAGGGGCTCTGGGAGCAGAGCTCGTAGAGGCGCTCGGGGCTCAGCTCCCGCTCCGCAGCGAGCAGCTCGGCTAAGCGCCTCGCGCTCGTGACGACCGAGCCCCTCGTTTCGCCGAGCACGGTGTAGGAGGGGGACCCCTCGCCCCACCCCTCCACCCCTCCCTCCACAACAACCTTCACCACGAGGTTCCACGAGGCTGTCGAGGTCCCGGTGGCTATCGTGAACGCTTCCCTGTACGGGAGCTGCACGCAGAATATCTCCACGGATTCGACGCGGGGCCAGCTCACGGAGCCCCCCTCGCGCAGCCGCGTTTAAAGCCTCTCCTGAGCGCGCGCACTAGGTTGGCGAGCGCCAGGGCTGTCGCTGCCGCGTTGAGCGCTGAAAACACGGGGTCGCCGAGCGCCACCGAGTGGATCGTGAGGAGCGCGCTACCCGCGCCGTACAGCGCGCTCATCCGGGGGCTCGGGACGTCCTTCAGGCTCAAGAGCCAGGCGGTCACGATGAGCGCCATGCCGGCAACCCCTACTGGCAGGCTCCACGCCGCCACGCGCTCCGCCACCGCGCAGCGCGGCAGGCAAGCCTAATATAGCGTTCGTTATTTTTCCAAACTCTTTCGGTTCATAAATATGCTTTCTTTCCCTCGCGGTTTGCGATGCCCGCGTCGAAGTAAAATAATACTGATGCCTCGCGAGCTGCCGGGCTCCGCTCCCCCTTTCTCCCGCTCGGCAGCTCGGCTTCGAAGGTAGCAGCGGCGCGTAGCGCTAATATCCTTCGCTGGTATGGGCGGTTGCGGTGCTCGAGCCCTACACGGTTCCCGACGAGCTCATAGAGGAGATCCGGAGGGACAGCGCGCGGAAGGTAGTCTACGTGGCTGTGGAGAAGCCCTCGCCGCCCGAGCCCGGCCCTCCGGTCGAGGAGGTCGTGAGGTCGGAGGTGCTCAGGGAGGCGCTGAGGAGGAGGGGGATCGAGAGGCTCTACCGCTTCCAGGCTGAAGCTATCCGCCTCATCGAGTCCGGGAGGAACACGGTGATAGTTGCCGGCACCGGCACGGGGAAGACGGAGGCGTTCCTCATCCCCGTGCTCGAGAGGGTCCTCGAGGACCCGCTCCGCCAGGCGGTGAGGGCGATCCTCGTGTACCCGACGAAGGCGCTGGCGAGGGACCAGCTGGCCCGCGTGAACTCGCTCGTCGCGTCGGTGTTCGGGGTTCGGGCGCTCGTGTTCGACGGCGACACGAGCGAGAGGGAGAGGGAGGCGATCTACGCCCACCCGCCCCAGATACTGGTCACGAACCCCGACATGCTCCACTACGGGCTCATGCGCTCCGAGCGCTTCCGCGAGCTCTGCTCGACCGCCGAGTACGTGGTGCTCGACGACCTCCACGTGTACAGCGGGGTTCTGGGCGCGCACGTCCACTACGTCCTGCGCAGGCTGCGGAGGGTGCTGAGGAGTGAGCCCGTGCTCGTCGGCACCAGCGCCACCGTCGGGAACCCCAGGGAGTTCGCCAGCGCGCTCTTCGGCGCCGACGTCGAGGTGGTCAACGCGGGCTCGGGGCGGCGGGGGCTCGTCTACCACGCGCTCGTGAAGCCGGTCGCGCGCCCCAAGCTTGCTGAGGTCGCGAGCCTCGTCGCAGCGTGCGTGAGGAGGGGTTTGAAGACGATAGCCTTCGCCGACAGCCACAGGGCCGTGGAGCTGCTCCACAGGCTCTGCGCGAGGATGGGGGTCGACGTGCTCGTCCACAGGGCCGGCCTCCTGCCTGAGGAGCGGAGGAGGGTCGAGAAGGCCCTCGCGAGCGGGAGGACCCTCGCGGTCGCCGCGACGCCCACGCTGGAGCTGGGCATCGACATCGGGGACCTCGACTGCGTCGTTCTCGCGAACGTGCCGCCGGCCTACAGCAAGTACGTGCAGAGGACGGGCAGGTGCGGCAGGCGGGGTGGCAAAGCCTACGTGCTGACTGTGCTGGGGAACGACCCGATCTCGCAGTACTACGAGAGCAACCCAGAGGACTTCTTCGGGAGGAGCGTCGAGCCGGCGGCCGTTGAGCCGGAGAACGAGGAGGTCGCGAAGGTGCAGCTGCTCGCCGCGGCCTTCGACAAGCCGCTCCGCCCCAGCGAGCTCCGGCCCTTCGAGGTCAAGCTGGTGGAGGAGCTGGTTTCGCAGGGCTTGCTCCGCTTCGTGAAGAGCAGGGGCTACTACCGGGCCACGGCTGAAGCTGCTAGGTACCTGAGGTCGAGGCCGGGGCTGCGGGGGGTGGGCGAGGTGGTCCGCATTTACGACGCGAGCGGCAGGCTGATCGGGTTCCGGGAGATGCCGATGGCTCTCAAGGAGCTCTTCCCGGGGGCCGTCTACCTGCACGGCGGCGACGTCTACCTCTCGCTCGAGCTGGAGGAGGGGAGGGCGACCGTCGCCAAGCTCCCCCGCGACTACCGCTTCGTGACGAGCGCGCTCTACTACTCCGAGCCCGTGGTCTTCGCCGCCGAAGCCTCGCGGGAGGTGTGGGGCGTGAAGGTCGAGTACGGGAGGTTGAGGGTCAGGGAGGTCGTCTACGGGTACGTGGTGAAGGACTACGAGAGCGGGGTCACCGTGAGGGAGGCGCCGCTCGACAGGGATTACGCGTACGAGTTCCCGACGCGGGGCATCCTCATCCGCTTCCCCGTCAACACGGAGTGGGACATGCTCGGCAACGCGGAAGCCTTCCACGCCGCCGAGCACGTGCTGATCTCGGCCGCGCAGATGGTCGCGGGCGCCGCTCCGACCGACCTGGGCGGGATCAGCTACCCGTCCGGCCACGTCTTCATCTACGACAGCTACCCCGGCGGCTCCGGGTGCTCGAAGACGCTCTTCAGCAGGCTGGAGGAGGCGCTCGCGAGGGCCCTGAGGATCGTGGCCTCGTGCACGTGCGAGGACGGCTGCCCGAGGTGCGTCTACTCGCCCTTCTGCGGGAACAACAACAAGGTCCTCTCGAGGAGGAAGTCGCTCTACTTGCTGAGGAGCTTGGCCGAGGGCAGGGTCGAGGGGCTGGAGCTCCAAGCCTCGATCGGCGGGAAGCCCTTGGCTTAGCCGCCCGGCCCCCTGCTAGCCCGTGGCTTCAAGGATCTTGCTGAGCGCCTCCCTCCTCCTCCCCGCCTTGTAGGCTCTGGCCGCCTCGAGCGCCTCCTCCCTCGTCACGCCCAGCGCGAGCCTGAACCTCCTCGAGACCTCGCTCTCCCTCACGAAGAGCCCCTGGAGGATCTGGGTGACGTTGCTCTTCGAGCTGGCGGTGCTCGCTGTCTCGAAGTCGAAGATCACGACGCCGAGCGCGGGGGTCACCAGCACGTGGTCGCCAAGCCTCGACAGCTCCATGTGCACGAGCCCGACTCTGTCGAGCGCGAGCGCCTGCTCGATCAGCTTCCTAGCCACAGCCCGCAGCTCGTCCGGCTCCGCCCCGAGAGCCCACTCCTCCAGCGGAACCCCTTCAACGTACCTCCACACGAGGAAGTTGCGGGACGCCGCGAGCAAGCGGGGCCCGACGCCGACCTTGTTCGCCAGGCGGAGCCTCTCGGCCTCGGCCAGCAGCGAGGGCCTGTTCGCGTCCAGCCTCCTCGCCTTCACCGCCACGTCGATTCCGAAGGCCTCGCCCTTGACGACGACGCTCGTCGTCCCCTTCGCGAGCACCCGCAACCCCCACAGCTCGACGGGCCCCTCGAACGAGAGCCTCCTGACGCCGAGCAGCGCCAGCTCGACGATCCTCCTCCTGGCCTCGCCCTCGTCCGCGTAGGGGTATGTGAGCACGAGCTTCTGGCGCGTGCTCAGGCTCCAGAGCTCGACAGCCACGGCGGCCTCCGGGCTAGCCACTCCGCGAGGAACCTCTTGTACCCTGCGCTGGCCGACGCCCCGAGCACGCCCTCGCCGGCGTACACCTCGAAGCCCGACCTCGCGCTGGGCGTCAAGTCCTCGCCTATGTTGTACGTCGCGACCAGCTTGGCGAGCGCCTCGTCGGCCCGCCTGACCCTCCGGGGCCTGATGACCACCCACTTGTCGCCCTCCACGTAGGGGCCGGCGGCGCAGCCGCCCTCGGCGTACTTCGAGACGAAGCTCGCGTCGTGGTCCGAGTAGACGGGCGGGCCGTAGTGCTTCTCCAGCGGCGGGAGCTCGAGCGACTCCAGCTCGAAGAGGAGCACCAGCTCGCCCCCCTCGGCCCAAGCCGCCCTGTCGAACACCTTGAAGCCGAGGCGCTCGAGGCCGTGAGCCAGCGCCCTCAGGGCCCTCTTAGCCTGCCCCCACAGCACGTCCTCCGGGAGCTGGGGCACCCGGAGCTTGACGGCGGCCACCGCCCTCCCTTTGACGAGCTCGTCGGGCTCTCGCGGCGGCGGGGGGTTGGGGTAGAAGAACTCGAGGCCGGGCTTCCTGAGGAACGCGCGGGCGGCCGCTATGAACCTGCCCAAGCTGTCGAGAGAGACCGGGCTCGCGACGTTCCGCTTCGGGTCCACCGGGTCCACCACGACGAGCGGCTCCCGGAACCTCCTGAGGGCCTCGCGGGGGTCGCTGTAGTGCCCTTCGAGGTCGACGACGGTCCTGAAGGGCCTCCAGCCCGCCGCCGCCTCCAGCGTCGAGACGAGCGAGCCGTAGTGGATCGCGAGCAGCTCGAGGAGGTAGCCGGAGAAGCCCTCGACCTTCACCTCGGCCCCGTAAACCCCGATCCCCTTCGCGAACCGCTTCAGCAGCCTGACCTCGCCCCTTAAGCTCGGGTTCGCGTCGAGCCTCCTCTTGACGTAGGCGGTGTGGAACGGCGTCCGGTCGACCGGGGACTTGATGTGCGCCGGCGAGGGGACCCTGTAGGCCGGGACGGCGTCCACCTCGCACACCCCGAGCTCGAGCGTCAGGTAGGGGTGCGAGGCGTACCTCTCCCTCCAGCCGACTCCCAGCATCTCCGCGGCTCTCTTCGCGATCTGCAAGCCCTTGCTCCTCAGCTCCTCGACCGGGACATCCGGCTCGAAGAGGAGGAAGACGTCGACGTCCACGTCGCCCGAGAGCCACGTGTCCTTCGCGAAGGAGCCCTCAACCTCAACCTCCACCTTCGCCTGCAGCTCCCGAGCGGCGCGCTCGAGAGCGCACACGACCCTCGACACCGCCAGCGACACGCGCTCCCTCTCGGCGGGGGTCGGGGTCACGCGCTCTAGGACCTCGCGCAGCAGCTCCTCCACCTGGGTCATACGCCGCGCGCTCTCACTTCGAGCAGCGTCTCGTAGATCGGGCCCCGGGAGGTCAGCGTGCTCTTCTTCAACCGGATCCTGTCGACGAGCATCGAGCCGAACTCGAGGCTCCCGCCCTCCTCGATGATCCTCGGCAGGCTGCCCACGCCGCTCTTCACGCGGGCCACCGTGAGGTGGGGGGTGAACTCCTCGTCCGGCTTCGGCAGCTTGAGCTTGGCGAGCGCGCTGTTCACCTTCTCGCTGAGCTCGGACAGCTCCCTCGCCCCCTCCTCGACGCCGACCCAGATGACCCTCGGCCTCCTCGGGTTGGGGAAAGCGCCTAGGCCCACGAAGCGGACGGTGAAGGGCGCGAACTCCACGCCCCGCAGGGCCTCCATAACTCTTTCGACGAGCTCCCGGGGGATCTCGCCTATGAACCTGAGAGTCAGGTGGAGGTTCTCCAGCTCCACCAGCTTGAGCTTAGCCCCCGCGGCCTCCAGCTGCTGCTGGACAGCCGCGACCTTCGACACTATCGCTGGGTCCTCGACGTCCACCGCTACGAAGCAGCGTACCAGGCTCACGCGGTGCCTGCGCGCTCTCTCTTAAATACCTTGGCGCGCTAAGCCCGCGGCGGCAGGTACGAGTCGAGTAGCCACCGGTTCAGCTTCTCGCACGTCAGGATCCTAGCGAGGTCGCCGGCGAAGCACACGGGTAGGAGGGGGCAGTAGAAGCACGGGATCTCGTCCAGCTCCGAAGGGAGCTTGGGGATTTGCCGGAGCTTCGGCGTCGCCTTGATCAGGTAAACCTTCCTCCCCTTGTGGACGACCACCTCGCGCGATATCAAGCCCATCCTTTCGAGGCGCTTGATGATCTTGCTGCCCTTCCGGCTGTCGATGTTCAGGATGCGCCAGATGTCCCGCTGCAGGACGCCCGCTTCTCCGGCGGCGGACACGATGTCCAGCACGCGCTTCTCGAGCTGCTCGCCCCCGCCCTCGCTGAGCTTAAGCTCCCTTTCCTCGCTCTGCATGCCTCCTCCCTCGTAGAAGGGGAAGGGAAGTAAAAAGCCTTTTGCGCGCCCGCTAGATGTGAACGTACACGTCGAGCCTCCGCATGAGCTCCCTGACGCGCTTCCTGAGGGTGGTCTCCGTGATGCCTGCCGCTTCCGCGAAAGCCGCCCTACCCCTCTTTTCCCCGTGGATCGCCGACGATATGTAGAGGGCGGCCGCCGCGATGCTCTTGGGCGGCTTGCCCAGCAGTATGCGGGCCTCGTCGGCAGCCCTTATTATCTCGGCGGCCGTCCGCTGAACCCCCGCGCTCAAACCGAGCTTGCTGGCGATCATCGGCAGGTACTTGAGGGGGCTGGGCGGCTCGAGCTTCAGCTTCCCGCCCAGGTGCTGGAGGAGGAGCGCGTAGCTGCGCCGGACGCGGCTCGGCTCGGCCGGCGCCACCTCGCAGAGCTTAGGCGCCGGGTTCGGGATCCCGAACTCCCGGCAAGCTAGCGCGATGCAAGCCACGGCCATGCACGTGACGCTGCTCCCCTTGAGCAGGCCGGCCCTCTGGGCTAGAGTGAAGAGGCGGAAGGCCTCCTCCCTGACCCGCTGGGGCAGCTGGAGCGCGGACGTCAACCGGCTGATCTCCTCCCTCCCCGCTTTCAGGCTCCTCTCCTCCTCCCCGGAGATCGCCGCGTGGATGAGCGAAAGCCTGGCGAACTCCGCCCTCCTCGCGGCGCCCTGAACCCCCCCTCTCCCTATGACGGTGGAAAGCTTGGCGAGGGGCCTAGCGGGCTCGGCCCTCGACCTAGCAAGGCGCTGCTCCTCGTCGTAAGCCCTCCACTCGGGGCCCGTGTCGATGAACCCCTCTTCGACGACGAAGCCGCACTCGGCGCACTTGAGCTCGCCGCTGTGCGGGTCGAAGACGAGCTTCGCGGACCCGCAGTTCGGGCACGCGCTCATCTCGCGCCACCCCTCTTCTGGGAAACCTCGGTCGCGTAGAGCAGGCGGTTGAGGAGGTAGTCGGGGCGCCGGATGGACGGCGAGGACACTTTGACGACCACGTAGGGCGAGGCAACGGGCCCTATGATGTCGTACACGTAGCCGACCGCGTTGGCCGAGGAGTCGTATACTTTGGCCCCTAGCTTCGGCAGAGCCTGAGCCTTCACCACGAGCTTCCCATCGTGGGTTACCTTCACTACCTTGCCGATGGCGATCATGAGCGCCCCTTAAGAGGGTCTCCCCCTATAAGTCGGTGGCGCCAAAAGGCGATACTTTCGGCGTGCTCTCTTAAAAGCGGCGCGCGCAGGCCACGGCACCCCTAACAGTGCGCGCCCGGCGACGCGCGCGCCCGCGCGGGTTTGCCCGCGCTTTTCTGCCCCCTCTGGCCCGCCTGTCACCAGTCCGGCGGGCCCACGGGGGTGCAACCCCTCACAGCTTGGGGCCCGATGCCGGACCCCTCGGCTCAGCCCCCGGCCTCATCCCGGCGTCCGCCGGGTGCGCCCGGCGCGCGCACGGGCAGCGGGGCGGCGCCTGAGGCGCGACCCCGCCAACCCGTCAGCGAGTACCGGGCTCGGGGCCCGGGGCTCAAGCCCCTTCACCGCGTTCGCTCC
>Ga0080004_1121742_pt1 | contig 12095 bp, 13 predicted proteins | sample WasSprMetagenome_FD_69207 | JGI IMG/M metagenome (GOLD analysis project Ga0080004, IMG submission 69207) | Sulfidic aquatic microbial communities from Washburn Spring, Yellowstone National Park, USA - WS (SPADES assembly) (version 2) | ecosystem: Environmental > Aquatic > Thermal springs > Hot... | reverse complement strand
AACTTGCATTTATTGGTTAAATTTTACTATATCTTTAATTCCTTGTCAATTTTGATTTTTTTAAAAACTTGACAATTAAAAAGATTAATTATAAAAATTATTTAAAGAGGACATAAGAATGAGTTTAGAACTTCCTGAAATTCCTATAAATTACAGAGAGGATTTACATAATTTAGAGTATCTTAATGAAGCAGATCTTATTCTATTTATGGCAGGTAATCAATTTATGGTGATGGAGGAATTACTTTCAGCTTTTCAAAAAAGATATCCTGAAATAAAAAAAATTTTTTATGAAACTCTTCCACCTGGACTTGAGCTTAAACAAATTCTTGCTGGAGGAGCCCGTTTTGGAAATATGGAAATAAGAGTTACTCCTGATATTTATACTGCAGTTAGCGATGAGGCAATGCAAGAACTTTTAAAAAGAGGATTGATTAAAGAATATTTTGTCTATCTTCATAATAGAATTGTATTAATGGTCCGAAAAGGTAATCCGTTAGGAATAAAAGATGTAAAGGATCTTGCAAGAGATGAGGTGAGAATTTCTCAACCAGGTCCTCTTGAAGATATAACTCATTATATTATGGAAATGTATAAAAAAGCTGGTGGGGAAGAGCTTGTTCAAAGGATTATGGAAGAAAAAAGAGCAGAAGGAACAACTATTTTTACTTTAGTTCATCACAGAGAAACACCTTTAAGAATTGTCAAAGGTACTGTTGATGTAGGTCCGGTTTGGGCAACCGAGGTAATATATGCTAAAAATCAAGGATTACCTGTTGATATAGTAGAAGTTGGGGAGGAGCTTGATCAAAGGGATAAGGTAAATTACTACATTACTATTCTTAATGAAGCCCCTCACCCAGAAAATGCTAAGAAATTTTTAGAATTTATAAAATCTTCTGAAGCTCAAGAAATTTATACTAAATATGGATTTGTTTCCTATAAAAAATGAGAAAAAAAGCAAAAATAGTTAATTTGCTTATTTTTATTTTAATAATTTTAATTTCTGGTTGCGCACCCACTATAAAAGAAATCCCACAAGTTCCAAAAGAAGTAATAGAGGCAGAAAGACTTAAGCAAAGAAAAATAGCCCTTTTTACTTATTTTGAAAGAAAAGAAAGACTTAATAATGTCTGGTATAATCTTATAACTGGATCAGCTCCACTTTGTAAAAAAACCATAAGACCAATTTATGGATTTGAGATACATAACAAAGAAATGTATAAAGAGGAAGATATAAAAATATTAGCAGAAAAATTTATTTTAGATGATAAACCAACTGTATGGTATGTATATCAAAATTCTCCTGCTTGCAAAGCTGGTTTAAAAGTAAATGATAAGATTTTAAAAATAAATGATAAGGAAGTAAAAGATATTCGATCTACAAAAGAAATTATGAAAAATTCTAAAAATTTGAAATTACTTATAGAAAGAAATGGAGAAACAATTGAGCTAAGTATGGATTCTGTCGAAGGTTGTGATTATGAGGTTGAGCTTATTTTTCATGAATCTATCAATGCTTGGGCTGCACCAGAAGGAAAAGTCTATGTCACTACTGGATTAATGAGATTTATTCAATCAGATGAAGAGCTTGCTTTAATATTAGGTCATGAGCTTGCTCATCATGTTATGGGACACATTACAAAAAAAATGGGAAATGTTATTTTAGGGTCTCTTATAGATATTTTAATTGCAATAACAACAGGAGTTGATACACAGGGAACATTTCAGCAATTAGGAGCTCTTGTCTATTCTAAAGAATTTGAAAAAGAAGCAGATTATGTGGGAACTTATATTGCTGCAAGAGGAGGATATAATATAGATAATGCTGTAGATATTTGGAGACGTATGGCAGCAGAATTTCCCAGTGCTATAAGTGATGTTTTTCTTGCAACCCATCCCAGTTCCCCTGAAAGATTTCTTCTTGTTGAAAAAACTGTAAAAGAAATTGAAGAAAAGAAAATAAAAGGAGAACCCTTGCTTCCCTCTTCAGAATATTTTAAAGAAAAAAAGAATGAATAAAATTTTTAAGCGGAATTTTTTATCTCATTGAGAATCTTTCTTAACTTATTAAGTTTTTCTTTGTTAAAAGGCTTATCTTTATAATAGTCTTCTTCAAAAATTTTAACAAAATCTAAAGTAAGAGCTTTTAGTTTATTCTCTTTTATCTTTAAAGCAAATTCCTCTAACCCCTCTGTTTCATTTTTTTTATAGCCTTTGGTCTCTAAAAATTTCAAAAATTCTCTAATTAGTTTTTCCTCCTCTTTTAGTTTTTTAAAGACCCTTAAATTTTTAGCTAAAAGAACTCCTACCAAACCTGTTATTAAAATAAAACCTGAAAATAAAAGTAAGAGGTTTTTATTAAATTTAAGTCTTGAGATTTTAGCAAGATTTGAGATATTTCTAAATAAAGCTACTTGCTTATTAAAATCGTAACTCAAGACAAAATTTATATAATAATAATTAATGGTTTCAAATATAAATTTAACTTTAGAAAAAGCATTTTCTCCTTTTAAAGGATAAGTTGAGGAGGGAGTAGGATCATATCTTACCCAGCCTTTATTTTTTATAAAAGCTTCAACCCATACATGTGCATCGCTTTCTCTAACCAAATAATATCCACCTATTTCGTTGTAAATACCACCTTTGTATCCAGCAACCAGTCTTGCTGGTATGCCATTTAATCTTAATAAAATAGCCATAGAGGAGGCAAAATATTCACAGTTACCATATTTATATTTAAACAAAAAATCCTCTAAAGGATTTGATGAAATGGGAAGACCTTTGAGAGAATATCTATAATTTCCATATTTTAAAAACTTAAGAATTTTAATTGCGGTTTCTTCATCATCTTTACCTTTAAGAGATAAAGCAAGATTTCGTATTTTTGAAGAAATATTTTGAGGAATTTGTAAATACAATTCAGTATTAACACTTTTTTCAGAAATTACCTCAGTTAAAATTGAGATAACCTTATATTTTATCCTTGAAAAAATAGGAGTAGGAAAATTAAAAGTAAAATTAGCTAATTGAGAAGGTTTTGTAAAGTCATACTGATAATCAATGTTATAAGGCTTATCTAATCCAAATAAATATCTATCTCCATAGGGTTCTAAATAAATTATCTGTACCACTGGCAATCCTTTTAAAATTACCTTATTCTGAATCTCTTTAGATTTGATAGATATCCAGGTTTTCCCATCAAAAAAATTGAGAGTAATTCCTCTCCAATATAAAAGCTCATCTTTCAATTTTTTTGTCTTAGCCCTAAAAATTACAATATTATCTTCTTGAATTTCAGATAATTCTCCTAATCTTATATTTTCTGAAAAACCTGTTTTAGCCTTAGCAGATTTATTTAAAAAGGAAAAAATAGGAAAATCTGTTCTTGGCAAAATAATAAAAAAGAATGCTGTAAAGGGTATAGCTAAGATAGGCATAAGACTTGTCTTTAAAAATATTTTTACCAGCACCTTTTCTGATAAGTCAATTTCTCTATCTTGAGAAGAATAGGTTAAGAGAATTATAGAAATGTTTAAAATTAGAATATAAAGGACTAAATAAACTAAGAAAACAATGTTAAAGGAAATCAAAGTACTTCCTGCAAGAATAAGTACAGCAATAAGATAAATCTGCATATAATCTCTAAATTTCTTTTCTTCAAAAAATTTAAGAGAAAGTAGGAAAAGCAAAACTTCAAGAGAGTGCTGAACCGGGTCTAAGATAATATCATAAAACTTAATTATTACTAATAAAATGGCAGATAAATTAATAAATACCCTTTTTATATGAATTTTTTGATATTCCAAATAAATGGATGCTAAAAAGAGAATAAGGGCAAGGAAATAAAAGAGAGGGGAAATTTTTCCAAAAAGAATAACAAAAGAAAGAAGTCCTGTAAAATAAGTAAATATTTTAACTGCGTTTTCTACTTTATGAATTTTTTCTTTATTCATATAAAGCAAGTTCAGTAAGAAGGGTTATTTTGTGATTATAAGAAAGGCTTGGTTTATAAAATTTATCTTTTATTTTTAATCCTACAGGTACTCCTCTTTTCATCATTTCAAGTATTAAATAGGTTATGCAACTTAATTTTAACTCCTTTTCAGGAAGACTCATTTTTTTAAAATCTATTATTATAGGTTGATTTTTAAGTTCTGAAAGTTCTTTTACTTTAAGCTTATCAGTTTTGGCAGTTGCCTTCCAGTGAATGTATTTTAAAGGTGTTCCTTCTATGTAATCTTTAACAGACAAAAGATCTCCTTCCCAGCCTGACTTATTAGTTTCTAATTCCCCTTTATTTTTTCTATCCTGATAAAAAAGAAAGTCACATTTTTTAGGTTCTGGAAAAACTATAAAGGAAATGACCTTGTTAATTTTTTTCCATCTTATAAAAAAATTAAAAGGAAAAACAGAGGTTATATAAATTTCTTTTAAGGTTTGAAATCCCCTTTTATTTGGTCTTATTTTTAAAATAGAAGAAGCGGATTTTTCAAAATAGGGGAAAAGATAGGAAAGGTTGAAGTCCTTTATTAATACCCTTATTAAAAAAGCAGGAAAAAATTTTTTCCTATTTATAATTTTTACCTTTATAAAAGCCTCCTTATTAACATAAATTTCTTCTGGAAAGGATATTTCCACATCAAGGGCTTCTACATTTCTTTTTCCGAAAATCCCCGCAAGTAGCATAAAGCTTAGGAATGCCGAAGTAATTAAATAAAGAAGATTATTTCCTGTGTTGACAGAAGCAACCCCAAGAGCTAAGGTTATAACAATATATAACCAACCTGCTTTAGTTAGCTTAATTAAACTGGTGTTTTTATGTTTTCTACCAAAGATTTTATTATCTCCTCTTTGCTTCCTTCATACTCTTCTTTAAATATAACTCTATGAGTTATAACAAATTCTGCAAGCTCTTTTATATCTTCTGGAATCACATAATCTCTTTTATTAAGATAAGCATTTGCTTTGGCAGTGGCAACCATTGCCAGTGCACCCCTTGTAGAGAGCCCTGCATAAAGGTATTTATTCTTTCTTGTTGCTTCAATAATATCTAAAATGTAATCAGCGATTTTATCAGAAAGATAAACCTCCTTTACTTCTTTTTGTATAGAAATAAGTTCATCCTTAGAGAGAAGAGGTTTAATCTCATGGAGTTCTTCCCTTTTACTTCCTCCTTTTAAAATTTCCTTTTCTGCAAATCTGGGAGGATATCCTATGGATATTTTCATAATAAATCTATCAAGCTGAGCTTCAGGAAGGGGAAAAATTCCGTAAAGCTCTATTGGATTTTGAGTAGCTATAACAAAAAAGGGCTGGGGAAGTTTATAGGTTCTTCCTTCTACTGTAACTTGTTTTTCTCCCATAGCCTCTAAAAGGGCACTTTGTGTTTTTGGAGTAGTTCTATTTATTTCATCTACAAGAACAATATTATTAAAAATTGGTCCTTTATGAAATTCAAATTCTCCAGTATTTTTATTATAAATAGATACCCCTGTGATGTCAGAGGGAAGAAGATCAGAAGTGGCTTGAATTCTTGCAAAATCAAGCCCAAAGCATCTTGCAAGAGCAATAGCAAGGGTTGTTTTACCTATACCAGGAAGATCCTCAATAAGAAGATGTCCATCTGCCAAAAGAGCAATAATAGAAAGTTTTAAAGCCTTTGCCTTTCCATGTAAATAATGAGATAGAGAATTTATTATTTTGTCTACATCTAATTTAAAATCCATATTATAATTATTTTAATTCTTCTTCTTGAATTTTAAATGTTTTGGATGAATTAATTTAAAATTAAAAAAATTTTTAACTTGAAATAATTTAAATTAATATTATATTAATAATTAAAAAACCATAAAGAGGAGATTAAAAATGGGAGAAATGAAAAAGGAAATTAAGTTTTATTTTGACCGGGATTCTTTGGCAGCTTTATTGAACCAAATTTCAATGGATATGAAAAGTGGATATATGAGTGTTGGTGACTTAAAAATTGAAGTTCCCAGTGATGTGGAAGTTGAAATTGAATACAAAGAAGAAGAAAAAGCTGGTGGAATGATTAAATGTACTATGGAATGGGAATTGAAATGGTATAAAAAATAAATTAATAATTTAAAAACTCTAAAATTTCTTCTAAATTTTTTATTACAGGGATTCTTAGCTCAACTTTATGTTGATTCCTGTTTATTAAAAATGCATTTATACCGATCTCTTTTGGATTTACATAATCGAAAACCAGATGATCTCCTATATGAATAACCTCTTCCGGTTTAACTTTAAGAAGTTCGCAGATCTTTCCATAAAATTCTCTTGATTTTTTTACTTCTTTAAAATCTGATGTTGCAGAAAATATGTGGTGAAAATGGTTTAAAATGGGTTTTAACTGAAATAAAATAAAATCTTTTTCTGCGTTAGAACAAATTATAATTTTATAATGATTTTTAAGTAAATTTATAACGGGCTCTACATCTTCATAAATCTTTATTTTATGTTTATATTTATTAAATAATTCCTCTTTTGTTATCTTAAGGTCAAATCGTTTTATCCAGTAATCCAGATAATACCATTCTATTCTGTGATCACCTACTTCATTATAAGCTTGGATTATTATTTGGTAAGCCTCCTCAAAACTTATTTTGTGTTTTTGGGCATAAAGAGAGGGTATGCCTTCAAGCCATACTGCATCCACAAATCCGGTTGGCACAAGAGTGCCATCTACATCAAAAGAAATTATCTTTACCTTTGAAATTTTTGTCATAAAATAAATTATAATTCAATTTAAAAGGATTTAAATATGATTCGTCCTTGTGAAGAAAAGGATTATGATACTATTTGTGAAATCATCAATGATGCAGCTAAACTTTACAAAGGTGTTATCCGTGAAGAATTATATCAAGAGCCATACATGACCAAAGATAAATTAAAAAAGGAGATAGAGGCTGGGGTTAATTTTTGGATATATGAGGAAAACGGTAAGCCTGTGGGTGTAATGGGAATTCAGCATGTAAAGGATGTAACTTTAATAAGACATGCTTACGTTCTTAGAGAAAAGCAAAAACAAGGAATAGGTACAAAATTACTAAATCACTTAATAAAACTTACTGACAAACCCGTTCTTATTGGAACATGGGCTAAGGCTTATTGGGCAATTCATTTTTATCAAAAAAACGGTTTTAAATTAGTTTCTCAAAAAGAAAAGGATGAGCTATTAAAAAAATACTGGTCTCTTCCTGATTTACAAATCCAAACCTCTGTTGTTCTTGCAAATAAAGATTGGTTTCAATCGAGAGAGAAAGCTAAAAAGTAATTTTAAAATTTATTTATTCTGTTTCTTTCAATGTTTCAAGATATTGGGTTTTTAATGGTTCTGGAAGAAGTTTTGCAATCTCTTTAGCTTGAATAAAACCTTCTCTGGTTTTTAAGCAAGAAATTAATGCTTTTTCCAATCCTTCAATTTTTTTAGATTCCGGTAAAACATCAACGATTCTCTTGACCTCAAAAATCCATCCGTTTTCAGCACATTTTATTAAAACTTTTTCTAATTCTTCAATTCTTTTTGATTCCAAAAAAGTGGCTATTATTTTTTTAGCTTTATAAATCCATCCCCCTTCCACACACCTTATTAATATCTTTTCTAATTCCTCTGCAGTTAATTTTCTTCCCATTAATTTGGTTACTTCTTCTGCTTCATCAATCCATCCGTTCTCTATACACCTTTTTAGTATATTTTCTAATTCTTCTAAAGTAAGTTTTCTTTGAAGTAATTTTGCTACCTCTTCTGCTTCATAAATCCATCCTTCTTTAACGCATTTTTCTAAAATTTTCCCTAATTTATTAGTTCTTTCAGGTTCTAAAAACATTTCAGCTATCTCTTTTGCTTTATGAATCCATCCCTCCTCAATACATTTTTCTAATATCATCTCTAACCCTTTTGTTCTATTAGGTTCTGGAAGAAGCTGGGCAGTTTGTTTTGCTTGTGGAATCCATCCCTCCTCAATACACCTTATCAGTATCTTTTCCAAACCTTCTGTCCTATTAGGCTCTGGAAGAAGTTCAGCAACCTTTATTATTTTGGGGATAAAATCTCCTTCAAAACATTTAGCTAATGCTTTTTCTAACCATTCAGTGGTTAACAAAATTTTTTCTAACCAAACTTTTTTCTTATCCTCAGGAAGTAGCTCTGCAATTTCCTTTAATTCAGAAACCCATGCCTCTTCAACACTTTTTCTTACTATTTTTTCAACCCATTCCCGCTGGTTTAAAATTTTTTCCAATAATTCTACTCTTTTAGATTCTGGAAGAAGTTCCACTACTCTTCTAACCTTGGGAATCCATCCCTCCTCAACACATTTTATCAAAATTTTTTCTAAATCTTCCACAGTTAGTTCTTTATGAAGCAAGTTTGCCAACCTTTCTGCTTCATCGATCAATCCCATTCCTATACACCTTTCGCATATCCTTTCTAACCCTTCTTTCTTTTTTGAATCTGGAAGCATTTCTAATATTTTTTTAGCTTTATAAAGCAATCCATTTTCAATACATTTATCAAATATCTCCTCTAACATCTCAATCCTTTCAGATTCTTCTAAAAAACTTGTTCCCTTAAGTGCTTTTTTAATCCACCCCATTTCTAATAAAACTTTTATCAACTCCTTTCTCATCTTTACTCCCTTTTATTTCTTATATCTAATTTTAACTATACCTCAGATAAAAAATTTACCAAGATTAAATTTATAGAAGTATTCTTATGTCTTAAATAGCAAGCAATAATTCTCTCGGATAAGGTTCAAGATAGCTTTGAAAAAGAAAATAATCCTTTTCAAAACGAATAGTCCAGCTTTTTAATAGTTCAAGTAAAATAGTTAATTCTACAAGTCCTTTCTGAAATTTTCCCAGTAATTCAAAAAAATGTTCCTTTTCTTTATAAGAAAGTCCTTTTGAAAGATGCCTAAAAATGTGTTGCAAAGTATTGATATGTCTTCTTACATTGGTTTTTCTCTTAAAGGCTTTATAAAAGTATTCTTTATAAAGCAATAATTTTTCTTGAAAAGAATTATTAGAGGAAGCTACAATTTGTTCCAGTTTTTTTAGAGCTAATGGATCATAACTCATAAGAAGATATTTATATCGGGTGTGAAACCTTACTAATTTAGATGGACTGGGATCTTGAAGTAATTCTCTTAATTCAGCAAAAGCAAAAATACGGGTTAAAAAATGATCTCTTATTTTAGAATCTTTCAAACGTCCTTCATCTTCTAATGGTAAATAAGGAAAAGTTCTTTCCGCAAGCCTTGCAAAAAATCCGCTTGTTTTTCCAATAACTCTCTCATTTTGATAAAGCTTAGTAGATCTAACTCCACAAGAAGGTGATTTAGCTTTAAGTAAAAAACCATCTACTTCTTTAAATTTAGCTAAAGCTTCTTTACAAAGCTTAATCATATCTTCTGTTAAATCTCTTCCAGTTTCTGGCTGTATAAGTCTTTCTGTATTTTTTATTTTAGTAATGAAAATTCGAGGACGGGGAATTCCCAAACCTAAAGCCACTTCTGGACAAAAGGTTATAGGCTCAATATATTTTTTCAATTTTTCCACAAAAGGATCTGATGTAATATCTCCATCATAACGAACGGATTCAAAGAAACATCTACTAATTACTATTTTGGGTTTAGGACGCATAACCCAAAAGCATTTTTAAATGATCTAATCTTCTCTGAATATCTTCTCTATCAACAAAAAGTTTAGTAACCATTCCTGGAAAAAGATCATATTGAAGAGCAAGAAGGAGCTGTCTTCCATATCCCCTTTGAAAACATATAAAATCAACTTCTTCATAAGTTAAAATTATACCCCTATTTAAGGCAAATGCTTCTGAAAATCCATAGGCAATTATTCCCTCTGTTACATAATTGTCCACCTTATAAACTACAGACATTATATAAGCATTTTCTGGACTTTTATAAATAAGCTCTGGCTCAAATCCCATTATCCTTTCAAACTCCTCTCTCTTTATAACCCAAGAAGGTGAATATAAATGTAACTGATAATAGGTACTTAAAAAAGGAACTTTGTCCTCAATTTGATCGTAATGTAAGTTAGCATAAGGTTTAAGTAAAGATACAGATTCTTTAATCTCAGGAAAATTTTCCCTAACTTTAAAAAATAGAAAAAGTATTTTTTTATCTGGGGGAAGAACTTCTTGAAATAAATTCTGAAAAAGTTGATGAGTTTCACATGTTCTTAGCCAATCGCAAGTATAACAATATTTTTCATACCATTGAGAAAATACCTCAGAAAGCTTATTTTTTATTTCTTCCCAAGTAATTATTTTACCTTCTTTTATATTTAATAAGTCTAATGCAACCTTATCTTGCTCTCTTATCTTTTCTTCAGCTCCTTCCTCATATTGGCATTTACCATCTTTAAGATAAGGACAACTTTTACAAACATCATCAAACCCTTCTATAACTTTTATATATTCTTTTTCAATTTTACTTAAAATTTCTTCTAAATTTTTTACAAATAACTCATCATATCCTTCTCCTTTAAAAAAATTTAAACATATAAGATGATGCCCCCTTAAATTAAGCATTTCACTCCCCCCTTCCTTATTTTTATTTATTTTTTAATTATATCATATCTCAACTTATTTCAGATCTTCCTTTTTACCAATTTATCAAATAGTTTTAAGTTTTATTGACAAAATTTTGATTTATAATTATAAAATTAGATAACATGGACAAAAACGAAAGGTTGAAAACTAATAATTACTGTTTTGTTTGTGGTAAAGAAAATCCCAAAGGTTTAAAAGCAAAATTTATTTCTTCTAATGGAAAAGCAAAAGCAGAAATGATCCTTGATAAAGAATATCAAGGTTATAGTGGAATTGTTCATGGAGGTATTATTGCAGCACTTCTTGATGAGGCTTGTGCCTATGCAACTATTTCCTTAGGATATTATACTGTTACTGCAGAGGTGAAAATAAGATATAGAAAAATTTTAAAAGTTGGAGAAAAAATCATAATAGAGGCAGAAGCAGAACAAATAAAATCAAAATTAATTCAAGCAAAAGCTCAAATAAAAGATTCTAAAAACACTATAATAGCTGAAGCAGAAGGAAAATATATAATTAAAGAAAAAATTAAAAAATCTTGAAAAATATGGAAATATCTCCTATCTTTCCTATGCAACCTATCCCTTATTTTGGGGAAGAATTGGAGGGTGAGTGGATTTTTGAACCAAAGATAGATGGATGGAGACTGCAAATAATAAAATATAAAGACGAAAGAATTGAATTCTGGGGAAGAAGATTAGAAAAAAACCCCAACTGGACAAAAAACCTTTCCTATTTAATTCCTTATTTAAAGGAAATCCCTCCAGAAACATTGCTTGATAGCGAACTTTATTCTACAAAGGGAAGAAAAGGTATTCCTTCTGTAATGGCAAGAACAAATTTGGCAAAACCTATAATTTATGTGTTTGATGTGATATTTTTAAAAGGAGTTTTTATGGGAAATAAACCATTAAGAGAAAGAAAATTGTTTTTAAAGGAGTTATTATTGACCCCACCCTTTTATTTTTTGGAATATAAACCCTTAGAAGATTGGGAAATTGCTTTAAAGGAAACTCTAAAAATGGGATTTGAAGGTATAGTAATAAAAAATCTTGATTCACCTTATTTAATTTCTAAATCTGCTCCTATGGCAACTCATCATTGGAGAAAAATAAAAGGATAAAAAAATGATAGGAAGATTTCAAGTAATGGCAACTTTACAAGCAGCAAGAGCTTATGTTTTGGGTTATTCTTTAGAAGAAGCAAAGAGTTTTGGTCTAAATAGAGCTATTTTTTATGCTGCAGCAAAAAAGGGATTTAAATCTATGAAGGCAGTAAGAGGAGAAATAAAGCTTCCTAAATGGAAATTAATTCGCAAATTTCCAAAAGAAGAAATTGAAAAAATAGAAAAGAATATCTTTATAGAAAAATTAGGAGACGAGATAGCTTATTGTGTAAAATTAGGAGAAAGAAAATATTTTTTAATGGGGGATGAATTACAAACTCCTGAGGATTTTAAAAAACAAATTGAAGATAGATTTAAAGGAAAATT
>Ga0080004_1166281_pt1 | contig 12098 bp, 8 predicted proteins | sample WasSprMetagenome_FD_69207 | JGI IMG/M metagenome (GOLD analysis project Ga0080004, IMG submission 69207) | Sulfidic aquatic microbial communities from Washburn Spring, Yellowstone National Park, USA - WS (SPADES assembly) (version 2) | ecosystem: Environmental > Aquatic > Thermal springs > Hot... | reverse complement strand
TCGCCGCTTAGTAGGATGCTTCTGGGCAACGGGTAGTCGTTCAGCGTGGCTATGCGCTGCTCAGCACCGAGCTTCGCACCCTCTACGTAGAGGTGAGCCACTATAACCGTGTAGTCTAGGTTTGGGGTCTCCCTCGCCTTTAACTCATTCAGCTTACCTTCGATTCTCCTCGTGAACTCAGCTTCTTCCAGCATCTGGGGTGAGAGGTATGGGAGGGCTATGAAGCGCACTCTTCTACCGCTCTTCAACCCCTCTAACACCTCAACTTCAGGGTAGCGGAAGACGTAGAAGTTTGGGGCACCGACATCTGCGAGCGCCTTCATGTAGGCTTCTGTATGCGCTGCGCGAGGCTGATCGTGGTTTCCAGGTATCACCACAACCTTTATTGAGTGTGATGTAAGTGCGTAAACAAACTTAGCAAACTCGTCAAGCAGATAGCCGCTGGGCCTAGGGGTGTTAAAGACGTCTCCAGCAACGAGCAGGAAATCAACTTCTTTGCTCAAAGCATATCTGCTGATCTCGTTCAGCTGCTTTAAGTAGTCTCTCTCCCTCTCCATCTCCAGAGCTGGGTCTGAGACCTCTCTTAGACTTGCGCCGAGGTGAAAATCAGCTGTATGAACGATTCTGAGGGGTGGCATCTACCCCACCTAATATCCTTGCAGGCTTGCTGCGTCACCTCGCCGCTTCACGCATACCTCTCTGTAGACCTTTTTCAGCCTACTTATAGTATCCTTGTAATCCTGAGCTTTTACAACAGCGGGGATCGTGACAGCTTCTCCGAATACAAGAACCTCTTGCCTCCTTAGATTCTCGATGACAGGCCTAAAGAGCTTTGGAAAGGGGAGCCCCTTGCTTGCTACTTCAACATCGCTGTCTTCGGTGAGCCACATGACGAAGGTGTTCCAAAGCATCGCTCTCACTTCCTCTGAGATCTCAGAAGGCCTTTGGTCTATTACGCAAAGGATCACCCCCCTCTTTCGCAACTCTCTTGCTATATCTCCGAATGGCGTCATATAGTATACGGATGGTGATAAGAATTTGTGTGCTTCTTCGAGGAGTATTATGACGCGGTAATCAATCGGCTGCCTCTGCATGATCATTCTGATACACCCGTCCCAGAGCCTTCTTGACACGATGTTCGCTACAAGCATGTATGCTGCTCGGTTGTCGCCGTATCTTCCGAATGAAAGTATTACGCTTTTGCCTCGCTTTAGAACTTCGTCAACCACCACCTTGGATGAGTCTTCTTCACCAACCCAGTCGATGAAGTCCATTTGCGTCAGCCTCTCAAGCCTATTTCTAGCGGCGAGAAAGGATTGCAGCGCACCAGCTCCTAGGCTCTTAAGCGCTTCTCTAACACGTGTGTCTGCCTCTTTATCTACGCCGTAGTTGCAGAAGATGTCAATCCACCTTTTCCCTGGTAGAGTGTCGTTAAGTACCCTCACCACTGCTGGCAGGATGTCTAGAAAGGTTGGTGTGAGGCCTAGAGCATCAGCCATAGCGAAGAGGTCTGAGACCGTGATTCGACTCGCACTTATGGTGAAAGGCTCTAACCCAGATTCATCGGCTAGGAGGTGATCTGGTGTGTATCTTATGAATTCTTCCTTGAATGCTAAGCCTACGCCGTCTTCGTAGTCTCTGCCAAGATGGTCTTTCACCTTCAAGCCGTATTCGCTGTGCATATCGAATATGAGAAGCTTAATCTTCTTTTGAAGTTCGCCAGTATAGTTGGCTAGGATTATGTATGATGCGAGAATGTTGCCCAAGAAAGTCTTTCCGGAGCCGCTTTTACCATATATGCCAAACGACCCCCTTGCCAACACATCGATGTTCACTGGCACAAGAGAGGATTGACTTCCTCCAACCACAGGGCTCTTCAAAGCTCCGATCGGCCAGAGCTTCTTTCCGTCGGGCAGCCCGTAGAAGGTCTGAACATCCTCCTCTGTAGGTGACCTGACAAAGGATATGTAGTCTGGTAATGTGTCGGCGATCTCAACTTCGTCTCCTCTTGATATTGCTAGCGGGATCACATCCAGCTCTGATGTGAATGAGCCCTGGGCCTTCAACTTTGATGCTGACTTTACTATAGCACTACTCATAGGCGCGTTACCCTCCTCCTCTTGCCTTACAAGTGATCGGGCGATTTCAGAGCCTGATTGAAGCCTAATGTCTGAGATCACCCCAAGGAACTTTGCTTCCCCTCCCTCCATCGCTACCACGGAGCTCGCCCTCACCTTTTCTGGCGAGAAGCCTCTCAGAAGCTGTGCCTTCAGACCTGCGCCTAGGCTGCCTCCAACGATCCTTGCAAACGTCTGCTTCAAGCCTCCATAAGCCTCCTTCTAGCGAGGTTAAGCAAGTCTGTGATAGATGCTTCGTCACTCCACTTCGCTAGAGAGGCTGAGAGCGACTCGTAAAGCTGAACTCTCTCCTCAGGGGTGAATTTATCGGCTAAATACGCGAAGTAGACATCGGAGAAGGGGTTGATTTCGCTTCTATCGACTGCGTGGAGAATCAGAGGATAGTAGTCAAGCGTATATCCTTCAGAACCTCTATGAAATTCCTTAATGAAGTTGTTTGAGGGGATGTAGGATAGGTCGTGTATCAGTGGCTTCCTTCTAGGTCTGCTATAGAAGAACCTCCCGTTCACATAGTAGCCTACAGAGACTGCTCTGTAGATATCAAGAAACCTCCCTTCGAGATCAGGGTATCTCTCAGCCACCTCTTTCCTCGTAGCCCTCATAGGGGTCGGTGTGGCTGGTAGCCCTGGCGCGGGGGTCATCTCTGAGCCGACTACAACACCTACAACCAGAAGCTCGCCACAGTTCACCACGATAATCGAGCCGTACTCGGGTGTGTCCTCATAACCATATCTGTAAGCCTGGACTGTGAACCCTATGTGACTCGAAGATGCAACTTCACCAAACGCCCTACTCACATCCTGAAAATCGTCAAGCAAGCTCGACTACACCACCCCCACGATCTTCCTCATCTCCTTACGCGTCACTTTAACAGCATCCCTTAAGCCCGACTCCGCAAGTAACCTGTTAAGATAATCTAGGACCCACCGCCTCTCCCCTGGCTTAATATACGCCTGCTCATGAGCCCTCTGCATCACGTAAGGATAACCGCCGCCTAAAGCTGACTGCGCAACTACTACTCGGTGTATATCAGCTACTCGTTGAAACATCTCCTCGGGAAACTCCACTCTGATAACGCTATCAACACCAGTCTTAACGTAGAAAGCAGCGATCCTCAGATTCGATTCTTCTATAACCTCATTTCTCACCCTAAAAGCTGGGCTCCTCCAACCAAGCCGAAGAATCCTCTTGAATAGTGCTGAATCGCGGATACGCCAATTCTGCTGGTCACCTGCAAAGCACTTTCTAATCATCGCTACAAAGGCTGATGAGGATGTGTAAAAGGCTCCAACAGAGGTGACACCGCTTCTAACAAGATCTAGCAGCATCTTCTTCAGCCTCTCTACTACCTTCTGTCTATGCGTACTCGATCTAGCAGTAAGATATAATGCGGAGAAACTTTCATCAAAGAGAACAAATGGCGACACACCACCCATCTTACTACACAGTTCGGTTAAGGTGTCTGATTCACACTCCATTCGAATAACTTCAGCAGCCCAGCTTGGGGCGCTAAAAGACCCAACCTCACAAAACTTCTCAAGGATTTCACCGTAGGGGTAGAAGTATGGGCGACATCCCTCGAGATACTTCGATTCTCCACAGTAGGTTATCATCGAATACCCAGTATTAACAAGCAGAAACGCTGGTGAACGGTGTATCGAAGGAAGGATCTCGCTTGTATCAAGCCCTATCACAACATTCCCTTCAAGAGCCCTTCTAGCCCACCCAGACCCAGAAGGTTCAAAGTCACCCACATCCATAGGCGGCTCTACGCACTGCGAATCCTCCAGCGGCAACGCCACCTCACGATACTCGCTCAAAGACACGTCCTCAAGGATTCCCCTAACCTCAGACGCGCTCCTAAATCGGCCATATACCTCAGCAACCACATCCACAATATCAGGATAGCCCTTAGCATCACGTATTAACAAATCCACCTTTTCCCTAATTGCACTCTGAGTCAGCTTAGAGTTGAGCATTACCCTATCATACCTAGAAGAGTTTTATATCATGTTCTATTCAAGAGAAGCTATGCGACAGGATATTAAAGACGGCGAAGAAATCTTCTTAGGAAAAGAAGATTTCTTTAATTTATATCAGTGAGTTGAAGAAATTTTTCCAAGTTTGATCTTTAAGCTTAAAATCGATGGGAAAGAGGGAACGTTCGTAACTATCTGCAACGAAGAAATAGATAGTATTCTTCTGGGTGTGGTAAGATATTCGTTGGAGATTGATGAACTAACAAGTCAGATCTGGGATGAGATAAAGAGCATAAAGGAGAAGGAAGCGATGCAAGGGAAGTTGTTATTGTTGGTCTGAGGATGCCTGTGCATAAGACAAGGGATGTGGCATCTGGCATCGCCTATGGGTAACGAATACGAAATTCTGCGATGTAATTCACGCGAGTGTGAATTCAAGAAGATAACAATCCAGTCTTGAAGCCGAACCTTTACTAGAATGCGAATGTTAGTTTATCTAGATGATTGCTGAAGAGCTTGGATGTCTCTGTATGTAATGGAATAATGTGCTTGTCTATTTCAGCGACTATGTGCCTTAGCTCATATGGGTGGTAGTGGTCAGATCGGTTTGATCAAGGTCTGCTTGAGCCGACGTGTGAGCTCCCTTATTACCAAAGCATCCCTCTGCTAGACGCTGTCGAAGGATAGCCGCTGCTCTCCATATACACTCTTACCCAGAGAGCTTTAGGAGAAAGTCTACATAAAAGGGTTGATAACAGAGAAGAGACTCGAAGATCTTACAGGCTGCAACAATAGTTTAAGTTCGCAAGCAGGGGAAAAATTTTTCGAAAGAAAACTTAAACTAGAGACATATTGCTTCAACTTCCTCCCCTACAGCTTCACCGTTTTGAGTTCTTTCAGTCGCTAGGTTGATATGATGGTTCTTCGCTTAGCAGCAAACCCCTGCTCCCACGTCAAACTAGATCACTTTAAGCCACTCTCCTTAAAGCGAATCAAACTATTCAGTACCGGATTTCCCTAGCGAAAAAATTTTTCGGCAAAAACAGGGTACTAAATCCGGTACCGATCCTCTCATATCGCCTTCAAGGCTTCTTCTGACGATTCGTCTAGCCCGCTCAACCCCCACTAAGCTCTCTTTCAAAGCATCAGCGTTAGAAAAACATCAGGCAATAGAGGATTTTTCTAAAGTTTTAAACAGATACTAGGGTTAGCGAGTAGAAAGCTGGTGTTAGATTTAGTGTCCGATTTTCGCCTGAAAAAATTTTCCCCGCTAAAAATCTGCCACTAAATCCGACACTAGGCTGTTGTGAGCAGAGGTGTGAGCGCTGAGAAAACCAAAAAGGTTTAGGGCTGGTCTATTATGGGGTCATAGAGTCGAAGGGCACGCTCACATCTGGTTGATGTTAGGTCCTTCTTTCTCTCGGTTAACCTGCTGACTCCCGCTAGCTACCGTTGTCCAGATACTGGTGTTAAAAAGTAGCTTCGCTTCAGCAAGAACAGTGGTTAGATAGCTGTGGTGGCTGCGAGAGCTGCCTTCTTCGTAGCGAATCCTGTATCATCGAGGTGGTGGTGAGAATCCGATGCTTACTGCCGCTATCAGCACGCGTGAGCAGAGAATTCAAACAGTGCGTACATGTGACGGGTGAAAGCGCATGCTTGCCAGGCTCGCGCTCTAATTTAATTAAGAGCGGGCCCGCGGGGATTCGAACCCCGGATCTCCGGCTCACCCCTCTTTACTTTGAACCGGAGGCCAGCGCCTTGGTCCACTCTAGGCTAAGCTTACTAGGCCACGGGCCCATCTGGATTACGTCTACACTATCGTTAAGGCCTGTTATAACTTTATCAAGATGATATACCAACTGGCTTATGGCTTACCGAGGTTAGTAGGTTGAATCCGAAGGCTCTTGCTGTTGACGTGGATGGCACGATTACTGAGGATGGCGGTGTGGTTAATCTAGAGGCTGTTTTCGCGTTGAGGTGGATGGAGAAGCTTGGTCTGCGTGTAATCTTGACGAGCGGCAGAACACCATTTGAACTCTTTGCCTTAGCGATCTACCTAGGCACCACCAGAGTTATTGTTGGTGAAAACGGTGGTGTGGTAGCGATCTCCCCGACTATGATGGCTCTCTTAGCGGATAGAGCCGTCTGTTTAGAGGCATATGAGATCCTAGCTAGAAGCATAGATGGTGTGAAGATCAAACCCGTCTTTCCAAGGTTTACAGATGTTGTGTTGGAAAGGAGCTTTGATATCGAGGCTGGGAGAAGTGTGATAGAGCAGCATAACCTACCTGTGCAGTTGACCGATTCAAAGTACGCCTACCACATAAACCAAAGAAATGTAAGCAAGGCGACTGGGTTGGTGGTGGCGTTGAAGCAGCTCTCCATAGACCCAGAGGATACCATAGCGATAGGGGACAGCGAAACAGACATACCTATGTTCAAAATCTGCGGCTATAGCATAGCCCTCGCCAACGCGCCACCAGAAGCGAAGCTCGCAGCTAAACATGTTACAGAAAGCGGAGACGGCGAGGGGCTGGTAGAAGCCCTCAACCACGTTGCAGAAGAGTTCTTTAAAGTGAAGATAGATAGGTTCAACCAAGGTTGAGCTTCCGAGAGTTCAAAGAGCAGGCTAAGAGTGTTGTGGAAGAGGCGCTGAAGAAACTAGACTACCCTATAGTAGAGTTTCACATCAGCGAACCCCCTGAGGAAGGATATGGAGACCTCGCAGCCAACACAGCCTTCACCCTGGCTAAACGTCTGAGAAGACCGCCCTTAGAGGTGGCGAAGAAGATAGCTTCAGAGATAAAACTCAGCGAAGACAGCCTTATTGAGAGTGTGACAGCAGATCCACCTGGCTACATCAACTTCAAGCTGAACTACAACCTCTTAGCTGAAAAGCTTCTCCCAAATCTGAGAAGCAGCGAGCAAGTCAAGCCGATCGATATAGGCAAAGGGGTGAAAGTTACAATCGAACACACGAGCGTCAACCCAAACAAGGCGCTTCATATAGGACATCTAAGAAACGTGGCTATAGGCGATGTGATCTACAGGCTTCTCAAACACAGCGGCTACGATGTGAAGGTTTTGAACTATATAGACGATTCAGGTGCCCAAGTAGCTGATGTGATCGTCGGCTTCCTATACTGCAACTTCAAACCAGAAGCACCCCAAGGAGAGAAGTTCGACCACTACTGCGGCGACACCGTGTATGTGAAAGTAAATGAGATGTATGGGCAGAACCCAGCGCTCATAGAGAAGCAGAAGCAGGTTCTGAAAGAGCTTGAGGACCCGAGCAGCGAAGTATCACGTCTAGCGAAGAAGATCACCACCCAGATCTTAGAGGAGCAGCTGAAGACCTGCTGGAGGTTTGGAGCAAGATACGACTGCCTCAACTTCGAATCACACATAATCCACTCTAAGCTCTGGGAGGAGTTATTTGAGGAGTTGAAGAGGAGGGGTATAGTGAAGTTCGTCGAAGAAGGTAGGCTCAAGGGGTGTTGGATAGTCAAAGTAGAGGGCGAGGAGGAGGGTGAAGAAAAGGTTCTGGTTAGGGCTGATGGCACAGCAACCTACGTCGCGAAAGATATACCGTATGCAGCTTGGAAGCTCGGCTTGGTTAAAGACCCCTTCCTCTACGTCGAGTATGCGAAGCAGCCTGATGGCACAACGCTGTGGGCGACGGACTTGGCTCAGGGCTGTAAAAAGCCGGATTTCTATGGTGCGGAGAAGAGCATCGTAGTCATAGATGTGAGGCAGAGTAGGCTTCAGAGGATCATCAAATACATACTGAAGCAGATCGCAGGTGAGAGTGTAGAGAAGCGGTATGTGCACCTAGGGTATGCCGTAGTCTCACTCTCACCTCAAACAGCAAAGGAGATGGGCTTTACAGAAGAAGAGCGCCTCTTACACATGTCTGGTAGAAAAGGGATCTACCTTAACGCCGATGACGTATTGGATGCTCTTAAGAAGAAGGCGCTGGAAGAGACGGTGAAAAGGAACCCTGGGGAGAGTATGGAGTGGTGTGAGAGGGTTTCGGAGAGTATAGCGGTAGCAGCCCTCAGATTCGACCTACTTAAACAAGATCTTGACAAGATGGTCGTCTTTGACCTAAGTAAAGCATTGAGCCTAGAAGGGGACACAGGGCCATACATACTTTACTCCTATGTCAGAGCGAGCCGGATACTTGAGAAAGCATCTGCTGAGGGGCTAAACCCATCAGCTCCTAAACCCATCATCACGCAGCTGTCGGAGAAGAGGCTTCTCAAAGCTCTTTCGAAGTTCGACTTAGTGATTGAAGAGGCTGTAAAGACTCTCTCACCCAAAACCCTAGCCCGCTACGCAATACAGTTAGCAACATTATTTAACAACTTTTACGAAAGCACCCCTGTTTTGAGCTGCCCGGATGAGGATGTTAGGGTTAGTAGGCTTATGTTGGTAGCAGCATTCAAAGCGGTCTTAGGTAAAACGATGGAGCTCTTAGGTCTACCCACCGTTGAGCGAATGTAAACACAACACCCTAACTCTCTACGAATCAAAGTGAGGAAAAGGTCAAAAACCCACATGGACTAACTATAAGAAGGCAGCCCGGTCGTCTAGCGGCCAACCCCGAAGAAGGGCTAGGGATACCGGCCTCTGGATCCCTGATGTGGGTGCGAGGGGTTAGCCGGTGACGGCAGTTCGAATCTGCCCCGGGCTACCACCCTTCATTGTTGCTGTTCGTTTCTATCAATTAGTTCTACTTCGGCTTCCCAGTGCTTCTCAACGTTAGATTTATCGATCACTGTTGTTTTCATACAAAGTGATCGCTATGAGGCGGACGCTTGGGGCTTAGATACCTGACGATCTCTCTGTAGATAAGAACATCTGGATGCTCTCGTTCGAATGCCAAGGTTTGGCTTCTATAGGTGGGTTGGGGGTTGCGGTCTATAATCTAGCATGCGCTTTAGCAAGGAAGTATAGGGTGTTAGGTGTTTATGCCTAGTCACGGTAGGCATTTGGAGCCAGATATTAGATCAAAGTATGGTTTCCGTAGAGTAGGGGATTATTTGGCTGAGGGCTTTAGGCGAAGCGAAGATGGTAAGCTCTACCCATGAGATAGCTTTAGAACACGGAGTTTTGGATGGTGTTAAACAACTTAGCTAGGCTCGCTTATACGGAGCAACTGCATAAGAAGAGTAACTAACTACTTCCGCTGGAGCAACGTTGCGGAGATGGCAGAACGCTGCTACAACGAAGCGAGGAAGATGGTTGAGCATAGAACATGGATGTGCTTCCAATAGGCTCTAAAGCTGCACGAGCTTTATCGGAATATACTTGAGCGTCAGATACATTAGCAGATGGTCTCTAACTTGGCGTGTGATGAGGAAGTTCTTTCGTACATGCTCGATACCAGCCCTCCCCATCTCCTTAGCCCTCTTAGGGTTCTTAAGGAGAAAACGCACCCTAGCAGCGGCTTCCTCTACATTATTAACCAAGAAGCCGTTTACGCCATCTATTATCTGAAGCGGTATCCCTCCTGTATTACCTCCAACTACTGGTGTGCCCTTCCAGAGGGCTTCGCTCACAGTTAAAGCAAACCCCTCTTTTAGAGACTTCTGTAGCACCACCTGCGACCCCCTCTGCATAGCGTTGATATCCAAATCAGCTTGTGGTGGAAGGAGTATTATGTGCACATCCTTGTCACCACCAGCCTGCTGCAGCACGGATCTATAGACCTCCTCGCCTTCGGGGTCGTCTGCTGCAAGACCTCCAGCGAGTATGAGTTGGCAATCGATGCGCTCACTGATTAGGCGTGTTATGTCGAATAGGTCACCACCCATTAGAAACCTTCTGAACTCTACTACCCCATCGGGGTATTTAAGTTGCTGATAGACCTTAACTACGCCCTCTGGGTCCTTAAGTTTATCGAACCTCCCGATCTGAGATATGATCGGCCTCTTAAGATCAAGCCCGTGCTTGCTAAGAATTTTCTCGACTTCCTCCTGCTTCATCTCCCTATTCTTTGGGCTCAGAGGGTCTATTGAAGGAGGTACTATAAACTGCCTTATCAGCAGATCCTTCTTTGCAAACTTATCCGTATGGAAGACGGCAGCATCATACTGTGTGACGAATTTCTTGAGGAAATCCCATACAGGGGGGTCCGGTGTTGAAACGTCTATATGGCAACGCCAAATCCATCTACCTTTACGCCTAGGGAAGTATTTGATCAAACCAGCTGGTTGAGGATCATGGATGACCACGAAGTCTGCTTCATTTAGAACAGCCATTTCCTCTGCGTTCTGCTCATTCACCTTCAGATAGTGGTCGAACGCGTCTTGGCTGATCGCTACAGGCGACCCATGAAGCGCGTTGTGGAAATCTTTGGTGATTCTGAAGAACTTCTCGTCGCCTCGTATGACCAACCACTCGGCGTCCAACCCGCAGTCTCTAAGTAGGGGGACAAGTTTCTCAAGGATCTCAGCCACACCTCCCCCGACTCTTGTGGAGTTCACATGTATTACCTTAGCACCGCCTAACCGCTCACCTAACTCCCTTATCTCATCTACCACCTTTTGCCCAACGATGGCGCTGTAATCACTTAAGTGGGGCATCCCCCAAAAATTTGAGCCGCGTGGTAATTAGGTTTTCCAAGCAACTTTCTTGCTAGAACCTCTTTTGAAGAAGCTTCTTGATCTCAGATAAAACACGTTCAGCGTCTTCTGGGAGCAGATGAATCTCATAAGCCCTCTCCCCGCCGTGATACCGCGCTCTAATAACAAGCTTATAGAGGTGTTCACCATCTGGTGTGGTTGGTATGGCTTGAATGGAAACATCAATTATGTCGTGAATCCAGATTGTAGGGTAATCTACCCATCGAAGAAGGCTCTCCATCGCCTCTCTTAACAACGGGTGTGAGCTGACAAAGCTCCTTAACTCCTGAATCGTCGCATCACTCAGACTTAAACGTAAGTATTCGGGGGTCAGCTTGATCACTTTGCCGAAGGCTTCGATAACACTCAAGTTACAGCGCTTTACTGCAATCTAATTTATAAGTCTGATGCGTAGTAGATCGAAAACGAGGTATGGGTAAGGGGTCAGAAAAGGCTGAAGCGCTCCAGAAGTTTTTCACAGCACTTCGCCGACTATTTGCTTCTTCTCTACTACTTGTAATTGTTTTGATCGCTGGGTATGCGCTTACGCCTCTCATAGCTCTTCTTTCTACGATAACTATACCAATATATGGTCTCCAGCTCTCCACTGTCCTCCTTTTGATAATTGCAGCCCTCTTCATCTACTCCCTGATAGGTTTCGTTAAAGCCTTCTTGCGCTTCCTCCGCCTCCCACAAATGGTCCTTAATCACTTTCCCACCATACTCCCAAAGAACCTCGATGCTGCTACAAGGTTTTTCCTAAACCTTACAGCCCTAATACTGATCCTAATATTGTATTGGGTGTTCTCACCGTTCCTCTATCTTATTCCAAGAATCGGTGAGCAGATCGCTGCTGTTATGCAGTTGGTCGTTGCTGCGGTTATCGCTATCTTCTTCTGGAATATGGGTAGAATGGTTTACCGAAGCCTAGATCGGATGCTGAGCAATAAAATAGAGGAACAGCCTACTGTTACCAGCATAACCCCCTTGAAGACCAAGGTTCTCAAAACCTTCATCTACATAATGTTGACAATGGTGGTTTTGATTATAGCCTACGCCTTGCTACCAGCGATATCACTAGGCGCAAACACACAGATACCGGGCACCACTCTTACTTTAGGCACATTGTATTGGATCATCGCCCTCTCAATAGTGGTCTTATCCCTCTTCTCTCTACTTAGAAATCTACTAGCGGTTTTCAGAATCGGCTACGAGTCTCTCTCAAAGATCATCCCTTTAGATGTTAGGCGCCTCTCACGCCTAAGAAGTGTCGCTTTAAACTTCATCCTTGTAACAGCTATCGTTATACTATTCTTCATCATCTCCCCATACATTACAATCATACCAGATGC
>Ga0080004_1213670_pt1 | contig 12101 bp, 10 predicted proteins | sample WasSprMetagenome_FD_69207 | JGI IMG/M metagenome (GOLD analysis project Ga0080004, IMG submission 69207) | Sulfidic aquatic microbial communities from Washburn Spring, Yellowstone National Park, USA - WS (SPADES assembly) (version 2) | ecosystem: Environmental > Aquatic > Thermal springs > Hot... | reverse complement strand
TGGAGCCCCTCAATAAGACCTTGGCCCTGACAATGCCCAAACCAACCACTAAGATAATGATGATTATCAAGGACTAATATCTCTTTCGGGAACGTGGCTTGAACGTAAATGTGTGAGGTGGGGTCGATCCAGCAGGGTTGGAACTCATGAGCGCACTGATTGTTGAGGTTGATGAAGACTGAGGTCTATATACGACAACGTAGACTAGAACCCGAGTTCTCAAAAAACTCAGGGGGTGCTTTAAGCAAAGCCGTGACGGGCAAGTCCATTTTATCACACCTTTCCCTTCACACAGTATGTAGTCGTCGAAGCCCCCAGTCCTGTCCTCGACGTACCGTACTATCCTCTCCACTAAGTTCCTGAGCCATCCGGCCTGAAGAAGCATATCACTATCATGAGAGCCCTTTACTTAAGACCTATTAAATGCATGCACGACTCCTAGGAGTCCAAGTATCTGTGTGGGTTGCCATAATGTTGATCACTTTACTTAGATTGATGAATGGACAAGCGCTCATGATTTGGCCAAGAAGTTCATCAATCCTCGTAAAGTCCGCCTTCACGTTTTACGATACTTAATCGATTGTCTTTAAAATAAAAAGATACGCGTTGCTGTCGTTCAAAGGAAGGCCGTCAAGCCACTATGTAGGCCACGGCATGTTTTACAATGTGCGCAGATCAAAGGGCCCCTTCGTCTCTTGCTCTAACTCTTTTACTCATGGAGCCTCGGGCTTGGTAACCTCTTCGTCGAACTAATTAGCCTTTAATTCTGAGCAAACTAAGTCTCTGTGCGTTATCCCAGTTCCTCTACATAGCCTGAGAGAATCAGGAGTGAGAAATTCAAATCTTAGCCTTACGTATGGTGCTTTATACAACGACAAGGTGCCTACCTCCTTCTTTACAAGAAGCCCTAAGCGCAGGCCATCGTAAACACCTCTTACGAGTACATGGTCTCTTGCACTACCCAATAGGCTACGCAAACTATATTTTACGAGCCTTCCCAACAGGTGCGTAAACGCTATTGTTTTAGCGCGGGTCTCCACAATAACCATTCGAGCCACCCCCGCTCTCAGGCCGTAATAGTTAGGACCTGGCTTTATCGTGCTACTAGCATAGTGCAAACCCGCTTTGACAGGATAATACTTGACCTGGTATCCTCTATTCCACAACAACAGCCCCAAGATCTCATCGTCGAAGTACATAAAAGCCTCATCAAAGAACGGCTTCCCACCGGGGCAAGCCTTCTTTATGGCGTCCGCCTTGACCACCATGTAAGCCCCGTCAGCGTAGGTCACGTAGTGGGGCACATCTTTCCCATAGCACTCAGAGCAAAGAACGCCCTGACAAATGCCTCCTGCGCTCCAGAGCTCAGTAACGAAGCCGCCTGCAGAGTACACGGTCCTTCCATCGCCATAGAGTATCAGGCCATTCGCCGCTCCTACTTTCTCGTCGGCCTCCATGTACTCAATTATCTCACGAAGCGAATCTGGCTCGACTATCAGGTCGTTGTTGAGGAAGACCACGTACTCGGACTCGGGGTCTCGCGCCCTCCAGCCCAAGTTCATGCCCCCGGAGTAGCCCCTGTTCACGTCGCTCCTGACGACCTTGATCTTGGCCTTGTGAGGCTCCATGCCCTCGACGAACTTCTTGACGGCCTCGAAGCTGCCGTCGTCGGACGCGTTGTCCACTATTACGACCTCGTAATTGTCGTAGTCCAGCTGGAGCAGGCTCTTCAAGGACCTCAGCGCTAAGCCCAAGAAGTTTGAGCTATTGTAGTTGAGCCATACGAGAGTGGCCTTAGGCCTCATCTAGAGCCTGCTCCTTTTATTACATTCATATTCATAAACTATTTTGCGCGCATTCAGAGCCTCTCCTTAGTTGTATGTCCTGCGATCAACACATGAATGGAGCATTATTGTTTCCAGCTAAACGACCTAGAAAGTTCTACTTCAACTTTAAGGTCCTTGGCTGCAACATCTTTGGCATCAGGCATAGCAACGGCCATTTCGTGTGGTTCAAAGACGTGTTGGGGTTTGGGGCTGAATTATGACCCCTCTCACGCATGGAATTCTCATAACTTCTTAGTGCAATGTATTATCCCGCTCCTTCCACATCTTTCCACGACCTTACATCGGTAGTCACGGGACAACACCTTCAATAACTTGCCGGGCTTACCGCCGACATTCGCGTGGTACTCGAGCAATATCTCGTCAAATAGTTTAATATGCGCATAATCATTGAGTATTATGTCGTATTCACATCCTTCGCAGTCCAGTTTTAGAACGGCATTAGAATCGATACCCCATCTGTTAATTAGTTCGTCCAAACATAATGCCATGATTTCACCACCACATTTACCGGGTCTATGATAGGTAACAGCTGTTCTCTCGATATCGATGCTTTCAATACGTATCCTACTCTGTCTGCTCGCTAAACCAGCATTAATAGGCACTATCACGTCTTCAAGCTTATTGGGTCTGATGTTTTCAAGCATCTCTTCATAGGCCCCTGGATGAGGTTCGATAGCGATCACCTTCCTTGCTCCCTTTAAAGCGAAGTAAATGGCTGAGTCGCCAACGAAAGCGCCGACATCGACGACGACCTTATCCTTAACGCTCAACGACTTGTAGATGCCGTAATCAAAAATTTCAAGTATGCACCCATACATACGCCTGAACTTCACGTTACCCTTAAACCAGCATCTTTCAACCGGGTTGTAAGCCCAGCCAAGCACTCTAGCCCACGTTTCCGTACCGTAGATTACGTCATCGATGTTTTTGACTTCCACTCCGTTCACGAACATCCTGCCATTAACGCACGTGATGGATTTGATAAGTCCACGCGAAGATCTACTGACAAGCCGCTCGAACGTCTCAGGGCTCATCTCAAAGGTACAGCCACGAATCTTGGCGATAAGCTTGACATCGAAGCCAAGCCTGAGCAAGGCGTACTTGATCAATAATGAGGGCCAGTTGTCAAACAGGTAGCGACATGCTAAGGCCTTCCTGGCCATGTCAATCCAAGAAGTTAACATCTTTACTTCTTCTCTAATTAAGCCTATTTGATGCAGTTGCAAAGGATCTTCGCAAATACCGACTGAGCCCTGTACTTTTTAAACCTAAAAACCCTATGAACCATTATGTGCTTCAGGTTCCTCAGCACGAAGAAGTACGCGCGAAGTAACAATACAATTTCGTTCCTCGTCATGGACTTCACGAAATCGCGTAGCGCTCTGAGCGGAAGTCCTATTATCAAGAACCTTGAGGGCACATTCACGAGCACGGCTATTACCGGACCCAAGTACTCCGTGTACCTCCTGAAGTGAGGTTTCTGTTGGGACGTGCGGCCGAAGTGAGTTAGCTTAATCCCTCGATAGCTGACTGTTACATAGCCCATCAGCCATAGTTTGATCACGAATTCCATGTCTTCCCAGTGAAAATACATGAACGATGAGTACGTGCCCAAGCATAAACGCACCAACTCCCTTAAAGCATCAACTCTAGTTACGTAGACGCCACTTCCACCAGCTAAGCCTACGTACAGCTCCTTATCGGTAGCTACCTGAGTAACTACAAAGTCTGTGCAAAGCCTAGCCCCTGGCTCGAGAGATAGAACTGCCACCTTGTGCGGCAACTTTTCAATAACACACAAAAGCTTCGCAAGCCAGTCGTCTTCTTCGATCACCACGTCGTCTTCTATGTAGACTATATGACGTGCATTGGCGAATTTTCGTAGAACGAATCTCAGGGTCAGGTCTCTTTGCTTGCCAAGGCCCATCTTCGGTAACGACAAGTAAGTGATCGGGAATCTGTCGGCTAGGCGTTCTCTGAAATGTTGGATCACCATGAAGGTGTTGGATGGCGGATTGCTCCAAGATAGCACCATATATATGGGTTGAGGAATTGTCTTGATCCTTGACACGCTTTTTACGAGGTTTTCGAGACTGACGTCGCCAAATAAGTTCACGACTATAACTACGACCATGATAGCTCGCTTATCGTGAGGAACTTAACGCCAAGTAACCTGAGCGACGTCAAAATTAGACTTAATTTTATGGTGCTTGGCAAGTGCGTGAATAAAACTAAAGCGTCTAGAGCTCTTAACTTGGCTACTTCGTGGAGATTTGAAAGTCTCAAATTGAAGGCAACCACGCAGCCATGCTCGTCGAGCAACTTATAGCCCTCGGCTGGGCCTACGTATGTCGTCCTAACGACCTTATAGACCTGTCGGGCCAGCTTAGCTGCGAGGTCGTTATGAGGCCCATATGGGTATGCAAAAGACGTCACCTCAGCACCCACGAGCTCTGTCAAATATCTCTTGCTTTCGACGAGCTCTCTAACGATGACGCCTTGAGGGGCTTTGGTCATGTCTATGTGGGTCATAGTATGGCTACCGATTTCGTGGCCCAAAGATGCTATCTCTTTAATTTCAGCGGGGCTTAGCAACTCCTTGCCCATGTATTCCTTTAGCCCTGCGATCACGAAGAAGGTTGCCTTAATGCCACGCTTAGCTAAGTGACGTGCGACGTCTAAGTGCTTTTTATAGCCATCATCGAACGTTAGAGCTACATGCACCTACCAACTCACCTCATAAGCCTTCGCAATTTCGTCCACATCTATAACCTAGTGCGCACACGAGTAGCATGTAGGAATTACATTTTTTTATCTCGAGAACGGCGATCGTTCTCGCATTCCATGCACTTGCCTTAAATGTTGAATTGGCTACGTAGGTGTCCTTGAGAATGCTAAGCTCTCCTACGAACTCAAGTCTATGTACTCAAAAACGCGACCGCAACGCATCGAACTTCATGCACGTTACCTTATTGGCTATCTTAGCTTCTCATCAATGAGGACGGTGCAGTTACGAAGACCATTTACTCAACGCGTCGTAAAGCCTTCGCGAAACTACTTGGCAACTTAGGTTTTCTAAGGCAAACTCTCTGCTTCTTTTACTCAATTCGTGTAGAAACTCTTTATTTACCATAATATTGCTCACGACCTCTGCGTAATCATCGCAGTCATCTACCCTAATGTAGAGGTTCTCATAATCTCTCATTGAAGGACTGGTCCCTCCCACGACTGGCGTTCCCGATGCTAATGCCTCTATCAACGTCACAGGAGGCTCTGTAGGATAGGTCTTGTGTATCGGCAACAGTAATAAGTCGACCGCGTTGTACACGTACCAAACAGGCGTCGCCCCCCTCATTATCAAAGCCCCTTTCCTTAAGGCCCTCTTAAGGTCATCAACAATGCTCTTCGTGAGGGTATCAGTACGTGAGTATGCGATAAAAAACTTGACGTCAGTACCGCCCAGCGTGGCGGCGAGCCTAGCTACCACGTCGAAGCCTCTGCCGATATCTATGTCGCCCACATAGCCTATTATCACTTTATCAGACGGTAAGTTTAGCGCTAGCCTAGCGACCCTCTTATCCCTAGGCTTGAACAACTCCACGTCTACAGGTGGGTACGTGAAGAGCCCTTTATTGAAAAGCTCGCTAATTCTCTTCGAAGTTCCGATGACAATTCTCGAACCCTTCTCGATCAAGGCTCTCTTAATCCTCCAATAGGCGTGAACCTCAGGCAAGTAGGAAAATTGGTACGTCACCACGTTCTTTAATCCTAGCGAGCCGATAATGGAGATCAAGGACTTGTTCACATTTAGGGCGTGCACTACCTCGCAATGAGCGCTAAGAGCCGCTACGCTCTCATAAGCGTAGAGTAAGTATCTAAAGGATCCACCCTTGAAGACGAAGCTCAAAGGTCTTAGGGGTGCCGCATGTTCGACTGTATCCACAACGTAGAGGTCTTCTCCATATATCATCTTTAATGCCTTAAGGAAGCCCTTGGCCAGTGCCGTCTGGCCTTCTTTAAGTGCGGGGTGTCTTAAGAGTGCGCAAGCCTCCTTTGAATGCATGCGTAAAGCTCCTTAACGGTTCTCTCCCACGTGAATGTCTTAGCCCTAGCTATTGCGCGGTCCCTCAACTCCCTAAGCAATGCTTCATCGTTAAGCGCCGAGTCTAAAACCTCAGAGACCTCCTTGAGAGAGGTCGGCTTAACGAAGAGGGCTGCGTTCCCCGCTACCTCCATTAGCGCTGGCTCCTCAAACGCGATGACTGGCGTTCCGCAGGCCATGGCCTCTAAGACCACGAGCCCAAAGCCTTCGTGAAGAGATGGATAGAGAAGCGCGTCGGCCATTGAGTAAAGCATTGGCATATAGTGCTCAGGTAGCCTTGGTATGTAATGGACATTCGGCGCCTTTGCTACACGAGGTCCCCTGACCAACAAAATCGCCTTTGTACGTAAGTTTCGAAAAATTGCTATCGCCCCCTTGACTATGTGCGGTTTCGTCGCTACTGTCAAGATAACTTTTAAACCTCTTGCCTTTAGGCCCCTGTCTCTAGCGGGCCTGTACATAGATAGGTCTACGCCAAGATGGACAACGCATGGATCGATCCCAGCGTACATCTTTATCAACTGGGCTATAGCGTGTGTAGGGGAAAGCGGTATATCTATGAACCGTTTGATTAAGCTTAGTGAGAATGCCCTTCTTAGCCTTTGCTCGAGCGGTCTTCTTCCCACGTCCTTTGCCGTTAAGTATGTGTGGCTTATTGACCGAACATCGTGTATGAAGGCCGCGGTGACGGAGCCCTTAAGCTTCGCCACGGCCAAGGGCGATAAGTATGCTAACGTAGAGTCCATAGCTAAGACTATGTCGGAAGGGCTAACTATCGATCGACATATTCCAGCGTTCGTCAGCTTCGCTATACTCCTTGCGATCTTTAGATGGCTTTCGTTTTTATCCCTAACCAAAATGCTTAGTTTAAGCATGATTCTAAAATGATGTTGAACTTGTCGACTACGGATTTAAACGACAGAGTCGTCTTGACTACGTCCCTACTCAAGGTGGAGTACTCTCTTAAAGCCTTAGGGTCCGTTAAAAGACGCTTGAGCGCTTCGGAAATATCGTCGGGCCTCGGCTCCCTCACGAGCGATGCACTTACGAGCTCTAGCACATCTCTCGTGCCCACGTACTTGGTGATGACCGGGGTGACGCCTAAGGCCATGGCCTCGACCACAGAGATCGGGAATGCGTCGAAGAGCGACGGTTGCAAGTATATGGAGCTCCTACTCAGTAATCTGAACAAGTGTGCTCGCGGCAGGGCCCCGACGATTTTCAAGTACTCTGTAACTCCAAGCCTCCTTGCCTTGTCGACGATCAACCGACCTAGTGGCTCCTCTTGACTGCCGCCCACGAGCATGAAACAGGCCTTAATGCCTTCCTCCTTCAATCTGAGCGCTATGTCTGGTATCATGTGTAGGCCCTTGATCGGTATGAATGCGCCGCTGAAGAATATCCAAGGCCTCTTACTGTGATGATCGACCTCTATCTTGAGGAGCGCCTCCAGCTCAAGTGGCACCGGGTGGAGCACTACTGCCTCATTATTTATCAGAGCTCTTACCAAGCTTGAGACCGCTATCACTAAGCTCGGCATCTTATAGAGCCGATTGATCATGGGCTTGAGAATCGATGGCGAGTTAGCCACGGCGACCCAAGACTTGTAAAAGGGCCCAAGTATCGCGCCGCACATAGTAGGCCTAACGCCTTCTGTCACTAGGATCCCGTGTGGCTTTGGGGCGATGGTCATGAACTCGCGGAGGCTCGTTACTTTAACGTTATGACCTAGTGCCTTTATGGCTCTTAACCAAGCTACGTGGCCTATGTGTGGCGTCTTAAGTGAAAGATATGTTACTTCAACCATACGGCCCAGATACCGCTCTTGTAGATGACGCTATAGCGGTCATTGAGCGAGGAGATCGCACTTATCAATTGGTCCTCCGAGACGTCAAGTCTATAAGTGTTGAGCGCTCTATAGAATATTGCTATGCAGTCGCCTTGGGCAACTTGACCTCTTGTGATGAGTAACAGGGGATCCATGTAGGTGACAGGTGCGCTAACACCATAAAGCCAATAGTAGAACCAAAGCAACAAATGTGAGCCAGACGCGCAAATCCTTGTCTCTGCGCGTACATGGCTTGCTACGAAGTCTGCCTCAGCCAGGTCTCTGGGAGTTGGAAAGGCTATCGGCGAAAACCCCCACTTGACGGTGGGCGACAAAGCTATGAGCGTTAGAGCAACGCCAAGCGCCAACGTTTTAAGCCATTTGTTGCTTTTAGCCATTATCACCAATACTGGCAGGGCTGTGAGCACGTACATGGAGTAGGGCACCATCCCCCACCTGTTCATCAAAAGAGCCGCTATTTGCAACGCTACGAGTGTGAAATAAAGGACGATCCAGCCAAGGCCGCTGTTATCTCGTCCATCTCCCTTAAGAAAACGCCTGAGCAACGCTATAGACGAGATAAAGCCTACAAGAAAACCTAAGAAAACCGTCAGCTCTCTTACGTAGGAGTAAAGCCTCACCATCGGGTTGACAGCGGGTACTATCAATGAGGGTACTGGGTTCGTGGGTTGCTCTATTAGCGCCATCATTTGTCTGACTACTGAAGCTAGACTACCAGACACGTAGAGCACAGAGTTTGCAAAGAACCAGATTACTGTGGCAAGTGAAGTACGCGTTACGAACTTTCTATTGAATAATGTCATGGTTAATAAAGTCAGTGCTATGATTAATGACGTTGGATCTGAGACCACATAGGCTACGTAAATCAATAAGGGTACTATGACAAGTACTCTAAGATCCTTTTTCGCTTCACTAACTAAAGCCTCATTGTACAAGTAAATGGTGAAGGTTATTAAATAGGACCAAGCAAATGGCGTTCTGCCGTATAGTATTGGATTGAGTAAAGACGCGAGCACCACGAGTGATACAAAGACCTTATCGCCAAGCGATTCACCTTTGACCGCGAGTAATGGTAACACGTAGAGTATCGGCAACATAAACTGCACGGCGATCAGGCCCCGTATAGGATCAAGCCCGCTCACGAGCACGAAAGCAGTTGTAAAATACGCGTGGCCGAGCGACGTTAGCTCGCCTTGTATTGGTTCGACGCGCCCAAATAATATGCCGCTAAGCGCTTCTGCAACGAATCCCAGCTGATCATTATATAGGGGCAATGACCTCGTGTATACTGCGTAAGGTGTTATTAAGAGCAGGGACCAGAGTATGAGCAACAAGACCACGCAGTAAAAGCCGTTGCGCACACGAGTTAGAAGCATGGTCATAACCAATACTGCCATTATTGAGCTGACGTAGATTACGTTATTGTAGAGAAAGAATGGACTTTGAGTGACTACGTCAACATGCAAACTCATTAAAGAGATCGATGATAGCGTGAACAACGCGGTTGCAAAACTAATGGCTGACCAGCCAATTATCGAGAAGGCTCGCTCAGAAATCGCCTTCATTCTTCGATCACCTTCTCATACAGAGCGATGTATTCTGTGGCTATGTTTTTCCAGTCAAATCTCTTGGCGTATTCGACACCTCTTAGCGAGTACTCCTCCCACTTACTCAGGACCTCATCAACTGCTTGGAGTAACGAGTTAGCATCCCTGAATAGAAGACCAGCCCTTGATTGTAGTATGTGTTCGCGTCTGGCGTCATCTCTATCATAGGCAATAACAGGCGTGCCCGTGGCGAAGGCCTCTATTATCGGCAGACCAAAACTTTCGTGCTTCGAAGTCAACAAGTAGAAGTCAGCGCTGTGATACAGTTTAGGGAGCTCATGATATGGCACGTAATTTAGGCTTAGCACACCATCGCAATTGTAATTTATGTTGCAAGCCATCAAGACGGCCTTGCTGTACTTGCGCTTAATCGCTTTAAAGCCCTTAATTAGCAGGTCTCTACCTTTAAGGTTATTGTAAGCCGTCAGGTTTAGGATGACAGGATAATCGAAGTCTCTTCTACGCATCTTTCGAAGACGTGGCTTGAAGAGCTCAAGGTCAACGCCGTTTGGTATAACTCTGCCAGATATGCCAAATAGTTCGCTTAACTGTCTATTCGCATAACTGGAGACTGCGGTTATAAAGCGTATTCTTGGTAGTAGCTTTCTGTATGCATACCTCAAGCCTATGTTCACGATTTTACCCTTAATTCCGGGCACGTAAATTGTTGGCGCATATCCATGCCACGTAAAGATGATGTTACGAATGTTCTGTTTGACGGCGACTTTGACGTAGGGATACGACGTGTGTATGTGGATGACGTCGTAGTACCTTTGTTCATTAGGTAGCTCCTCAGGCTTTAGTTTTATGAGGTTCACATGCTTAGGAGGTTCAGCCCTCAAGACTCTGGCTGCGACCGTGACGTCCACCCCGCGCATGGCCAAGTACTTACTTAGGCTGTCGACGACGGTCTTAAACCCTCCCGGTTCATAGTATCCGAGAATCATTAATGTCCTGATCCCCATATGCCAAAGGCCCTTGTGTAGTATAGGTAAATCAATCTCTTAGCCAAGTAGGGGCTTAGCAAGTATGCGAGCCCGAAGATGAACGAGGCAAGATGGGTTATGGTCACATCATCCATGAGGTTAATCATGGCCTTGGCCAAGTACTTACCCCATCCACTATATATGCCACCTATGATCGTTGCTTCGTCGTATCCGACGTATCCACGGAGCCCAATGCGGTTTGCTAGAGTGACTAACATATGCCTAGCCAAGGCGTGTCTCGCCGCATTCTTAACGGCCTTGGTAAAGCGAATTGCTGGATCTCTCACGGCTCTAACGCTACTAGCGCTTGTTCCAGAGATCCTGTAGTACGTCAACCGCCTAGGGTCGTGAATTATGCTTCCCTCTTCTGCAAGGGCTAACATGAATATCAACACATCAACGAGATCTGGGAAGGCCCTAATAATATTGGCCCATTTCATCGCGAAATCCTTTCTAACGGCCATAGAGCTTAATCTAAGCCCAAGACCCCATCCATAGCGCTTAAACGCTCTTAACTTGTCCTCACGAGTACCTGCAATGACGTTCTCGAAAATATTGCTTTCCTCAACCAACCTGTCGCACACCAGCTTACCTAATTCGTCAATCGTCAAGACATTATTATGGTAATAAATTAAGGAGGGGTTGACTTCGAAAGTCTTCTCAATAATCCTTAACCTTTCTGAAGTGTACATGTCATCGTCCTCGAGAAAGGTTATTACATCGCCGCTCGCTATTCTGATGCCTAGTGCGACTTTTGCCCCTATCGAGGCGATGTCAGCAAGTATATTTTTACCGCTCAATTTTCTGACGAGATAGTCAACATATTCGTCTTTGAAGTTCTTGACCACAACGAGTTCATAATTATCCTCTATAGCCACGGAGTTAATAATACTTTTAATCGCATCTTTTATGAACTCCCTCCTATTATATGCAATGACGACAATGCTTATGAATGGTTTGACCATTTAGAAGCCTCTTAAACTTTATGCGTAAGTAACATTACAAAAAGCATTGGTTTTTCTCATATAACCATTAGCGCATTTAGTAAGAGCAACCCTTAGGAGCTCGCGCATAAGACATAAGAGGTTGACGTGTGCACTCAATAAAGTTAATTGTCACAAAGTGGCAAGGCCGGAGTTAGAGTTTATTGGCGGATACAGCCTAAGTGTACTTGCAACGCGCTTCTTACCCCTTCTCTACTATTTTGAGAGATGCGCCATCACCATCTCTCGAGGGACTTTGACAAAGGCTCTCTAGACTTCACGCCAACTACCACCACGAGTTGCCTCAGGCTCGGCCTCAACTTCACTACCGGGTAGGCCAAGGCCCTCAAGACATTCAACCTCGTGGGTCTTCTGATGGCCACCCTGACGAGGTCTCGGTAGCTTAAAAGCCTAAGGTAGTCATCGGGCTTGGTGTCGATGTATGTTAAGTCGTTCACTATTGAATAATAGGCCTTCACGACGTCGAAGCCCGCCTCCTCAACCAATGCCAGCACCTCCTCCATTGTGTACTCCCTGACGTAGTGCCTGTAGACGGGTTGCTTGCCCAAGAGCAACCTCAGCCTTCTGAACAGAGAGGCCACATTGGGCGTCGTGAGTATCAAGGTGCCCTTCATCTTCAACGCCTTGTTTATCTTAGCCAAGATCGAGGGAGCATAGTAGTAGTGGAGGTGCTCCAGGACCTCTGCGAAGAGGGCGCAATCGACGT
>Ga0080004_1062559_pt1 | contig 12101 bp, 17 predicted proteins | sample WasSprMetagenome_FD_69207 | JGI IMG/M metagenome (GOLD analysis project Ga0080004, IMG submission 69207) | Sulfidic aquatic microbial communities from Washburn Spring, Yellowstone National Park, USA - WS (SPADES assembly) (version 2) | ecosystem: Environmental > Aquatic > Thermal springs > Hot... | reverse complement strand
ACAGGTGCAGGTATCCTAAATCTCCACTCTCCTCCTCTGCCTCCCTCCCTTTCTCTTCTCTCTAATACCCTTCTCCTTGCCCTTGCCCTAATATCCCTAATTGTTCTTTCATATTCCCTATCATAACTCTCTAATCTCCTCCTTTGCCTGCCTAACACCTCACTTAAGTCCCTATACGACTTCCTAACACCTTCCGAATACCTCTTTATTCCAATACCAAACTCTTTCACTACATAACCAAACTCCTCTGCTAACACTCCTACCTGATCAAGCAACTTTTCAAATTCTTTTCTCAAATTAACCGTCACTTTTCTAAATTCTTCTTTTAACCCTTCCCCCATCCGACTAAAACTCTTATGAAAATCTTCAAAAGCCTCCGATGTCTCAACAAGATTTTTCTTAAGCTCAGGAACTATACTCTTTAGCTCTTGAACTTCTGCCTTTAAACCTCTCAAAAGATTCTGCTGTTCTCTTACCTCATCCTCTATACGCCTACCCCTTGCAGGTCTCGTACCAGGTGCACCAGGCACTATACCTATCGCCTCTGCACCTGCCTCATCATCCTCTTCTTCTCTATAAATATCCCTTGCTCTCCTTAACTCTTCCGCTTTTTCCTCAAAATCCCTTTCCGCCACCTTCTTACCTCCTCATCTTCCTTCTTAACTCCTCTTCCATCTTCTTTACCCTCTCTAATTCCCTCATCCACCTAAACCACATATACACATACTCATCTTCACTTAATATCACATGACATACATACATTATCGTAAATCTTATATCCATCAGCGCCTCCCACAAATCACCAGACTGAAAAAAGTAGAAAAAACGGTACCCTCACCTTTACTTTCTTGCCACAATACTTACAAGGCACCTCTACACTTGTCTGAACACCATAACTACCTTCCCACTTCCTTACAAACTCAAGTGCCTCTTTTGCTTCACTTAACAGCAACTCATCCACATCCTTCCCTATCACTACACTCCTTAACACATCATAATCATTCACTTCATCAAAACTCCTCTTCCCTTCCGGCATATAACCCCACAACCTCGGAAACCTTACCTGAATACTACCTATCTGAACCGGCTCTACATACTCATCAGGTATCTCTTTCTCTTCAAGTCTCATTAAGTCATACTTCACTACTTGCACCTCATCCTTGCACTCACACGTAAAACTCAAATTTATCTCATTACCTATACTATTCACCCTATGCGCCAAAAGCAACTTGTAAAAATCAGGCATCGTCATCTCCCTTACCTGCACATCTTTATCAAGCACTGTCCCCTGCACTACCCTTACAAGCCTCCTCACATAATCAATCTCATCCTCTACTCCCTCCTCAACAAGACACTTTACATCCTTTACCTTAAGCGGTCTCAAATGCACCACAGAAGGATACCCATGCTTACCTTTTGAAGACAACTTCACCGTTATCACCTGCTCATCTACTTTCTCCAATTCTCCTACTACAGCCTTTTGCTTCATTTCTTTTACTTCCTCAATTGTCAACATCTTTGCCATACTTCTTCACCTCCTCTTTCTTTTTTATGTTATTTCTATACCGTGCACCACTAATGACACCGACACCACTACCACCTCATTCTGCTCATATCCTAAATTCACAGTATCAATTCCAGTCGGATAACACTTCCTCAACCGATAAGACCCAACTCTCTTCCCTTTCCCATCCAATACATGCACCACTACATCCTTCATCCACTTTGATGGCAATTCCTTCAACTCCCTATAAGGCGTACCTGATACTACCTCTCCTATTATCAACCTGCGCCACTTGTTAAAATACTTCTGAACTGATAACTCTACATCTTCCCAAAACTCAATCTTCACATCATTCCTTGCTTCAAAATCAGATGGCAAAAAGTAATACCCTAATGCCTCTACTCTCACTTCTTCTGTCTCTAAATTAAACCAGACAGGAAACTGAACTGACCTTACTTGATACTTTAATCTGTCTGCATCACCAAAATCACGAGGCAACTCAACCTCAAAATTATATGCACGAAGAGGCTCCTTCACTATACCCGGAATTTGATACAATCCTATTGCCATCCTATTGAAAATATAAAACAAGCGAATAACTCTTTCAGAGTTACCTTTTACATCTGCACTGAACACCCCATTACACTATAGATTTACTGATCTGAATCTCCCTTTATTGGTAGACAAGGCATTACAATGCATATTTGATTAGAAGCTTCATAAACCTTTCTCAACTCCTCCTTTATTCCTAAACACATATCCGAAAACGCAACAAGCTTTTTCACAATATCCACAAACTCTTCTACTGTTAACATTGGGTTCCAAACAATGCCTGTATCTTTATCCTCTTCCCTCACTAAATACTCGCTTATCCATCTGATAGGGGTATAGTTTCCAATTCTGCACTCAAAGGAAAACTCTGGGATGTTTCTTACTTTGACCTTTCCATTGATTAGAATTTCCCTGTTCTTTTTATCAAGCCTTACCTTTTCTACATACTCTTTAAGGGCATTTTCATCTGCGGTTATAGTTAGATTGGAATACTCAGGAAGTTCCTCCTTTTCTTCCTTCATCACCATCGCCCATACATACCGCTGGTAGGCAAGTTGCGATTCTGCCAACTTTCTTCCAAGCTTTGAAATTTCCCAAAAACTATCAAAAATGGGCACCCTCGGAAGTTCTTTATTGAGATTATTTTTAAACTTTTCCACGTAAGAGGGAGTAGAAAGCACCCCGAAAACATAGAAGAAGATGTCTTCCTTTGTGACGCTAATATCGTTTAGTGCTTTTTGGAAAAGCTTTAGGGCTTGGTCTGAGATGTTGTCCTTCCTTTGAGAGACTGTGTCGTAAAGACTTTTTACTTCAGTGTATGTATAGAGAGGGAAGAGGACTACAGACGTAGTATGAAAACTTATATCTACTATTTTAGTGGTAATGAAAGCATCAAAAACCCTTCCCTTTCCTACACCACTTATCACAATAGCCAAATTCTCTGCCTCAGGCGTTGGAAAGATAGAGGGGAGGTGAGATATGGTATTGTTAAATACCCTATCAAAATACACCCGCATCGGAACAAATGGTCTATAAAACGCAGAGAACACTCTCTCTTCTTTAAACTTCTGATTTTCTCTAAGCCTAAACAACCATTGTCTCAAGGTGCTGTCCCACTTTATCTTCCTTTGGTTTCTTTCTATCTTCTCTTCCACGTTATCAGGTGTTATCTCTCCATTCAATACCCTTTCCAAGTGCTCATTGAAGGTGTCTATCAGTCTTCCCATGTGTTTTTTGAGGTCATCCCTTGAGAAATTATAAGCGTAGATGTCTCTTGCAGTTATCAAAGCTGATGAAGACGCATTGAATATTACCCCATCCAGCTTCACAAAGCTCTCAAACTCTTTTGCGCCTTGGTCTATCCAGTCATGGCTTTTGCTTGGAGTTATTTCCTGCCATGGGATTTGGTTGGGCTTTTTTTCCCATTCTCTTAATTCTGCAAACTTCTCTTCCCTTTTGGCACAGTCCCTAACTGCTTTATAGAATATTTTAGCAAGCCCTTTTTTGTCCTTTCTTTTTACCAAAAATAGCAAACACACACCCGCACGAGATTGGTTACCAAATATCTTGTCCCCTTGTCTTTTCCATTCCTCTCCCCTTGTCCTTGCATCTCCCTTTAGGTCATAGACATAAATCTCCGCAAACTCCTCGCTTAGGGCTTTTCTCACACCTCTTCCTGATAAACCTTTTATCCATCCGTTATTAAGAACAAAGCCTATTACCCCCTCCTCTATTCCGTCGCTTGCCATCCTAAGTGCTTGGATGTATGTGTCATACAGGCTATTCACATTTGTAGTTCCCAACTGCTTGGAATACTTCGCATAGGTCTGTTCTATTCTCATTCTTAGTTTTTTATACTCCACATTCCGCCTTCCCACATTTTCATTCTCCCTTCCTGCTCTCCATGGTGGATTGGAAATAATTACATTCACCTTTGCTCTTAGTTGAGCATCTACCAACTCCTTGAATTTTTCGGGAATAATCATAGGGAGCTTGAGTAATTGCTTCTCATATAGCTCTTCCATTAGAGAGAAACTGTCTGTCCAGAGGGCTGTTTCAAAAGAAAGGTGCTTTCCTGTCTTTTTTGCTATCGTGCTTTCTACGTTTTTAACCATTGCCATGTAAGAAAGGAGAAGGATTTCATTAGCCCAGATTTCTTTTCTTCGAAGTTTTTCTTCAAGCTTTTGAGGATCCATATTTTCTATGGCAAGGCTTACGAAGGTGCCTATTCCAGCAAAAGGTTCCAAAAGAACCACGCCTTCGTCACCTAAACTTTTTCCAAAGTGCTTTTGAATTAGGTAATTTACAAACTTGACTATGAAAGAGACTAAGGGTACAGGTGTATAGGCTATTCCCAACTCATCTGTGGTCTCCTTGAAGGCGACGCTGAAAAAGTTGGTATACAGATGCCCCAAAAACTCTTGCCTTTCCTCTTCATTCCTTAGCCTGCTTGCCCTTTCCTGAATCTGTTCATAGAACTTGTCTAACTTTCTGATGTAGTTCTGTAGAAAGTGCTTAAAGTATTCAAAAATGCCATCAAGTATCTCATCTACTTGGTTTTTGTGTTCAAAGACTGTATCAGATATAGGCTTGACAAGGATGTATTGCACTATAAGGTTTAGAGTATCTTGGTCTGAAATACTTCCATTCAAAAGGGTAGTAAGTGCACCTCTCAACTCTTCAAACTTTTGCCTAAAGGCTAGATCTTTTTCAAGAACAATTTGAATATAGGCTTTGAAATCCTGAACAGTTTTTACAGTTTCCTGTGTCCAGTATTTCAACTTAATTTATCAACATCTATTATTATAGCCTAAAACAACAACTCCTCCGCAATCCATCTCCACCTTATAGAAGATGGAGACTCCTTGCGGAGGCAAATAGGTTAAACTTATCACACTCCCTACGTATTGCATCAATAATATCTCTATACCTCCTTTTCACTTCACGAAATACCCTACGTTCCTCCCCTTCAGAGAAGATCTCACTGAAATCAACAGCTCCATTTATCATAACCTCCACAATCCTTAACTCTCCACTTTCCTCATCGTAATAAACCCCGTCAAACAATTCAAATTCCAACTCCTTTCCAGTCTTTCTATCTCTCAACACAGCCCAATAAACAGTACCCTCAGATTCCCCATCCCAAGGAATATATCTTGTTCCACAATCAACTACTTTCCAAGCCATACCTGCTACCTCCTTTTTTACCTTATGACTAAAATTTCATTCACCTTACACCAACTAAGTCTCTTCAAAGTAATCATACCAAAACCTTGCAGTAAACGTTACAACCTCATTAGCTTCATACCTCACTTCCCTTGCCTCAACAGAAAGCAGTGTCGCATTCCTAAGCACTATCGTCCTTATAGGATTACCTCTCCCATCAAGTAATCTCAACTGAACATCACCAGTCACATCAGCCCTATTTGCCTGCTCTCCACTACTCCAATCCCCTACAAGCTTCAACCAATTCATAAATGCATTTCTTACAGCCATATCCACTCCTTCCCAAAACTCAAGCTCAAGCTCCTTAGCTGCCGACTCCCTTCCATGTACAGCCCATGTCATCCACAGATAATGCAACTCAATTCTCTCAAACTCTCTCCCAGGCACCCTTGCTGATGTTGCCCTTAACCTCAATCCCTCAGGAAAACTTACACCTTGTGGTGTTCTTACAAATGTTACTTCCCAGAGATATGCCCTTAATGGCTCTGCTACTCCTGGTATTTGATTTATTGCTACTGTAGCCATATCTCAACACCTCCTTTTATTACCACTTTTTTAACTTAAACCTCCTCACACTTTCCCTCATACCACCTTTTAGTTCTTCTTCCAACTCTTCTATCACACTATCAATTTCTCCTTCTCTATAGCTCAGATAGAAAAACTCCTCACTATCAGGAACATAATGACACTTGCCTTCTAAGAATACCACTGCCTCTTTTGCATCATGTTCTTCTAAAACAGCATCAAACATCTCTATTACCTGCTCTTTTACCCACTCCTCTAACTCCTCCCTACTTCTCGCCAATACATCTCTCTCCTCCTCACCTAATTCCTCAATCCTCTCCCTTAATATTTCGATAAAGTCAACCCAAAGTGAACGATAATCAGCCTCACTTAAAATGATACCCTTTGTAAACATACCCTACACCTCCTTTCTTTTTATTTCCTCGCAAAAGCTCCTAACCCACCTCTATAATACTCATTTACAAGCTCAACAAACGACTTTCCCGAATCCACCTCTCTCCACTTCCCTTTCACAAAAATCATCGCCTCATCTACACCATACTCATCTAATAAACTCTCAAAACAATCACTCAAAAACTCCTCCATCTCCTTCTTAGTTATCTCCTCAGGATACCTATCAGCAAACTCCTCCCTCATCATCTCACCAAAATCTACCACCAAAGACCTAAACTCTGTCTCACTTAAAACAATCGCCTTTGTAAACATACCCTATGCCTCCTTCATATTATTATGTGTATTTATATTATATATAATACACATACCCCTTTACCTCCTTTATTCTTTTCTATCATCATACCAACATCTTATCACACTTCTCACATTAAGCACCACAGACTCTTTCCCATACCCATTCCTCTCAAAACTCATCATCAGAATATATCTCATCATACAACCTCTCAACCAAATCCTCAGACTCTATTAGCACTGCATAAAACCAACTAACTATTAAAGCAGCAAAAAGCGAAGGAACACGTGCTATCCGTTCAACCGAACGCTCTATTTCACTTAGCACCCTCATTGTATCCTCTAACACACTCTCAGCATCATCCGCCAAACGATCTAAATGCTTCACCATACGATCCATATAACGAGCTCTTTGCCTCCCCAATACCTCTAACAACTCCCTCACTACTCTCTCAATAGCTACAGAACTAAGAATACCACTCATTGCTTCTCCTCCTTCATATTATTATGTGTATTATATTATATATAAAACACATACCCTACACTCCACCCGCTCTCTCTTCAATCTGATAACCAAACCTCGTCACAATCGCCTTAAGCCAGATACCCCTAATCGCTCTTACAGGTACATAATACACTTCCACTGTAAGCATACCTTGATCCACCTGAGCTGGTGGATTATTACCTGTCCCAAGTGGGTCACTTATCACCGCATATCTCAATATGCCCATCCTTCTCTGTATACTATCAAAAAACTCCCTCAAAGTAGCAACTAACCTCTCCCTTGTAAAATCTGTCAACGGTTCAAACAAGAACGCATCCAGAAACCTACATACATTCTTCTTTATGTAATTAGTCAACCTCCTCACCTCAATGAAACTGAAATAACTTTCTTGCGTCTGTAATGTCCTGTTATTCCAAAGCGCTATCACACCTGGCTTCCTTATGAAACAATTCACTTGCACTGCATCCAATTCATCCCTCTCCGCTAAACTATAATATGCCTTCAAACCTAATACATTCACCCTACCCCTGTTCAATCCAGCAGGAACCCACCAAGGATCATATTCCCTGTCAATCTTTGCCATCATCCCCGCCACCACTCCACTGGGAGGAATAAACAACTGGACATCATTATCAAAATCATATGTCTTCAACCAAGGTGCAAATGCCATCCCATAACTACTACCTACACTAAAATTCGTCTGTCTCCAATTCTTTATATCTTCCACCTTATACACATCCTCAGGCACATCAACTAACGCCACCGCATCTCCTCTCTTCTCTGCTATATCAACAAGCTTTGCTCTTATCGTATCATCTCCTACCCCACCTTGTATTAACAAATCTATATCCCAAACTCCTCTATTTTGAAACTGTTCATAAACACTACCAATATTCCCAACAGTAGGATCCGCATCAACCCCACCTGCAAAACTTACTGCTGTCGTCACTTCCTTTGGCACTAAATTATAAGCATTTGGATTTACCTCTGCCCCTACATAATCATTTGTTTCAAGCACATTCTTTACCCAAATATTATTCCCATACCCATCTCTCGCATCAGGATTCAAACTTACAACTCCACTAAACCTTACCTCAGTAGACCCATCCGACAACATCTCCGCCACAATTAACTCAAAAGTCTTATTCGTAGTGCTTACATTCTTCACTGCAACAGAATAGTTATTACCTACTGCTCCCGGACTCTTACAATATACAATCATCACTGCATCAGCACCTAACGTATCCCAACCAGGAAACACTGGTCCACTTCTATCAGTTGCTACAGACAACCCAGTTGCTGGAATCGTAACTCCTTGCTCCGCATCACTCTTATTCACAACAATATACGCATACTTCGCAGCATCACCTACTGCCCTCACAACCCATAACCCACTATAACCCACTTCAAGAAAAGCAACTGCTGAATACTGCTCTACATACTCCTTATCAATTCTTCTCTGCGTAGAAGTATATAACTCCTTAAACTGCCTCACCGAGGTTACAAACTTTGGAACTACCTGCCCTCTCTTTGCCCTTATCACCTGAACTCCTGTCGAAGTGGGCACATTTGTTACGTACTGACTTAAATCAACCTCTGTCACTATTACGTTTGGTGATCTGAAAGTAGCCATATCCTACACCTCCTTTCAACTTCTCCTCATCTTAAATATAAAACTACCCCTCCAAAACCACCTAACTTTTTCTACATCTGCAAAGCACATGGCAACACCTCTTCCACCACAGTCCCGTCATCTAAAAACTTTTCCCCATAAAAATATTCCATCACCTTATCTACCAGTATCAAGGGACTATACTTCACTTCCCTCTCCCATATCTCTAACATTTTGTACCCATATCTTTTATAAACCTTCCTCTTCTCTTCATCCCTTACCCTTACCTTAGGCAAACTATGCCAGTAGTCTCCATTCACCTCAATAATCCATTTCTCCCTCTTATGAATAAAATCCGGAACAAAACCAGCTATAAATATCTTACCATCACCAACATACTGCCACTCATTCAGAAAATAACCTTGTAGCAATTCACAAACCATCTTCTCTAAACTCGTTGGCTTCACCTCTCCTATTCTCTTCAATTGCCTCTCAATAACTTCTCTACCTTTCTCACTTTTAAAATACTCCCGATAACACTCCCAACTACAAAACTTTCTATTTTTCCCACTTTCTTGTACCTCAAACTCCTTACCACAATTCAAACAAACTTTTTTCACTCTTTTCATTCTATACTTACTAGAACAATCTAAGCTACAACACTTCCTAAGTTCCTTCATTGATTCTGGAACCTCAACCTCTTTACCACAAACCGGACATGTTTTCTTTACCCTCTTCCTTCTATACTCATGACTACAATCATAACTACAAAACTTTTTCTTAGAAACTTCATGTTTCCACACCTCAAATTCTTTTTCACAATTTAAACACTTTACTTTTACCCTCTTTCTCATCCCCAAATAAGCACACTCCTTACTACAAAACTTTTTCTTTAATGCCACATGCATAGCTACAAAAAATTCTTTCCCACAATGCAAACATACTTTTCTCACTAACATTTCTCTTTCCTTCATTCGTTTATATTCCATATAGCACTTTCTACTACAACATTTTGCATCTTTTCTACTTTCTACTACCTCAAATTCTTTCCCGCAAATCAAACACACCTTTCTAACCCTCTTCCACATACTCCTCCAATAGCACTCTGCGCTACAAAACTTTCTCTCTTCCTCATACTGGGGAACTATAAATTCCTTACCACAATTTGGACATATCTTCTTTACAAATTTTCCTTTACCTAACTGCATACCCATATCATCAGAAACTACTAAACTTTCCTCAGCAACCATAACTGAACCAACAGTCTCCATAACCTTCTCCTTACAACTTCAAAATACAAGGCAAAACCTCATCAACTATTACCCCCTCCTGCCCCTCTTGCCAAACCATTGCCCCCACCTTCCACCTAACTTTGACTTCTTTCAAGGGTCTGTACTGCACAAACCCCTCAGGCACTACACCATATTCACCAGTCCCAAGCCCCTTTACACCCATCTGAAGCATAAAACTCAACACCTGCAACTCTCCTTCTATCCTATACAATTTCATACCCTTCTCTCTCAATACCATCTCAACCGCTGGCGGATTAACACTCTCAAGTAACATACTCACCGGTAACTCCACTGAATAACTTCCATCAGCTGAAACTGCAAGAATACTTGAACTCCTCCTTAACTGAGACAACAACACACCTACCAAATCCATCGCCACCCTTCCAAACGGTACAAATACTGCTAATCTATACCTCACCTCAATTGACATTAACTTCACTCCTACATACTTCCCCAAATCATTCATATACACATAAGGCGTCTCCGCCCTCCTATACCCTGTCATACCCTTCCCATAATCCACACCATCAACTTTCAAAAACACAAGCGGTTTATCAGGCACCTTCACTTCTAACTTACTAAAATCCACTTGCGCTTGTCTCCTTGCTATATTCAAAAACTCCTCACTTTCATGCTGAACAAAAAACAAATCCTCATCTCTTAATACCAATGCATCTCTTACCTCTGCTAATACAGTCCTGTTTAATGCATCAAGCACCTTACTCCACCTCTAACTCTTCCTTTCCCCTTCTTTTTGTCGCCTCCCTTCTACTTAGTATCTCTCCTACCTCCTTTGGTACATAACCTCTCTTTATCCAACGCAATGCCTCCTTTGGCTTCATCCCTAAACTTCTCCAACCTGCTATCTCCCTTGCATCAGTCACACCAGCTCTTATCCACTCAGCCACTTCTTTTGGCTTAAGCCCTATCTCCTCATAATCTATTGCATCGTCAGGATACACCACTCCTACCTCTACCCACCCCTTCGCCTCCGCTGCAGTAAAACCTCTGTCCGCCCACTCAACTGCTTCCTCTGGTCTAAAACCCCTCTTAAACCAACTCAATGCTTCATTCGGCGTAAACCCTAAATCATACCAATCCTTCGCCTCATCTGCTCCTGAAATAGCTTTACGCCAAGCCTCCCTCTCCCTTTCACTTGGAAAGTATTTTTGCCACTTTTTCTCTTCCCTTCTCCTCTGAATCAATCCAAAAAACTCATCCACTCTTTCCATAACCCACTACTCTTCTCCTTTTCTCTTTCTTCTTTCCCTTGCAGCTTTCTGCCTCCACCCTGGAAACAACTTGTCAGCCGCACTTGCACAAAACGCTTCAGGGTCTGTTATCTCTGGATAAGTTCTCTTTATCTTAGCTATACACTTCCTTACACCACCTTCACCTGCTGGAGTTCCACCTGTCAACGTATTCCAAAACTGCCTCAAACTTTCCTTCGTCCACCCCCTGGGAAGCTCCTCCCACTGCTCAGTCAATGCCCTATAAAGCTCCTTCACTTCAGAAAGAGACCTGCCTATCCTTGCCTTCCTAACAACCATCTTCTTTACACTTTCATACAGCTTTTTCATTACCTACCACCTCCTCATCATTTTTTACAACTTGTTTTCCAACGCTAACAACTTCCTTAAAATCCTCCTCAACACCTCTACTATCCTCCCTACAGTTTCCGCATCATTTCTTAAATCACCATCATCCAAAATCTCTGCAATTTCCTCTATATCTATCTCTGCCTCAACTAAACAAGCAATCGCCTCATCCAAATTCTCAATCGCATTTTTTACAAGCTTCACTAACAAATCAAACTCTTGTGGCGTAAGTCCTGTAATCCTCCTTGCCATCTCTACCACCTCCTACCTCTGCTTTTTCTACCATATCATCAACACCTCTATCACACCTACTACACGAGAAGACGAACAACAACGTCTGCATCTGATACACGCATCTTCCACTCCAATACATTATTATACTGTAACACAAACACAGATGGCTTTATATCTTGCACAAACCTCACAAAAACTGGCTTAGTGAATTGCTCAAAACTCTTCAACTGAGCTAATTCTTCAAATACCCCTGCACTTGCCACAACATCACCTACCCTAAGACTCACTCCTTCCTGCCTTAAAAGAATATCAGGAACACATACTTCAAACCCCATTGTCAAAATCCATCCCAAAGTATCTTGCTCTGTTT
>Ga0080004_1220793_pt1 | contig 12102 bp, 15 predicted proteins | sample WasSprMetagenome_FD_69207 | JGI IMG/M metagenome (GOLD analysis project Ga0080004, IMG submission 69207) | Sulfidic aquatic microbial communities from Washburn Spring, Yellowstone National Park, USA - WS (SPADES assembly) (version 2) | ecosystem: Environmental > Aquatic > Thermal springs > Hot... | reverse complement strand
ACAAGGATTACGTTACTCGGAGTTGCTCCTGCCATATTTTCCTCACCAAAGATGTTGAAAGGCATCTACTGGTTTTAAACAATTAAACTTTATGGGTATTTAAATATTTTCAACTAAATTGAACCCGATCCTGAAGCATGAGGTTTTCCCATGTGGAGATTCCGGGCCTCTAAGCCCGCAAATATAAGGATAGCCGGTAGGCCCTTGACCCTTTATATAACTGATTAAAGACCTCTTTACTAGGGGTTTTTAGCTCACGTTTTTTTTTAACGTGGGGGATGTGAACTCATGGGTGGTGCAACGGGTTCTACTCCGTGGTATACGAGAGTAGAGAGGAGGGGGTTTAGTGAGGAGACTAGGAGACTTACCCTCAAGAGGGTTAAGCTCAAACTCGGGTTTACCGAGACGCTTGAAGCTAATCGGGAAATACGCGGGTTTAACCATGAAGAGGAATAGCGTGAGGAAATACGCCAGTAGAAATAAGCCACTCTTACCCAAGTACATGAGGAAAGTGGCTTGAAGGCTAATGATAAAAAGCAATGCCGAGGGGAGTAACAAGGTTCACACAGAGCAGAATCGGAGAGCTAAAGATATCAGAGGCTAGATACGAGGACCTGCTAAGCGAGGCAAACCGGTACCACCCAAGATACCTCGAAGAACTCGCCAGGCTCCTCCAGAAAAAACGAGTAAAGGCAACTGTGATGGCGTAATGTTCACTCTATCACGGCTAGCACTGGGTATACCAACCTCTCCCCTGTCTCTTCCCGTTTCACGACTAGTCTTGCCATGACCAACTGTCTCCTTCTGTATTCAATAATGTTTTTTTCTACCTTATCGGCCTCGACCGAGAATTCCGTGTTGAACTTCCTGTTGCTTTCTTTATTCCTAGAAATAGTCCTCATAGTAAGTACACCAAGGTCTCAGGGGGAACTCCTGCGTCAAGTCTTCGCTACTAACCCCTTTTTCCCTCTCTTTGTTACTTACTTGCTCCCTTATGTCGTAGGCTGAAATAGTTAAGCGTAGCTTGTTGCTCTGGATCACGGCCTTGTGTGGCTTCACGCCTCTCTGCGCACCAGTATATTCAATGTTGTTTACTTATATGATGAATGGGGCTTGGCGCTCCTCAGCTGGTGAAGCGACCCCTGTGTTTTCCAGTTCCTCCATGGAACATAAATGGTTAGGTAGAGATAGCCTTTATAATCAGCTATTACTCCAATGCCCTTCCTGATACCGTACAATCTACCCATATCCCTTATGTTCCACAGCTACTCTGAGAGGTTTCTAAACGTTGTTGGGTGCTGTACCTCATCAGCTAGCCAGCCCGTCTTTACATTGACCACCAGATTTTCCTCGAATAAGTAAAGGTCTCCAGAGGCAGGCCAAGACTCTATAAACGACGGCGTCATGAGTGCCTGCATTATCAAAAATGGAAGGAATGATTTGTCGTGATCCACTAGTACATATACTGCTTTGAGCTCGAACTATAGGCTTTTTACATCTTCGATTCCAATCATTTGATCTTCATCGAGGCCTAAGGCGCTTTTCATGCGTTTTAGTAACTGATCGTCTTTTTCTCAGTTTATCGTTTATACGGTTAAGTATCTTGCTCCATGCCAGCGCGTGCTTTTTTTGCATGTGGGCAGTTAAATCATTGATAAAGGACATTATCGCCTCCCGGTCTTCATCTCTACGGGTACTGTCTATTCTACTCTATTCATCCTTTGGGGGATAGGCTGTTCTTAAGTATTGAAGCGTCCTGTATACTGGCATCCTAATACTGTAGTCTAGGTAGACCTATATATACTCTTTTATCTCCTCGGCTTGTGAAGCATATAATAGTAGACCACGTTTCACCCTCATGCCTTTCTTATCAAAGGTCTTCTTGTATGAGATGCCCAGGAGATCACCTGTCTTGTAAAACCAGTTTCTCCAAATCCCAATGTTGCTGAAATCAGAATTCAAAAAAGCCACCGAGCTTTGAATTAGGAAGAGCCTGATATATAAGTATGCATGCTCTGTAACTTTATAAGCATCTGTGCTATATGTGTTTTTGGTGTGTGTTTTGAAAAACAAAAGGAGCAAAGTTAAGAGGGTGCAAGTTACCTTTACAGGTGAGCAATGGGGCTTAATAGAGGTGTTCAGGGGGATCATGGGAAGCGAGGATGCAGAGATCGTGAGGAACATAGTGCTTGCATGGCTCGCAGAGAAATCCGTAGTCTCCAGCAAGGTCAAGAAGACAGTGGAGAGCCGATGAGGGGACTGGCTTGAGAGAGTTGAGAGTGATATCTCTGTTTTCTGGTGCCGGAGGACTGGATCTGGGTTTTGCTCAGAGCGGGTACAAGATAGCGTTTGCCAACGACGTACTCGAGCCCGCACTGCGCACTTATTCCACTAACTTTGGGCTGAAGCTTGCTAGTTGCGAAGGGAGGAAAGTAACTGAGGCCCGGCCAGGCACAGCTCTCGTGTGCGATATTGCTCAAATAGACTTCAAACCGCTTAAGGAGCCGGGGCCAGACGTAGTTGTCGGAGGCCCACCTTGCCAGGATTTCTCTCTTGTCAGGGGGCCGGAGTGGGACAGGAAGGGTATAGGGGTGAAGCGGGGGAGGCTCTACGCCCACTTTGTCCGGGCGCTGGCAGTCCTCCAGCCCAAAGCATTTCTATTCGAGAACGTGCCAGGCCTCACTTCAGCCAATAAAGGCTTAGCGTACAAGGTCATACTCGAAGATCTCTCCAACCTGAGCCTCAGGTGGAGCGAGGTTAAGAGTGACATAGACAATGAGAGCCCAGCTGAGCGAGTGCAGGGCTACCACATTATTCTCTCAGAGGTGATTGACTTCTCGCATTTCGGAGTCCCGCAGAGCAGGGACCGCCTCATAATAGTCGGGGTGAGGAAAGACCTAGTGAAGACCCTCAACGAGGTCTGGAGGATAAAATCAGCGTTCACGAGGAAGCTTAAAGAATCCGCGGGGCTCTTTCCAAAGTACCCTCTGACAGCGATCGAGGTGTTCGAGGGCAGGAGGCTCGACGAGCTGGACGCTGAGTACAAGGAGGTCATGGAGAGGTGGAATGGCGTGTGGCTTGAAGTAAACACTGAGAAAGCTTGGAAGTGGAAGCGTGAAGTATGGGACAAGCTCACCTTCAGCATTATAGAAGACTATCTCGCAGTAAATAAGATAAAGAGCACCACCAGAGAAGAGCTGGAGGAGGCGCTGGAGGAGCATGAGGAGGTCCTCAGAGAGCTCGGCTACTACGGAGTCTCCGTCTCGAGCATCAATCCCCCAGATGGAACAAATGCTCTCCCAGAAGACGATCCAGCAGTGGTTGAGCGGATGAAGAGAATACCTCCCGATGAGAATCACGATTTTGTCCGCGGAACCAAGTGGGAGGTCGAGGGAAAGGGGATAAGCCTCGTCTACCGCAGACTACACCCGCTAAAGCCCTCCTACACCATAGTAGCTTACGGAGGAGGCGGCACGCACGGATACCACTACGACCGAGACCGAGCAACACTCACCCTCAGAGAGCGGGCAAGGCTCCAGACATTCCCCGACACATTCCTCTTCTATGGCTCAAAGACCCAGATAAGAGCACAGATAGGAGAAGCTGTCCCTCCGCTCGCCGCCAAGAGATTGGCACAGGCGTTGGCAGAGGTTCTAGCAGAAGTTTAAGAATGTCGGCGAGGAGGCATGGTTCGTAATCGGTTAATCCCGAGGAAACAGCTATCTAAAATTCCAGAAAAAGCTTGGGTTGTTTATTTTTATGTCGTTTATCAACAAATATTATGCTACAATGATATCCTTAGCAGTGCTTTGTGCTCTGCTCTACTATGTTGTCAAGCTCCGTTTAGAGAGACTGTTTAATTTCATGCTATTTGCAACTATATGGCTACAGCTCGAGTTCGCATACAGGTAGTGGTGCTGGTGATGAAGCATAGAGAATCTTACTCGGTTTTCGGGCTTTTTGAATTGAGTAAAAGTCAAGAGCTCATTGATGGCATAACTATTGTCTCTCCGTATATCAAATTCTACTTCACGAACGCTGGAGCTTCTCCTGCTCACTGCGTCTACGTAAAAAGTTATTGCAATAAGAAAGGAATTTAATGCTATATTGAGCCGTAAGGCACAACTAATAAAGCACATCCTCCAGCGGGTATGCGGCACAAAAATCGAGAGAGCATTTATCCCTCCAGGAGAGGCGGTTATTATTTCGATAGAACTACGCTATATAGAAAAATGCGCTCAGGGCGATGAGCAGGTGCTTTATGCATTATGTTCTCAAAATGTGCAGAGCACGGAGATCTGCACAAAAGTAGTGGAAATAACAACTTTAGACAAAGGTGTTCAAATCTATAGAATTTTAACTTGAGAGAAGAGCCTCCTGGCATAATTTTGAAGTCGCCGAACTTAGTGAAGTATGAATTCCTGTAGTATCAGGCTTAAAATCAGAGAAAAAGTAGCAGTCTCGCCTAGAAAAGACGTTTGGAAAGCTTCTCGTATTACAAATTGTGCACTATACTATCCCAATCCTCTTTTTTCTTCATTAGGAGTCCTGAGTTCACTATGAAGTGAAGAGTTCTTGAGAAGTCTCCTATGCCTTCGAACCCTATTTTCATGTCGTCTCTTATGTTCCTGCCTTTCTGCCTGAGGAATTCCTTTAGATTTTTCAAGTAAATGTCTTCCTCGGGGTGCCAGAAGCCGAGGTACTTATTTACTATTATCCTCTTCACTTTTACCTCGCAGTCTGCTTCGATAATGCTGTACTTGTTCTTGATGTGCTCTGAGACCTTTGCTTTGTCGAGGAAGCCTGCTACGTATGCAGGCAGGGATGAGAATTCTGGTAGTGAGTCCCATATCTCGCTGAGCTCTTCTTCTCTCAGGAGGCCGCGCTCCAGTGCTGTCTTCATGAGCTTGTCTCTGATTACGCTTATCTTCTTGAAGAATGCTATAAGGTGCTCCCGGGTTACACCTACTCGGACTAAGACATATACGTCGCTGTGCTCTATCTGCGCGCCGGGTATGTCGAGCCAGATTCCGTTGAGCTTTGTGGTTTTAATGCTTATTTTGAGCTCAGGTCTTCTCCCATTTACGCTCTTTATGTCTGATGGGAGGAACTCCTCGAGCAGGCCACGCCTGTAGTCCAGCACAGCTGATAAGCCGTATTTTTCACGCAACCACTTGACAAATGCTATTTCGCCGAGAAAGCCCCTAATAGTGTCTGCCCACAGCTGTCCGAGGTCTCTCTGCCTAGCAGTGCCATAGTCTGTTGCAGCAATCCTTGGGGCAAGTCGGAGGGCGTGAAGAGCCGCCTTCAAGTAGTCATTTTCATCGAGCACCACAGAGCTCCAGCCCAGCCACTTAATCCACTCGTTGATTCCTCCCAGCTGATCAACATCGAGTCCCCTCACAGCGCCTTCGCATAGATCCTCCTCAAAACCCCTGAAAGCCTTTGGGATCTCATCTCGGGCTACGGCTGAAGAAACCCTATGAGTGCACGCTTTAATTTTATCACTCAAGTTTTTTCCCACCGCTGAAAAGCCTAAATATAATAATTGAAGGACTGTGTAATATATTAACTAGTGCAGGCTGGGCGGGGCTGAAGCGTGCTGGCAACCGAGCCCGATAAGATTGAGGAGTTCAGAAAGAGAATTATTGAGTGGTATGGACTGCATGGAGATATTCGTCTGCCTTGGAGAAGCGCAAGGAGTGGCTGGGAGGTTCTTGTAGCGTCTTTTTTGCTCAGAAAGACTGCTACCAAGCAGGTGGCAAAAATTTACGTGGAATTTATTCGAAGATATCCAGGCCCCCAAGCCCTGCTCAAAGCTAGTGAGGAAGAGGTTAGAGAGCTGATTAAGCCGCTGGGCATTGAGCACCAGCGCTCAAAACACCTTATTGCGCTGGCTCGCGAGCTTGTTGGGCGCTTCGGCGGACGGGTACCGTGTGATAAAGAGAGTCTGAAAGAACTGCCGGGAGTCGGCGACTACATTGCTTCGGAAGTCCTCCTTGTAGCCTGCAATCAGCCGGAGCCACTTCTAGATAGAAACATGATTAGAGTTTTAGAGAGAGTCTTTGGGGTAAAGTCCTTAAAGAAGAGGCCACACACTGATAAGGCGCTCTGGCACTTTGCCAAGACAATTGTTCCAGCAGAACCAGGGCAGGCGAGGAAGTTCAACTACGGAGTTCTCGACTTTGCCCGCAAGATATGCATATCGCGCAGTCCCAAATGCCCCGCATGCCCTCTCAGAGAAATCTGCTTCTTTTATGCGGCGGGAAGGCCGAATCCATAAAGTATGCTTGCTGAAAATCTCATGGGATCATCTGTCACTATAGTGTATACACTAACTAATATAGAACACATCTGTGATACATTAAATTTATTAGTTAATTATTTCAACATAATTTAATGGGTAAGAAAAATGTCAATTTTAGTCGAATCATCTCAAATTTTGTGGAGAGCGAAGAAGAGCTGGGGTCCCGACGTAGAGATGATTTTGCCCCTGCCGATCGCGGTGGCTGTAGAATCAAAAAATAATTTTGGCCAGGCGCTCGAGGACTTTGACCAGATTATAGGCTATCGCATGGCTAAGAAATATGATGCGGTGATACTGAGGGTTGAAAAACGAGTAGAAGGAGACAGGGACAAGCTTAAGCTTGTTCTTGAGCAGGCCGGCAGGCTCGGGATTGGAGTTGTAGTGAATGGGAATTCCTATTCACCACTAATGGGCACTGAAAGAGTACTCGCGCGGGCATGCCTAGATCTCGCTTCAGATCCCAGCGAGCTTATAAGGGGGATGCAATCTGCTTCACAGATATTAAAGATGCCGCTGGATAGATTGTTTGTCTTTAGAGAATTCTTCGAGGTGAGATCTCGTGAGTAGCGGGATTCCCATTTCTCGCAGGAGGCTCGTTGAGTCAATTAAAAACGACCCATTTATAGATGCAGCTTTCATAGGCTATTTAATAGCTCGGGGGGAGTGGCTTGACGTGGTTCAGAAGCAGGCTCGAGTATACAGTGAGATAGGGGACATTGGAGAGGGAACTGCGACTTTCCGCATGTACAAAGGAGAGGTTAAGAAGTACATTGTCACTAAATTTGGGCGCGTATATGAGCGGGGACTTGAGATCCAAATAGAGAAAAATGGTGAAGAAAAAGCCCGAAGAGCGTGGCGTGCGGCGATAACACTCCTGCTGTCCAAGCAGTTAATGGACAGAGCGGGAGTAGGACTCGGCAAGCTTCTGCCTGCAGAATATGCTAGGCTGGAGAGCATTGTCCCGGTTCTCAACGCACTTGTGGACGAGAAGACGAGAAAGAAAGGGGTGAGTGCTCCAACGGCTGTAAAAAACGTGCTAAAGAGGCTCAGTGGCGAGCAGGTTGCCAGCTTAGCCCCAATACTCTGGTGGACTAACTTGGTAATGGAGAGCGAGGTCTTTGAGGGCTTGCTGAAATTCCATTACATAGTGGCAAGCAGTCCTCACACAGCGGAGTTCGTAAAGAGTACCGAGGACTGCTTGGTGCGAGTAGATGGGCACATATTAGACTACAGCTACATGGAGTATGAGGTGCTGAAGGGCTTGCTAAGCCGTTGCACGGAGCTGAGGGGGCAGTACATAAACAAGCTTCAGAACGCTGTAATATTTGCGAAGCTGTGGAGAAACAGCGTGAAGAACCCGCAGGCATGGTCGTGGTTCTTAAAGAACGAGGTTCTCACATACACTCTATCAGTATATCTCACTGAGATACAGAGCCTTCTAGGCTTGGAAAAGCGGAGACTGAATATCTTGGCGCTACTTGCACCTAAAAGCGGTGTATATGGGGGCCCTGCCTCGGCGCTGGCAACGCTGATTTTAATGTCCCCCATATTTATGCAGTATGTTATTGAGGCGCGCAGGGAGGTGGCGGTTACTCCCGCAGACATAGTAACTGCTCTGCTGAGGATTGCTAGATCGCATGGACCTGCAGAGGACTTCAGCGTAGACATGCGTGAAGTTGCAGAGGAGATTGTAAAATTCTGGGATGAAAAGGATATATCTCGACGGCTTAAGCTGTACACGAAGGATGATATATCACCGGACTCCATATACAGCAATGAGGCACTCACAACATCACTTTCCCTACTCATTAATGCAGGTGTTAGTGGAATTGACATCATTACTAATAAAAAGCCGGAGCTGAGATTGCCACCTAGAATGCTTGGATTCGACTCGCTATACGTAAGGACAGAGCAGTTCTTAACAATTCTTAGAACTATATGGACATAGGGTGATGCAAGATGAGCTCGTCCTGCACTGAAGCATTCAGGAGATTCATTGAGGAGGCGCTAGGCAGGCTATCTTTTGATGAAGTTGTGAGAAGATTCAGGGAAGGACTTGCTGAGAACCCCGTTTTTTCAGACATCGAAAAAAGCGGCGCTCTGGGTAAGAACATAATAATCATACTCGGCGGAAGAGGGTGCGGAAAGACCCTGCTGTTGAGGTATATCAAGTATAAATTAGAGAGCGACAGCTGGGTATTCAAGTACATTAATGGCACAGAGTTCATCAAGCCTGTAAAACAGCAAGCTGAAAAAATACTCCAGAACATTATAGCCGAGGAAGAGTCCAAGCTATCAGGGGAGACCGCCTCTAAATTGGCAGTTGCTATAGACGATGTTGCAGAGGCAGTCGAGATCGCCGCTGACTTCCTCAAAAAGCAGATAGAGCTTGCTAAGAAATACGAGGGGAGATTTAAGCTGATTTTAGCCACTCAAAGTGAGCGTGGAGGCACGCTGATCTTGCTGAGAAAGACACTGCCAGAAGCTTCATTTGCCGAGATGTTTTTCGGGGAGCGTCCAGAGGGAAGCATAGTTGAAAGCTTTAAGACCAGCTATATTGATAGAAGAACTGTAACGCTGTTCAGAGGCGCAGCCCTGATAAACCTTGATGCTTATTGGTCAAGTATGCGAGATCTGGACAGAGTAGAAGACCTCGCTGAAGCCATCGTTAAAATAGCCGAGTTTTATGCCAGAAACGCGCCAATATATTGTTCTGACGCATTGAAGCAGGTTTCGGAGGTTAAGCATGGGTTGGCCTTGATCGCTCTGTCTACTATGCCGAAAATCACAGATGATCAGGATGTAACAGCAATAATAGAGTACAGGAGAGAAGAAGATGGAGCACTTAATGGTCTAGGTATTGCAGAGTTGCTGACAAAATTATTCGTGGATCCAGATATAAGGGACATTGCATTCGAAGCCGAAAAAACCTACAGTGTATTAAAGAACGTTAAAACCAGCATAAACACAGATGCGGTCGAGAATGCCTTGCTTAAAATAGCTTCTGAAACAGACTATATGACGGCGCTCGAGAATATTCCAGTAAAAAGCATTGTGCCCATTCAGCTCCAGCCCGGCACCGCGACTACCAAGCCTGTACAACAAGCTGGAAAGCCCTCACGGAAGTACGGTCCTCGGGTAAATGCTATCGAGGTCAAGTTAGCGAGATCGGGAAGAGAGATCACAAGATACATTATACTGGCAAGCCTCAAGACCGACAGAAGAGGCTACATCGTGACTAGCTCTATAGATAAGATCAGAGAACTCGTTGAGTTAAAACTGCCCAGCAAGGCCGAGGAAAGATACTTAGTCGTGATTGTTCCTACGTGGCAAAGCCTTACGGCAGTGTATAAAGCCCTAGGGCCCGAACACATAAAGAGGAAGGGAGTAGATATACTGCCCATTTTCATAGATGAATTGAGTGACTTGGAAAAAGTCTTTATATTGCAAACAATTAATGAAATGCTCCCCGCGAAATTCCAAAGCATCGCGCGAAAAATACTAGCAGGTACTTTGCTACTAAGTCTGCGAGACGAGCGAAGAATACCCCACTTAGCCTACCTCATGCTACCCTATGTTGCATAATTCATCATTTTTGCTCTGCTCAGCTAGGTTTTTCAACACTCCATTCCTAGATGCTTATATTACACTATCTCAGCACAAGAATTAAGCCGTAACATGATAAATAAAAGGGGAGCCTACTACCAGAATACGTGAGGAAAGTGACTTGGAGGCTTTATTGTGAGCTACTTCGTTGGTAGGACACCTCTAGGGGAGTCTTATGTGATGTTAAGAGGGTTATCGAGTATTATAGTGTAAAAACCCAGAAAAATCGGTGCCATCGTAAGCCTCAAAACACTAGACCCAGCACTAAATACATCGTGAAAAACGAGGGAGGAGAGAGCCAAGCCATTACTAAAAGTTCATAGAGAATTAAGAGGAGGGTGAGAAAAGTGGTTAAATGCCCCTACTATGGTACGAAGGTGAATTTAAGATCCACAAGACCTGGCGATTCAGGTTCTACGAGGTAGAGAGACTAGAATGCCCCAGGTGCCATGGAGTATTCAACCACTACCAAGGAGTAAGCACTAGTGGTAGGAAATCAGAGTTTGTGATCAGGATTAAGCCCAGAAGGCTTGGTTCTGGTTGAAGCATATGGTATCTAACTTGTTGAGCGAAGAGGAGAGGAAAAGCCTCGATTTGATATTGGGAAATCTAAGACTACTTACTGGAAAAGACAAAATAGATGCCAGCGAGATAAATGATTTGCTATAGAAGCTAAAGAGCAAAGAACCAAAGCAATATATCAACAACCTGCCCATCGGCTCTAAGCCAGAGCAAGTACTACGTGAGTTCTTCCTAGCTCATACCTCTCCACTAGCAAAATATATGGAAAGCTATCGCTACATTTGCACTGTAATTTACATGGTTAAATCAAGCAACTTGATAGATGAGCGCTTGGCTTTTCACGCTCAACTAGACATTGCGTAATTTCGGTTGCGCATGGCTGACGTCAACTGTTGCACATGGTTACATACTAATTGCCGGGAACTGTTAATTATGGTTGACGTCAGCCATGCGCACCTGTTGCGTATGTTGAGCGCGGGGGATCCCCCTAGAGTAATGCTTTCACAGTATTTTCCTATTTTGGGAAAACCCGATAAAGCCATCTCCTCATGGAGGGATCCCTCCATATTACGCCTGTTTTCAAACGCTTCTTGGAAACGCTCCATGCTCAACCATGCGCACCACATCAGCGAACTCGAAGCTAAGACGCTACTCGGAAAATACTTTTTATCTACTCTGGGGTAGCTGAGATATGAGGAACCTTCTATGCATGTCGAGAGGCCACTAGATATGATGGAGTTTGTAGACCTGCTCATCATATTAACCTATACACTACTTTCAAGGGTTGACATACTTTTAACTGGGTTCATAAGGTGTGTCAACCATAATTTGTACTTGGATGGTCTATATGAAGCTCGGAGATGTAGATCTGTTACGTGAATTGTCGGGGAGGTTAACCCAGCGGAGATCGCTAGAAAATATGGAGTCTCTACACAAGCGGTCTTTAAGCATGTTATGAGACTCATGGTGAAGGAGTCAGTAGTTTAGTCTCCTGGGGCCGCTATGTACTAAGCGATAGATGGAGGGCACTACTTGTATATGCTCCAAGAATAGGAGTTGAAGACGCAGTGCCTTGCCTGCAAAGTACTCGACCTAAATCTGCTGGTTTCCTAAAAATGCTTTCTATATGTACAAACGATCTCTTGACCACACTCACAGAGCCTTGCGGAGGTCAGCTTCAACCTCAGACCTGGGTGACTGAAGCTTGGAGCCCGAATATTGTGGTAGGGCGAGTCCCCCAGAACCACTGGTGCTACGGTAATTTGTAGCTCAACATCTGTGAGCTTTTCAAGAAAATACCATGCCGTAGTTCCTCCTCCCGCGACGAGAACGTTTCTCGCGCCGTAATCATTGGCTAGAACGGACAGCATGAACTCGGGTTCTATTGGATACTTGTCACTCATGATAACATCCACGTTCTTTTTTCTCAGCTCAAGCATTTTTCCCTGAGGATAAAGCCTGGAGTAGCCGAAAACAACTATGTTATTCACGTTAGTATCAAAGAACTTATGGTTAGTGTTGATTTCTCCTCGGGGGTCTACCAGCGCCTTGGTTATCTTTTTTCCCTTAACGGAGAAATCAAGCCCGCTGTGAATAAGTGTACGCCAACCAACAATAATTGCGTCGGCCCATCTCATAGCCTGGTAAAACCTCTCCTCATCATGAGG
>Ga0080004_1131631_pt1 | contig 12106 bp, 8 predicted proteins | sample WasSprMetagenome_FD_69207 | JGI IMG/M metagenome (GOLD analysis project Ga0080004, IMG submission 69207) | Sulfidic aquatic microbial communities from Washburn Spring, Yellowstone National Park, USA - WS (SPADES assembly) (version 2) | ecosystem: Environmental > Aquatic > Thermal springs > Hot... | reverse complement strand
AGCCCATAGACCTTTAACGGCATCAAAAAGCCTCCCAAAGACACATATTAATTATAATTAATTATGGATCACCTAGCCTTTAAGAGGCCTGGAAGACCGATGGAAAACTTTATCTTGTCAGCATCCTAAATTAGGCGCTGAATTTTGATCTGCGAAATGAACATCGGATCCCTTTCTGTCCGAAAGAAGGCTGAAGGTGTGCGCTAGAAGATGTGTGGATAGCAAACATTAATGGTAAATCGCCTGGTTAAAAGGGTCCTTGACCTTAATATATAAGGTCCACACTAGAGACCACCTATGTAGGGTAACATTTAAAAGTTGAAACGAGAAATCTTTAAGGTGAGGGCTGAGTGATGGTAAGGTTTGCAGTGCATCTGTTCCTTTGGACCGAAGTATTTGATGAAGCAGCGCTACCCCTAATTAAGAAGGCGAAGGAGATAGGATACGAAGGTGTAGAGGTTCCCCTAATTCACCTCGACCCATTAACTCCTAGCCTGCTGAAGAAAGCGAAAAAAGAGCTTGAGAAGAATGATATGGGATGTGTTGGGAGTACGGGGCTACCCCTTGATAGGGACATAACGAGCTCCGATGAGGCAACTAGGGCTCGGGGAATAGAATATCTGAAACGGTGCGTCGAAATCGTATCAGAACTTGGCAGTGACGCCTTGACAGGGTCTCTATATGCAGCCTGGGGGAAAACTGGCAAGGCTAGGACTGAAGAAGAATGGCAAAACAGCATAACCGCATTGAAGGAGGTATGCAGATACGCTAAGAATTATGGAGTTACCTTAGCATTCGAGCCTTTAAATAGATACAGCACCTCCTTCCTAAATACAGCAGCAGATGCTATAAAGCTTGTCAAGGAGATTGGAGAACCAAACGCTAAAATACACTTGGATACCTACCATATGAATATAGAGGAGAAGAGCTTCTATAATGCGATAAAAGAGGTAAATGGACTTCTATATCATATGCAATGTATTGAAAATGACAGAGGTATCCCAGGTACCGGCCACGTAGACTGGGATGGCGTGTTCAAAGCTCTTTCTGAGATAGGCTACAATAGATGGTTGAGCATTGAACAGACGCCAACAGCTAAATGGCGTCAATTAGCCACCGTGTCAAGTCCAGATATATTGGCATCGGAAGGACTAAAATTCCTTAAGAGGATGGCACAGAAGTATTTCAAAGATTAACCTTTGGATACATTACTTCACGGCGACATAGACAAGTCTACGCGAATCGAAATTGAAGATGTTAATTATTAATATCCAATATTAAGTGAAAGTAGTGTTACTGACCATTAATCTATCATCTATTATTTACACTCGACTTTATCTTCTGGTTTGTATGGACATTTTATAAAGAAGCATTTTAGATTTTTTTCTCCGTCGTTTATTAGGGCATGTCTCTCTTTTGGTTCCACATAAACAAGGTCTCCAGGACCCACTTCGTATGCGACATCATCGATTAGGATCTTACCATTCCCTTCGATGAAATAGAACGCCTCGGTGACCTCATTATGATAGTGCGTGGTAAGGGTCGGCCCTCCGGGTTTGATTACCGCGATCCCGCCTTCCCAGTATGGCCCTTGGATAAGATATTTTGGACCCCAATCGCCGGATTTAAATTTCACGCCACTCTCACTTACTTTCTTCATATCATATCCCTCTGTTTTGAGATGATGCCTTCCAATATATCTTTTTTATATTTATTATTTATTTTATATCTTCTATTAGTTTAAGAATGTGGCTGGAAATGAGGGAGTACTTCTTCGGCGAATAACCTCATACCTCCCATATCCGGCGAATCTAGGAAGCTTATCATGAAGTAGGTAAATCCAGCGTCTATATAATTCTTCAGTTCCTCTATACACTCCTCAGGGGTACCGATTAATCTACGGGACTTAAACTCTTCTAATGGGACGTTTTTAGGCTTTATTTCTGAAACCTTCTGCTCTAGCTCCCTTTCATCACGGGCGATTAGGGTTCGTCGCCATATCGATTTCTCAATTTTGTCGAAGTCCCTGCCCATTTCTCTACAGTAAACTCGCAATAATTCTAGTCTATTTTTGATCTCATCAAGAGTGAGATGTGCATCCCTCTTCACGCCTGGAGGCGATGCCATTACGGTTGGCTGGCATATGTCGGCTTCCTTCGCCACCGTTTTAAGCAGTAAAGTTCCGGAGCCTCCAATGTTGATTGGGGGATGAGGCCTCTGGATGGGCTTGGGGTCGCATCTCGCTCCTTTTATCTCGTAGTATTTTCCCTTAAATGTTGCCCGGTCCTCTGTCCACATCTTCTTGATTAATCTGATGGATTCCTCCAATCTTTCTATTCGGGTTCGAGCTGGCTCAAAGGGATACCCATAAGCCTCATGTTCGTCTATAAGCCATCCTGCACCTATTCCTAGCTCTAGCCTTCCACCAGATATTACATCTAATGTGGAGGTCATTTTCGCTAGCAGGGAAGGTGCCCTGAAATTGTTGCATATGAGTGGATGGAACCTGATCTTCTTCGTGACCGATGAAAGAGCGGAAGCAATCGTCCATACCTCATAATCTCCCTTCTCTTTATACATTATATGATCCGGAAGGAAGACAGAGTAATATCCTAATTTCTCGGCTTCCAGTACTACATTCTTGATCATCTCGAAACTGGCCAAATTCTTATACCAGGGATGAGTCTCTGTCGGACAGTGAAGTAGAAATAAGCCTATACCAAACTTTATCTTTCCATTCATCTAAGATCGACCTAGTAGGTTATCATCAGACGATATTTACGGAGATAATATTTAAGTATTACGGATTATCTTACAGAGATTAAGGAGTTTGATTAAGAAACTTTGTTCATTCTAAGTCTATGCCAATCTTGTAGTAGCCTGGTTTTCCATAGAACTGCCAGACATTTAAGATGTCTTCGAGAGAGTTAAATACTGGATGCCTGATCATTTCCACTTTCCCTCTATTCTTACGTATAAGGTTAATCGCATCGTATGGGTGTCTGCCATGGTATCCAAATGAACCTAACAAGACAATTTCTTTGTAATGGATTAAATTTGGGTCTATGGCCATATCCTTTTTAGGATAGGTGCCGGCGAAGATACTAACCTTCCCCTCCTTGTTAACCATTTTAAGGCCCTGTTCAGTCAGTGCGCCCTGATGGGCACCTCCAGCCGCGACGATTACTACATCTACTCCATTTCCCCCCGTGATGTTCATCACCTCTTGGACTGGGTCGGACTTGGAGGGGTCTATCGTATTAGTAGCCCCAACTTTTGTCGATAATGCCAACCGATCTTCTATTGGGTCTATAGCGATTATATCTCCCGCACCTAAGGCGCTAGCGACCATTATGTGAAGCAAGCCCATTGGGCCACATCCTATGACGGCCACATCCTTATATGAGACGTCTAGTGTGTTAACTGATTTGATAACATTGCTGATTGGCTCTATCATGCTGGCATCTGAAAGCGGGATATCATCAGGTAGTTTAATGAGATAGTTCTGTTTGACGAGAGTATACTCTGCCCATACTCCATGCATGCCTTGTTTCTCAAACTCCTTTGCCTTAACGAAGCTTCCCCCACCATATCCGAGAGCTGTTAGATCGTCGCATAAATTAATTTTGCCGGAGAGGCAGTATCTGCATACGCCGCAGGCAATAATGCTCTGAGGCCATACTTTGTCCCCCGGTTTAAAACGTGTCACGGATGGACCCACAGCCTCAACAACGCCTGCACCCTCATGACCTAATATAAGTGGAAAGAACGCTGGGTCTATGTGACCAAGAACCTTGCGAATATCCGTAGGGCAGAGAGTAATGGCTTTAACCTTTAATAGAACTTTATCGTCAGAGGGCTCAGGAATATTGCGTTCCTCGATCCGGAGATCGCCCGGACCATACAGAACAACAACCTTCATATGGCTTCAAACTCCAAGATGACGCCTAAATTTCCTGATATTTCAAGCGTTTAATAAAAATAAAAAATATGAAAAGGTAGTTCATGCTCTTTGGCCGCCGGCAAGGTCGAAGATCTTCTTAGCTTCTAACTCCGAAGCAGGATAACCCCACTTCTCGAGCGCAGCCTTAAGTTCCCCGTGAGTCTCCGCATATTCTGTTAGCGGTATGCCTTCAACGCATGCATCAATTGCCTGCCGCAGAGCTTTGCCCCCTGCAATTGGGCCCATCGGGTGTCCATGGACCGCGCCCCCAGCTCCTATTAAGACGTCGAGTCCATATTCTTCGATGATGTGTGGAACGAGACCTGGATGGACTCCTCCACCAATGAGACAAAGAACCGGTTTCAAGTGTTGGAGTGGCAATAGGCAGGTGTTGACAGAAAGAAGGCATTGCGTCCTGTCCGTTGGAAATTTACCCATGTAGTCTGGTTGGAGGGATATATCTCCTCCACACAGCCTTACAAGTTTCTGGTGAACATGGGCGGTCATACCACCGAATTCGCTAGCAACTTGCGTTCCCGCGTAGCAGTTGTGATATAGAATAGGTACTTTGATGCTGGGGTCTTCGGCGAGCATACGTAGTGCTTCTAAGCCTGCTCCACTATCAAGCATCAGTGCATTTGCTCCGGCCTGGACGGCTTTTTCCGCCTTCTCCAAGAGTTTATCTGTACGGTCGGTTACATTAATCGTATAGAGCGTATATTCCCCCGTTTCGGATCTCTTTTTGTCAACGATCTCCATGCATTTAGCTAGCCGATCGAAGAATGGGGCGAATGGTGGATCCGCGATAAGTTCATCGTCTTTTATTATGTCAACGCCTCCCATCGCTGCGCCTTCAAATAGTTTAGCAATAACGCTTGTTGGAATGCCTGTGCAGGGTTTAATCATGTTGTTCAAAATATTTCTCTTAGGTATGTTCAATAGTTTCCTTATTCCAGGGACACCAAACTTTGGACCTTTAAACTGTTTCATCCACTCTTTGGGAATCTGGAGATCCGTGAGCTTTAGGGCGTAGTCGCGCATACCGATACCCCACCAAGATATGTTTCCCATGAGAGTAGAATTGAAGAGGTTCATGTTGGGATCTATGTTTTCCATGGGGAACGCTATCTGCACAACCCAACTTGTTGGGGCACGTGGTATCTTAACGAGGGCTACAACTTTGCCTGCATGTTTTTCCCGAACTTCTGGCGTCTCCTCTGGCACGGGCGTCCATGTTCCTGTGGTTTGCTCGACCGCCATCCCTTCAGCATATTCAACTGGCTGAGGCGATGTAGTTTCAACATAGTAGGTGGCGATAAAATGTTCGTCTATATCTATTCCGTCGGGCTGGGCTAATAGCCCCCTGATTGTATCCGCCTTCTCCCAAAGTTTGCGCATTTTATTCACCTTAAATTCTGTTATGAACATAGAATGCACCTATCCTAATATAAAGTTTTCCACCGATGGATCGGACGTGGCAACTTAAGTTCACCTCCTTATGATGGTTGTAGTATGGCATAGTTTTAAGAAAGGTTCCGAGCAGATTGTCGATTCCCTGAACCTTTCGCCTCTTAAGCGGGTTAGCCGTTATATAGTTGAAGGATGTTTTGTCTCTTGCTTGAAGGGTGAATATACGGACTCTACGGGGCTTCTATCGCCGAAAGGGCTCAACACAGTGTTGTAGGCCGAGACTCTTTAGCGCCTCTACCAGTCATAGTGCCCCATCGACGGCGAAAGAGGGGCCTCCATCGCGGTGCTTTAGGATGTCTCTTATGAGGGGCTCCGTGGCCAGCATGTTCCTTGAAGGATAAACCTTCATCGATAGGACCTCGTTTCCATCGACGCCCATAGCAGCGTAAACCCAGCGCTCTAAGCCGTTGACCTTACACAACGTCTCATCTAAGGCTATAAGCCTTCCGGGCATCCTAGAAGGCTTGACACTGATCTTCTCTCCGAACTTCTTAACCCACTTCCATACAGCAGTCTTAGAAACGCTCCTAACTTCTGATAATATCCTAGCAGCTCTCCTGAGGGTTAAAGTTGAATTTAGAAGGCTAAGCCCAGAACCTTAAGTTCCAAAGGAACCTTATTCCCCTCGAAGACGCCTAAACCATCAACCAAAGCCTTAACGCCCAGCATGAAAAACCCTTAAACGAGAAGCCGCATAAACCCTAAGTTGCCACGTTCGAAACACCAGACGAAATACTTAAGTAGGTGAGTGAAGCTACCTTGAAGCATTAACCGTAGGGGTTGGATAATTTGAAGTGTATACTCGTGGCCGATAACTATCTTCCTGCAAACTATATCTTGGAAGCCTTCAAAAGGCTTGAAGCTTTGGGGATCCAAAATAAAGTAATTGAATGGGGAAAGGGAATAAGTCCCCAAGAGTTTATTAGAAAGGTCAGAAACCTTGAGGAGAAAGGTCCGGAGGCAGAGGAGCCTCCCCCTTCACTCATTAAGGAAGTAAGAGATGCCGACTTCTTAGTAGTCCACTTTGCCCCTGTACCAGCTTCGATAATAGAGGCAGGGGAAAATTTGAAGATGATAGGCTGCCTTCGTGGAGGATTTGAGAATATAGACATAAATGCAGCAACCAAGAGGAAAATACCCGTCCTTAACGTGCCTGGTAGAAATGCCGATGCTGTAGCCGACTTCACCATGGGTTTACTGATCGCCATAGCGCGAAGTATAGTGGAGGGGCACGTGAGGTTAAGGATCCGGCATATTTGGAGCTCCGGCATGGAACTCCTCGGACAGGATCTGATGGGAAAAACTCTCGGCCTTGTAGGATTCGGAATGGTAGCTAGGAAGGTGGCAAAAAGAGCGGCAGGATTTGGTTTGAAAGTGGTTGCATACGACCCATACGTTCCGGAAAATGTCTTCCATGAAAACGGTGTTGAGCCTGTCTCTCTCCAGAGGCTGTTAAAAGAATCCGACTTCGTATCGATCCATGCAAGGTTGTCTCCAGAAACGAGAAAATTAATAAGTGCAAGAGAGATCGCCTTAATGAAGCCCTCAGCCTACTTAATAAATACCGCGCGCGGACCAATTGTCGATTCAGATGCATTATATAGAGCGTTAAAAGAAAAGAGGATAGCCGGGGCTGCACTTGACGTCTTCGACCAAGAACCTATAAACATGGACTCACCGTTATTAACACTAGAGAACGTCATACTAACGCCACACTTAGCTGGTGCTACGAAGGAAGCATTATTCCTAAATGCCCCAATGAGTATAGCCTCTGAGATCGAAAGATATTTACGAGGAGAGAAACTCCGATACGCTGTTAACCCCTCTGTATTAGAGTAGGATCTCGCCGGGTTAAAAGCCAAGAAACAAATTAATGCTCTCCAATCCGCGGGGACCCGACCCCGGTCCTCATCTTTTATATGCTTTACAGCCCTTCTGCAGGTCCTATCTCCATAACTCGGAAGCTCCCCTCCCCGTCCATTAAACCTGAACTGTTTGGTGAAGAGGGCCCTGCCCGAAACAGGTTTGCTTTAACACTTTCCTTTTCTCAATAATGGAAACAGTCATTTTGGAGCGGTTAAATTCCAACCAATCCAGTTTGATCTGCGGAGGATTCTGGAAATTCCTCAGGGAGACCCACGAGGAATCCTAGATCCTTGCCTCATTATAATCCCTGTTGTTTTCCAGTCGTCTTTGAGGTGGACTTAAAGCCTTTGGTAGACTTCGTCTTGGCTTATCGGAAGACCTATTTCATTTTTCATGGTTAAACCTGAGGCTGAGGACTGAGTTGCCCCGGCTTATTCTGTTTGAAACTGGGGCCTCGTATCGAATCTTACGAGACGTTTGCCGACTTCTCCGTCCACGGTTTTCCTCATGCCCCGAGCGTGGCTTGGCCTCCAAGACGAGCTGGGACGCCACATCATTCTTACCCCTAATTTTTCGCAGGTTTTTTATGCAATTCAATTATCGACTGTGTCGCCGACGTTGACGTCCATATAAAGACCTTGAGGTCGAAATTTCTCCTGCAATTAAAGCCCGTGAGCCTCCTCGTGGCGAAGGGGTGAATTGAACGCCGGGCCGGATGCCATAAGCTGTAGATGTTGTTGCTTGGATTCCAGTTTATAGTTGTGAGCGCCTAATGGAAGTCTAGAAATTGGTTAGGGTGGTAAACTCATCTCGCCAGCATCTCAACGTCATGTAAGTTTTCCCATATTTTATTGCTCTCCATTACATTTTCAATCAGCTTATAAACATTATATATAACCCTATACTTCTCTACATTTTCTTCAATAGGTTCAAATCGTTCCTCACCCATTGGAGATGACATCTCTCTAATCCCCGTCCTATGATCCTTAAAAATTCCTACACCTATCCCTGCAGTAATTGCATCTCCAAGAGTGCCGAGCTCTAAACCCTTTGGAACTCTCGTTCTAATGTTAAGCACATCCGTCATAATCTGAGCCCAAACCTTACTCCTTGCGCCACCGCCAGTAAGAGTCACGTCCCTCACATTTAAGTTCAAATTATCCATAAGAATCTTTATGTGTCCATAGTGGCAAAAAGCTACGCCCTCATATAATGCTCTGAGGAGGTGTTTTCTAGTATGCCACGCGCCAATTCCATAAAAACCTGCTCTAGACCTCGGATTTTGAGGAGAACCGAATATGAATGGATGGTATATTAAGCCTCCGGCTCCAATCGGTGTTTCCTGGACTTCCTCGTCGCATAATGCATAGGGGCTTATATTACGTTTCTGGGCTTCCAACCGTTCATCACCGCCGCATTGGTCAACAAACCAATTCAGATTAACGGCGGAGGTGGGGCTATCAGATGAAGGATACCAGCGGTTAGGTACGCCATAGATGCGACCAAAAAAGGGGCAACGTTGTTCCCATGGAATGAACATCGGTTTATCCGTGACTACGAAATTAATGCTCCAAGTCCCCATTATTGCCATAATTCGGCCGGGATCTATTACCCCAGCTCCTATTCCTACTCCAGACATATCATCTACGCCCGAAGCCACCGGAGTCCCCTTTTTTAGCCCAGTCTCCTTAGATGCCTGGGCAGTTATCTCGCCGCAGATTTTCCATCCCTCAATAATTTCCGGCAGTTTATCCATAGAATCGTCTAGATTCGTTATCTCAAGTAGTTTCTCGGAGTACCTCCTTGTTCTGTAATCAGCAAGTCCAGAACTAGGGTCAGACTCATCCGTACATATGGTGCCTGTGAGCTTATACTTTATAAAGTCTTTGCACCAAATAATCCATCTAGTCCTTTCATAGTTCTTCGGCTCATTTTCTTTTATCCATGTGAGCAGAGCTATAGAGCCACCTGGCCACACTCTCTGCGCCGTGATATCATATACTTCTTTCTCAACATTTTCATCCTTCTCAAACCTCTCAGCAATATATGTAGCTCTAGTATCAGAGGATATGATTCCCCTTCTGACAGGCGTCCCATTCGCATCCAGAAAGAATTGACCTGCACTATACGCGGATAAGCCAATTCCAGCTATTTCCTCGGGGTTAATCCTAGACTTCTTAAGGGTTTCTCCGATTACTTTTTTAGTTCGATCCCACAATACGTCTACATCTCTCTCGGCCCATCCTGGACTTGGGCTCTCTATAGGGAGCCTACAACTGGAGACTGCTAGATTATTACCATTTAAATCATAGAGAGCCGCTTTAACTACGCTTATTCCGGCATCAATCCCCATTAGGTAAGGACCCATTAAACCTCACCGCGGACCCGAAGATGAAACGCTTAAGACAAAATTTTTGAGGGTGCTCTTTTAAAGCTTTCGCCTACTAGTTTGGTTATATTTGGTTTTGGGCGTTAAGGTTGAAGTTTGTGTTCATACGCCGACAACATGGCATCTTCGCTAGCGTGGACGAAGAGAACGATTGCTTCGCGGTTTTAACTCTTTATCTATAATATATTTTCATGAACGAGCGGATCACGATTATAAATGGTCATTCATAATGGTAAAAAATAAATAAAAAGATATTTTACGGACAAAAGTAGATTATTATCTGCGTCGAACCTTCCATTTATACAGCGTTCCTTGGTCATTGTTCTTGATGCCTGAACCGTCCAGAGCTAAATCAGGCTCTCACTCAAGCACGCTGATAAAATTTGAGGAGAAACATCCCGGTCCTCCATTAGTGCTTGATCGATCCGGAGCCTTTAACGTATCTGGAGTGCCCCGATAAACCCTTCAAACCGACAATAAGGCAGATACAGACAAAAGCGCATTAGAGGAGGAGATCGACGAAGCTGTCTGTAACGGAACCCAAATTCCCTTCTTACCTTTACTCATGCCTTGAGTCTCATTACCCAGCCTTTTACAAAATCCATATCGAGAGGGAGCTCATCCGTCTTGCCAAGGCCTCAGCGATCCGTTTTCCAGTAGCATTTAAGCCATTGGTAAACTAAACGAATCCATGGCAGGATTATATTGACGTATAAGTGGAGCGGAAGCAGAGGGCGAGGCTTTGTCCAAATAAGCTCACGTGATGGCTTCTCTCCATCGGTGGAATCCTTTTAGGAAGAGGCTTCAGCATTCTAGGCCATCCTCAGGGCCCTCAGAGTTTATGTTATGATTGAGGCATCTCGTCCTAGCTGTTCAAGCTTGAGAAGAAGGCTTCGACACGGTTCCGCTCTCCAAGTGTCGCCTGCCTATATGGGGGACGTAAGAAGCTTAAAGCCCATGGATACCATGGCCCTCCTATCAACTACGAACATAGGCCTACTCCTACACAGCCTTAGAACATTCTTTATGAAGATGAGGGCTTGGAGTCCGCTCTTATGCCAGGAAGCCTCTAATAGTATGAGCCCTCCTGCCTCAGAATCCACGGCCGCCCAGACCCAGAGTGGGAGGCCCCCTACTCTTCAGACACGTATCATCCACCGCTATAAGCATCCTCTTATTTGTGAGGCTTATCTTAGATCTGAAGCTCCTAACCCAGTACCGTATAGATGATTTTGAGACAGGTTCTAAGAAGCTTGAAGGCTGTGCCTTATAAGTAGAATTCCCCATGTATTCTGGTAGCTATAGCGAAGGCCTTCACCTCCAGAGCCTCCTTATTCCTCTCGAAAATCCTTAAATCCTTGAATAACTCTTCAATCCTAGGTGGCACCTTCATCACTAACACCGAGAATAGAGTTGAGGATCCGCCCTCTAAACCTTATCTGGACATAACCGCAAAGGATAAGCTTATATACTGTTGTTCCTAAATCATTATATTATCGCCTAGGAGGCTAGAGAATATGTCTGAGAAAAAGATGCCTAGGCGGTCATACGTAAAGTACGCTGGAGCTGGCATTGTTGTCGTCGCTGCCGCGGGAGCGGGTGCATACTATGCAACAAGACCAAAGCCCACCCCTACGCCTACACTCAAACCTACAACCGTCGCGCCCACAACCGTCGCGCCCACAACCGTCGCGCCCACAACCAGACCTACACCTTCTCCGGGGGCTCCCTGGTGGGAGCAATATATGCCAAGGCTAGACAGGGTCTTCGGACCGACGGGTAAAGACTACATATTGAAGTGGCTCAGGATACGAGGAGACGAGTATTTGATAGAAAATGACTTCGCGAGGACTAAAGTGGACTGGGATGAAGCGAAGAAGGTGTGCGAGGGGAAAACAATAGGTTGGCATATGGAGTCTACAGACATCAACGGTCCGGAGCTGTTCAAGGGTTTATTTGAAAAATTTATGGGATGCAAGATAAACCTAGAGGCTACTCCCCCAGACACACTCCATGAGGCGCTCATGGCGGAGTTCGTAGCCAAAACTGGGAGGAATCAGGGGGCCGAACTATTCGGCGCATGGGCCTACGCCTATTTCCCCTACTGTGCAGATATAAATCCATACCTCCAGAAGATCGGCTTCGACGTGAACCAATACCACCCTGCGTTCAGGATGTCCTTCACGCAATACTACGGTCCACGAAAGGGGGCAGTGCTCGGCATTCCATTCGATGCGGATGAAAACATACTCACCTACAGGAGGAACCTGCTAGAGAAGGCGGGACACGATAAACCCCCGGCTACTATGGAAGAGACCCTACAGTACTGCGAGGAATTAGATGAGGTTTCGAAGAAGGAAGGTAGAGCCTGGTATCCCTGGATAGTGGAATATGCTTCCAGAGGCTTCATGATATACTGGTATTGGCATAATCTCGCC
>Ga0080004_1131604_pt1 | contig 12112 bp, 14 predicted proteins | sample WasSprMetagenome_FD_69207 | JGI IMG/M metagenome (GOLD analysis project Ga0080004, IMG submission 69207) | Sulfidic aquatic microbial communities from Washburn Spring, Yellowstone National Park, USA - WS (SPADES assembly) (version 2) | ecosystem: Environmental > Aquatic > Thermal springs > Hot... | reverse complement strand
ATGAAATTCCCGCAGACTAGGGTACATGAGGTTGTTCTTCCGTTTGAGGACATCAGCACGACAGAAGAGAACCTGAAATTCATGTCAATCTGCGCCAAAGTCATAAAAGAGGAGAGGGAGAGGTACGGGTGCGACAGAATACTCCTCAACGTTGCAGGCGGGAGAAAGAACATGTGCATCACACTTTCGCTTTTGGGCCAGCTAATGGCCGTGGACGGTGTTTATCACGTTGTCAGCAGGGATGTGAAGGTGGTAAACCAGCTGCTCGAGTACCTAAGAGAAGACATAAGAAAAATCTACGATGCAAAAAGTGATGAGGAAAAGCTGAAGATCTACAGGGAAAAGGAGAGGTTTTTCAACAGCCTTCTCTTTCCTTCGCCGAATGAATTCGAGATTGTTAGAATCCCAACTCTACCCTATCCGAGGGATTACCTTCAGAGAATCCTTGTTAGTCTGCTGCAGAACATGGAAGCTCTTTCGCTGGAAGACAAGCTCATGCTCGAAAAGCATGGGATTCTCGAAAGGATCGGAAGCAGATTCGCACTATCCGAATACGGGAAAAGGTTTGTTGACGCCCTCTTGGGAAGATGAAGATCCTGTCAGTCTTTGGAAGGGTTGAGAGTTATAGGGAAACGAAATTCGAGATAGACGGTTCCGTCTTCCGCACACGCTTCGTTACAGAGGCTTTGAGGAGGTTTGCCGGAAGCGGGGCCGAGGTCCTCATATTTGCACCTTCAAGCCTCCTAGATTCATACGGAGGAATTGAGGGATTTGAAAAAAAGGTAAAAGAACTGAAACATGAAGGTTTTAGAACCTTTGAAATCCCATCTCTAGGTGGTTGGGCTAAGTTCAGCGATGTCATTGTAGCCATTTTCCTAAAGCTTGTTGAGGAGAGACCTGAAAACGTGATCGTGAACATCTCGACGGGGCTTAACATCTACGCCTTTGCTTTAGTCGATGCAGTCAGGAGATATGTCACCTACAGGCAGCTGGAGCGAATTCTTCAAGGCGGAAAGTTTGATGCAAAGATAGCTTCCCATCCCCCTCCGGATACTTCGGAAATCTTAAAGGTTGAGCTTTACGACCTTCCGGTTATGTCCTTTTTCTCTCTTCCGGAAACAGATCTGGACAAGCTCTACATGGATAATGGTGAGAGGGCGGGAGAGATAGGCAAAAGGCATGCTAACGTAAAGAAAAAATTTAGGAAAATCTCGAGGGAACTCAAGATGGCTTTCAACTCGGTCAGATACAACACACCGCTAGCCTTCTATGAACTCCTGAAATTTGATACAGACATAGACGAAACAGAAAGGGGCATTCTGGCCTACTGCAACGATTATTTGAGGAGCGAAATAAGCATGGATTTAAGGAACGTAACGAATGCTTTTTACGCTATTGCAATGATGAGGAGCTTCAGGCAGTTTGCCAAATCGCTGAAAGTTCCGAGCACGGAGGAGATGAAACAAAGGTTCCTTGAGTTGTACAAAAACAGCAGGCTTGGTTTAGGGGTTAACGGATATTTCCTGCAGAATGATATTGAAAGAATCGAAAGTCTGGCTGCTGGCTGCTTTTTTGAAGGAAAAAGGACTATATTAGAGCTTGAAAATCTTAACTCTGAGTTTAAGGGGATCAAGAGTTCTAAAGGGTTAAGCCGGGATCCCAAAAGGAATTTCTTTGCACACAGCGGTTTTCTAAAGGAGTGGACAGAAGTCGAGCTTAGGGATGGGAAGGTGTTACTCAGTTGGAAAAAGGAATGGCTGAATGAGATAGCTGACTGGATCCTAAGCCCGGAGTATTGATTCGTCGCATACAAATAAAAATTTATAGATACAGTATCACTATTCTTTATGGGTGTCTATCACATCAGTGGGCTTGGAAAAAGCCTTGGAGCCCTAACCGTTCCGCTTTCCACGGTATATCTGCTTCAGATTGTCCAACAGCTTGGAATGGATACTGCAAAGAATTTCTTTGCATATTCAGGCGAGGCAGAAAGGAAAGGGAGTCAGGAAAGAACTAGAAGACAGGTTGAGTGCGTAATAGCGTTCACATCAAGGGAAGTAGCTGAAGGTGGAGGATTATCGGGATGCAGATCGAAATGGCTCAATCTGGATTTCAAGAGCGGAGAATCTCTGGAGAATGTCTTCAGAAAATTTTTTAACAAACTTTTCGATTATATCGAAAAAGAGTTTCGAATTCAGGTCAAAGGAATTCGAATTCTATATTGTTGAGATTAAGCTACGAATTTCGAAGACTGTTTACGAAGATAGGTACAACTATGAAGGCCTTGTCGGCAAGGAGATATGGGCAAACATGATTGCGGGAACGAATCAGACAAACATTGCCATTCTCACAGCCGGGGCGTACATCGCATCGGTTTCGAAGTACTACTATATTTTCCAGAGTGAACAGCAACTACTGGATCCTGGTTGGGCTGGGAGGCCTGACAGGAAAAATATTTGGAGATTAACAAAACTGGCAGTTGAGAACTGGAACGAAATTCCGATCTTCAACCTCGATTTGGGAAAGATAATAACGAGACTCCGAAATGAATTTTCCGAGAGAGATAATAAATAAAGGGAAGCTAGAACAGATTCTGCGGGATTTGGGTTTAAGCAAAGATTACATACCGAAACTGAGAAGTTTCTTGTGCTGAAGGGCGACATCGTCGAGAAAAGTCCACTTTTTGAAAGACTGGTTAAACTTTGGGAAGATCTCGACAAAAAGGATGTTAAAAACTTCTCTGAATGGATAAAATGGGCAGAAAGCAAGGGGATTCTGAGAAAAGTTGAAATTTTCTAAAATATTCGAGGAGTCAAGTCGCGTTACAGAGAAATTCTGCTTGCCCAAGTACTTGAGAGCAGAAGAGAGAGGATTTATTGCAGAAAAATTAAGATTACTCTGATTCCAATATGGGTCTCAGGACTGGCAAGAGAAAGTGCATCTGGGATATTGGCATATTGAGCTCGTTTTTAAGGTCATCTAAAATGCCATCTGCCCATCAAGTCAAGATTGTGAAGCTTTTTGCTTGTAATACTTTAATTTCAAATTTAACACAAATTCACACCAAATCATGCCATACAATATCGTATAGCAGGCAAGCGCTGCGGAGCCTTATAAAATTCTGGTTTTCGAATCAGATGGAAGAGATAATTTTAAAGAATCTCAAATGCCTTTTTGGGTATCCAAATTCCGTTCATTTACCCCTGAAGTTGCTACTGCAAAATAGTGGTGAAGATAAAATTCCGCATCCTTAAAATTCGAATTGTTTATATTTACCTATTCATCATATACTCTATACTGTAATTAGAGAGCTGATGCCTCAGATATTTTTATAGACCGGTTAAACTCCGGGCCAAGTTCGAGGGATTCCGTCAGTGTTACTGGAGGGACACAGCAAAATTTATATTTTTTGAATTGCAGGAATTTTGTTAGCCCTAACAATCCATGTCCCCTGAAAACGGGGATTGAAAGGAGCCAAATTCAGAAAAAAGCATTCTAAGCCAATTCTAACAATTTCATCAAGGTGAGCTACCATGGCCTAGCACCATATCAACAATTTTTCTTAACTCAAGTGTTGCTATACACACATCCTCAGCCCCCATAACGGCCGAAATCACTGCTATTCCGGCAACACCTGTTTTCAAAACAGCTTCAGCATTGCTGGTGTTAATTCCTCCAATAGCAACAACAGGTATTTTAACATTTTTAACTATTTCTCTAAGACCGTTCAAGCCTATAACTCTTGCATCAGTTTTTGTTGGAGATGCGAATACAGAGCCCGCTCCAAGGAAATCCGCACCCTCGCTCTCAGCCCTCACAGCCTCTTCCAAACTATACACAGAACCTCCTATTATTAGATTCGGAGCCATTTCGCGAGCAATAGCTATGGGCATGTCGTCAGGCCCCAGCTGAACGCCATCAGCATCAGTTGCCAATGCAACGTCGAGCCTATCGTCGACAAAGTACAGAGCTCCGTAATTCCTCGTTAACTTCCTCATCTTTCTTCCAACTTCAATCATCTCTTTAGTTGAAGACTCTTTTAGCCTTAGCTGAATGGATGTTGCTCCACCTCTTAAAACATCTTCGATAGCTTTAACAATATTTGGCTTAAGCTTTTTATCGGTTATAACCAAAAGCCTAAGCTTCTCCTTGAGGGAGCTCAACGCTGCTCACCTTGACAACACTTTTTATACCCTCACCGTCGATTTTGTACAGCCAGTTGTAAAGATTTACATGGAAAGAGCCCGGATAGGGGGACTCCTCAGCAGCATATAAAGACACAGCTTTAAATGTGGCTATACCCGCTATACAAGCTTTTAGTGGCTCTTCAACGGCTAGGAATGCGCCTATGATAGCCGATACTGTGCACCCCAGCCCGGTAACCCTTCCAATGAGCTGCTCTACGTTTTGCGAACCCTTCTTAAGCTCAACGCTAAAAACCCTTTTTCCATCACTAACATAGTCAACGGGTCCAGTAACACCAGCAACAACGTTATGCATTGATGCAGCATCTAAAACCAGCCTAGCCGCTTTGGCTCTCTCATAAGCAACCGCTTCAACGCCCTTGGTCCTTCCATACTCGCCAACAAGGGCTGACATCTCACCAAAATTACCGCGAACAACGCTTACCCCGCCACTGTTGAGAAGCGTTAAAGCAACTCTAGTTCTCAACTTGGTCGCACCGGCTCCGACAGGATCTAAAACAACGGGCTTTTTATATACCTTGGCAAGCTGGGCAGCTTTAAGCATAGAATATGTGAAATACTCATCAAGAGTCCCTATGTTTAAAACAACAGCATCAGCTGTAGGCAAAAGATCTTCTAAATCTTCCACAGAGTGAGACATTATTGGTGATGCCCCTAGGGCCAGTAAAGCATTTGCTGTAGTGTTCATAACAACAAAATTCGTTATATTGTGAACTAGGGGCCTTCTTTTTCTAACAACGGTCAGAGCATCATCGATCCACATCATGTCATTTAGATTCACGATTCCGCTACAATGGCTGTGTTTATAAGCCTTCAACTTACAACTGAAAGCCTCGTCCCTTCAGCAAGAGGTCAGAAAATACCTATTAGCTGTCAAATGGATGATAAAGCTTTTTCCCTCTCCAGCAGTATTGATATCCATTTCCCGACTTTCGGCTCGTATATCTCCACCCTTTCCCTGCCCTCAAGAATTGCCCTCATGCCGTGGCATTCGGCGGGCGGGGAGCTCGTTTTGTGAATGACTTCATAGCATTTTTTACCGACTACCTTTCCATAGATTTCCCTCGCCTTCGCATTTGCGTAGATTATTTCGAAGTTCTTTATCAGTAGCGCGGGATATTCCAGCTCATCGAGTATGCGGAGGTACATTCCAACTTCCCCTAGCTTATGCGTTTTTCAGATTGGCGTATTTCTCCACGATGCTGATAAGGTTTCTCACGGAAAAAGGTTTTTCTATGACATATCTTGCTCCCGCTGAGAGAAGCTCTTTTCCGAGTTGTCTGTAGGCAGTCAGTCCGATGATAACTGTATCGGGCTTTTCCTTTAGGATTATCCTTGTAGCCTCGATTCCGTTCATCACCGGCATGTCGATGTCCATTATTATGCATGCAGCAGGCCCGGCTCTGCAAGCTTTGACTGCCTCCAGCCCGTTGCTGGCCTCCACAACTTCGAATCCTCTCCGCTGGAGGGCTATTTTCACGATATCCCTGATACTGATATCATCATCGCAGACGAGGATTCGAGGAGGCATTGCAGATTTTTTTGAAGCATGGTTTTAAATTTTCCTCTTATCTTGCTAATTCCCGTTTTGAAATTTCATCAGAATTTGGTTTCGCACCACTTGGAAATCTACGAAAGGCTTAGGGAGAAACTGGACAGGGCTCCGGCGGGTATGCCAAAGATTTAAGCGGCGTTGGAGGGGAAATTTTGAGTTCTCTTCACTGAAGGAGTAGGATTGCAGTAATATGCCTTTCGTTCAGTTCACTGTTGAGCAGCTTGCTGAGAAAACGGGGAAAAAGCGGAATACTATAGAGACTCCCAAACGAGCTCGGCGATAGAAGCATGCGATAATGAGGCCTTGCCCGAAATTTAGAACACAGCTATGAAACGCTTCGTTATCCAGCACTTTTCTTGTAGTGATCTTTAAAAATCATTCGGAGCTCCCTTTTCATGATTTTGCCCGAAGGAGTCTTTGGCAGCTCTTCGGGTTTCAGCACTATCACATCTTTCGGAACTTTGAACGGAGAGAGCTCTTTCCTGCACAGCTCTATTATTTCCTCCTTTTTTATGCTTCTTCCGGGCTTTGGAGTTACAATTGCAGTCACAGCTTCTACCCATTTTTCATGCGGAAGTCCAACAACCGCCACTTCCCAGACATCGGGATGCTTGTATATCACTTCCTCCACTTCCCTGCTCGAAACGTTCTCACCTCCGGTTTTGATCATGTCCTTCTTTCTGTCAACGATCTCGAAGTATCCCCTCTTGTACATCACAGCAATATCACCCGAGTGGAACCAGCCGCACCTGAAGGCCTGCTCCGTCTTTTCGGGGTCTTTGTAGTACATCAGCATGACGTGCGGCCCCCTCGCACAGATCTCGCCAGAAACTCCCAGTTCGGAGATTTCTTCATGGCTATCGTTTTCAAGCCTGGACTCCATGTTCAGACCGCTTCTTCCAGCAGTTCTTGTATATTCGAGTATCTCCTCGTGCTTGGCCACTGTATGGTATGGAGCAAGCTCCGTCTGGCCATAGTACTGGTAGAATCTTGCCTGCGGCAACTTTCTCATGAGCTCCTTCAGGGGCTCCTCCGGGAAAATCGAGGCCCCGTAGTAGCATTTCCTTAGCGAGCTCAGATCGTATCTATCAAAATCAGGATGCCTCAGCAGGCCTATCCATACAGTTGGGGCCAGAAAGAGCATCGATGCCTTGTATTTGTCGACGTATCGAATTATCAGATCGACCTTCGGTTCCGTTAGCATAACATTTGTTCCGCCGAGATAGAAGATGGGCATCATGAAGACATCCCTCTGCGCGCAGTGGTAAATCGGCATCGTGTTCAGCAGAACATCCTTTGCTTCGTACTCACCATCAATTATGCATCCAACATACTGCGCGATCAGCTGCTCATTTGCAAGAACAACGCATTTCGGCAAAGTTTCTGTACCGCTCGTGTAAGTCATCTGAACCGGGTCTTCGATGTTCAGAACCGTATCCGGTTCCGAGCTTGGGGAATTCTTGAAAAATTCATCGAAGTCCATCCAACCGCTTTTTGGCCCAATTCCGGAACCCTGATTGGACCATAGGAAAGTTTTTACGGTTTTGAGCTGATCTAATGCCGGTTCGAGTCGAGGAAAGAGAGAATCCTCCACTATCAGAACCTTTGCCTCTGAGTGATTTATGCAGTACGCGAGATCTTTTCCGTACATTAAATAATTCAGCCCCAGATATATCCCGCCTGCTTTGGCGACGCCGAAAATTGTGAGGACATGATGCAGAGTGTTGTGTGCAAGAATCGCAACTCGATCATATTTCTTTAATCCGAGCTCCAGCAAGGCATTTGCAAGTTTATTGGCCTCTCTCTCAAGCTCCGGATAAGTTAATTTTATCTCTTTTCCGTCAGGGTGATTGAATATCAGTGCAGTTTTTTCAGGGTATCTCCTTGCATTCCTTCTTAGAAAATCTGCAATAACCCACCTTCTAACCTTGTTGTACCTTCTTCTCAGCTCTCTCACGCTCTCCTCGCTTATTTCATAGAATATCTTTTTGGTCTCCATCATTTCATCCATAATCAATGTGAAATACTCTAGAACTTAAATCTTATGCTTTATTTAAATAAAACATTTGAAAATAATCGCTTGAAAGCTAGAGCTCACAACTGAAAGCTCGTCCTTCAGGTCGGGGAAGAGGCCAGACAAGCTCGCCAAAAATTGAAAACTATCCTTGGGCAACTTCTGTATAATCTTTATCAGATCCATCGTGTCTTCTTGCTAAGCCAGTCCTGAATTGCTGCTATGAGGTCGGCAGTTTCGATCTTTCTATTCCCGTTTTTGTCATAAGCCTGCCAGACCTCGGGTGAAACGGCAATCGTGAAAGCGAGCTGGTTGTTCTCTTCGCTTTCATAGACTTTGTTGTCCGGATCTGCAATCTAACTTCGGCGTTTTTAGTGTTGTTGAAGTAGTTGTTGTGGACGAACGTAGCGGGGGTACGAACCACACCCACCAGCCATGAAGCGATGAAAATGAAGGCGGTAAACCACAAACCAATGATCCGCCCTGAAGGAACCTGCCCTTTAGGGCGGAGAGGAGGTCAGATTTGTTATGTCGTTCTTCCAGTTGTAACCTTTCGAGAGACCAATAAAAATTATAACTTTTTTAATTTAAAAAAATTTAAAATTATGGAAAGATATATCTACTCTAGGTTGAAATAACAATATGATTCTCTCCCCGAAGAATCTTGATATGCGACGATGATGAGAGTATTAGGGAAATCGTGAAAATGGCTTTGCAGCGATGTGGATTTGGAATTCTGGAAGCGAAGAATGGTGCAGAAGCTGTGGAGCTGTGCAAAGTTTATAGCTTCGACTGCATTCTGATGGACATCGAAATGCCGGTGATGAACGGAATCGAGGCTACAAGAAGAATACTGCAGATTAATCCAAAGGCAATCATCATAGGCGTGACAGCCTACGGAGCTAGAAAAGATGATCTTTTGCTCGCTGGAGCAAAAGAGGTTCTGATAAAGCCCTTCTCTATAAGAGATCTGATCAGCACTGTGGAAAAGTACGCCGGCGCGAAAATCGTAGAACTCAAAAAAGGGTGATCCTATGAAATGCGAGTTGCTTGAGTCTTCGGATGAGCTGAATGGAATATTTAAACAGTTTTTGCTCGAAATCGTTGCCCCAATATTCGTAGTCCAGAACAATACTTTTGCCTACGTTAACACCCAATTTGCCAAGTTTCTGGGATACGCGAAGAAAGAACTTCTCAGCAAGTCGCTGCTTGACTTCATTCACCCCGGAGACCGAGAAAATGTGCGAAAGTGCCTGGATACTGTAGGCGAGGAAGAGGAGAGCCACCGGATAAGGATTCTGAGCAATTCAGGCGAAAAATGGGTGAATTTAAGAGTTAGAAAAGTGAATTACGGTGGAAAAAGTGCAGTTCTCGGCATTGTGCAGGATGTAGATGAAATTATCAGAGACAGGGATGAACTGACCGAGCAGAGGGATAAAGCTAGGGCCCTTCACAGTTTGCTCAGGCACGACCTCAAAAACGCTCTTTCAGCAGCGCTAATGGGCATAGAGTTAATGAAAGAGGGAGCAGGGAGTCTGGAAACTGTTGAAAGCTCGATTAGAAAGGCACTTGAACTGATAGAGCATTCGAAGATCGAAGATTTGAAGCCAGTTGATGTCGCAAGATTGGCCGAAAAAGCTTCGCAGAACATAGCTGCCAGCGTGAGCATTAAGGGCAACTGCGTAATTCTCGCAGACGATTCTCTCTACTCTGTGTTCCACAACATATTCGACAACGCGGTTAGACATGGAAAAGCGACGAAAATCGACGTAACGATTGAAAGGAAGGGTAGAAATTGTGAAGTCAGAATATCCGACAATGGCATAGGGATACCGGATGAGCAGAAGGAGAAAATATTTCAAGGTTGCAGCTGGGTGAAAAGGGAAGGAACAGGATTGAGGACTGTGAGAGAAGTTGTGAGAAGGCTCAACGGGGAAGTGTGGATTGAGGATAGCCCCAGTGGTGGGGCAACCTTCGTTCTGTTATTCAGGGATAGAGTTCTAGATTAAAGATTTTAGTTTGATTATAATATTTTTTCTCAAAACAAGATTTATCCGATTATTATTTAAAACTTTCTGCAAGTGTTCTCTTAAACTGCAATTCTCTATTCCTGGTCAGATCGCAATTATAATAAATTTTATAATTCAACTAAGGTAAATAACTTATCCAGTAATAGACACGCGCCCCCAAACCTAGGACTTATGACTGTCGCACTTCATTCCCGATGGAGGAGCGATTTGGATGCAGTAAATGTTGGGGCACTGCTTTGGATTGTAGCAATTAACTCCGCACCAGCTGCAGTCTTCGTCGGATTTGCACAGGATGCATTCAAATGGTAGCAGTGTTGGCGTTGCTATCGGGGCCATTGGAGTTGGAATTGGTGTTGTTGGTATTGTCGGTGTGGGGATTTGCGGTTGATTAGGGCAGGACTTGTTTCACAGCGACGACCTTGTCGTAGGGGACGCGGAGCTCCTTGACCACCTTCTCAACCATCGCAGCATCATGGGCTTCTGACATTTCACGAAAAACTTCGCATTCTCATTTCACGGAAAGGGGTCTGTTTTCTGTTGATGTTCGAAGTGCGAAGTTGAACTTCAAAACTCAATTCACGGAAAGAGGTTGGATTAAATTGAAAATTCTTTGAAGTGTGAAGTGTTAAGTGTGAAGTTCGAAGTTAGATTTAAACGCTTCAAATATCCATGCTACTTTAAGTTTTTCATGAATTCCTCCTTGGTTATTCTTGCTAGTTTTAAAATTCCCAACAGCGTGCCAGTTTTTACTTCTCTATGCATTGGTACTATGGTAACTATCTTTTCGCCATTTTTAAACTTCCTTAAAACAACATGCGAACCCTTTTGTCTAACCACTTCGAATCCGAACTTTTCAACCAAAATCTTGACTATTTCTTTACCTGACAGTTTTGGTAATCTCGACATTTAATGTACCCACGGTCTCTATGTTTTCTATTTCAGCAGCTGTTTCTGGCATTTCCTCCAAGTAGAGTTCCATCGCCTCCTTTAGATTTTCCATGGCCTCTTCTATAGTCTTACCCTGAGTGGTAACGCCAGTAAAGGCTTCCTTGATCACGAACATGTCTTCTTCTCTCCAAATTATAGCATAAAGCTTCACAGATCTTTGTAAGTGATGCCTGTATTTAAGAATTCCGTTGGGAATAGGTTTGTTTCGCCTCTAGCCATTCCTAGTCCTTTGTCCCTACTTTTTATGTCGCCCCGATATACACTAGGATTCCTAGCACCATTTCACGCACCCTTCGAAAGGGCTGTAAGTGAGCTGCTCCACGGCTAAAGCCGGGAGCTTCCAGCGTTTAGCCGGGGCTTTACGCCGCCAACCTCATCTGCCGGTTCGGGGGGCCCACAGCTCCCCCATCCCATGCCTCTCGTTAAGGCATGGGCTGTGTTTGTGCATGCGTTTAAATCCCTATCGTATTCCATCCCACAGATTGGACATTTGTAGATTCTGCCTACACTTATTCGGGCAACATGCCCGCATCTGTGGCAAGTCTTTGAAGTGTTCCTGACTTCCTTTTTGGGCAAATGCCTTACTTCTATGCCTTCAAGCAGAGCCCTGTATTCAATGTAGGTTTGGAGCTTTCGAAAGGGTAGAGAGTGAAATCTCCTGTTAAGCTCTTTGGACTTGTCAAAGTTATCCCTTATTCCGGTGAGATCTTCCATAACTATTATCGGCTTGGGGAACTGCTTAGCGTAGGCAACTATCTGGTTGGCTACGATGTGCAACTGCTGGTTTACTTTGCGTCTCTCCTTTCCCCTAAGCTCCTTAACCTTCTTAATAAGCTTCTTTTCCTGAAGCCTCTCCTGATGTGGTTGTACAGTCCCCTTATGCGCTTGATTTCTTCGCCTTTCCAGAAGTTGCCCTTCATCGGTTTGCTTGGATTTTCCTTTGAAATCGCTACCGCAACTGCCAGATTCCTTTCTCCCCTGTCTATCGCTATGACTGTTTCCGGCTCATCAGGAACTTCAACAAATTTCTTCAAGATAAAGTGAGCATACCATTCCCCATCGCGTTTAACCATTTCAACTGTCGTGAATTTCCATTGCCCTTTCAGAGCTTCCTCAATCCTCTGCCTTTGTTTCCCTCCAAAGACTATTGGCAGGCTTATTCTTTCCTTTCTGTTAAGGCTCAGTGTAAGCCAGTAAGGAGTAAGAGCGTTGTTTGTTTTGGAAAAACTGTAGCATCTTTTGTCGAAGCGGATGGAAATCCTTTTAAGCTTTAAAATGCTACTCTCTTTTCTGTTTTCCTCGAAGCTTTTCAGCATCTCGACAGCCTTATCTCTGGCTGTCTGGATTAAAGCTGTGTTCA
>Ga0080004_1135448_pt1 | contig 12113 bp, 9 predicted proteins | sample WasSprMetagenome_FD_69207 | JGI IMG/M metagenome (GOLD analysis project Ga0080004, IMG submission 69207) | Sulfidic aquatic microbial communities from Washburn Spring, Yellowstone National Park, USA - WS (SPADES assembly) (version 2) | ecosystem: Environmental > Aquatic > Thermal springs > Hot... | reverse complement strand
AAAATTTACAATTTCTCCATCATTATTCAAAATCACCATTCCGCATTTGCGCAAAAGTGGAGTTTTTGAATTTTTTGTTTCGACATTTCCAAATTTCATGAATTCATGAAAGTCGTGAAATGTCATTCTTGCTTAAGTTTCTTAATAAATGTCCATTTTCGAATTTTGATTCAATTCTTACTGTGTTAGCGGTATAATTCTTAAAACCCAATTCAAAAACCAATAAAATAACCAAATTGTTAAACCAATTAAAGATAAAATGATTCCCAGTATAGAAGTAATTTTACCTAGTTTAAGTTTGAAGCTAATTATTCCTAAGATTAATCCAATAAGCGAAATAAGAATGCAACTATAAAGAAATCCATTACATTCTTCTGAAACACCAATGCATTCGGCGGGAGGAAAAAATATTTTACTTAAATTTCCACCTGTAATAGGCTCACCAAAGAGAGAAAAACTACCTTCAAAACTACTTATTATCCCTAAAATAATTGAAATAATCGGAAGAATTTTTTTCATGTTATGATTAAAAAACAAAAAAAATTATTTCGGCACAAACAAAATTTTCTCTTTCTCAATAACCTCTGGCCATTCTGGCATATAAAGCAATGATTTCTTCCTTTCTAAATCTGTATCTACTTTTATCTGAGTTAAATCTATATCCTCAGTGGCTTTTTCAAAATGAACATTGATTATTCCTACAGGAGTTGAGGGAGAATGTTTTACTTTGATTAATACCGAATCTTTCATTGTCCTCCCAAATTCTGTCGCTTTTTCTCCTAATTCTTGCAAAATAAATTCTGTTTTTTCTTTAAGAGCTTCTGGAATTTTGATTATCTTTGGGATTATCCCCTCTTTGATTTTGACTTTTTAATTTTGAAGAAAATCATCCTTCCAATTCAAAACCTAGCTTAACTATATTCAATAAAATGAATGCTATAACTCCTACTATTGAGAGAATTAATCCAATAATAGCTACAATTTTCAAAGATGACTTTACTCCTTTTATTCCAGCGAATATGCCAAAAACTCCTACAACTGAAAGAGGAATTGTTTTTATTGAAAGAAATTTTGTTATGAATAAAACCATTATTGGAATTATACTCGCAAACCCGAAAATCAAACTTATAACACTCCAAATTTGATTCATTTTTTTATGATTCATTTTGGAAGCAACAATATTTTTTCTTTAACGACCTTTGGCCAAGTGGGCATATATAAAATTGATTTCTTTTCTTTTAAATTAGAATCAAAAATCATTTGTGAAAGATCAATATCGCCAGTTGCCTCATCAAAATCAATTATGAGATCAGCTAATGGTATCGAGGGTGAATGTTTGATTTTAAGAAGAATTCTATCTTTTCCCTTAATCAAGTAATTCCCGAACTCAAGTAAATTTTCTCCAATTTTTTGAGAAATTATTTCTGTTTTTTCTTTTATTTCGTCTTTTATTTTGATTATTTTGGAAAAGAGTCCTTCTTTTATCTCAATTTTTCTTGTTATCCATTCTTTCCATCCGGTCTTTGCATCGGTAACCGTGGAAGTGATAGTATAAGTTCCGGTAGCTGAATAACAATAAAGAGGGATAACTTTACCGTATCTTTTTTCACCATTTCCCAAATCCCATTCAAATGATGAAATATCTCTGTTTGTGAAAGGATGAGATTTTAAAAATATGCAAGGATTGCTTGAATTTTCTAGAAATTTGTAGGCCCAAGAAATATAAGGATTTAAAGCCACAAATTCTTTTCCTTCACCGCTTCGTGGACTGTATTTGGCTGCGGTTTCTTCGAAATTTAAATTATTAGAATCGAAAATTTTCACAACCCTTACAATTCCCTTATCAAATTCTGATTTTTCTAAAACCTCATCGTTTTCATTTGATCCTACCATCAAAGCTTCGGTAGTAAGTACTGGAATATTTGGAAAAGAAGAATATAGCCAATTGGCAGTAAAGAAAATATCAAGAGGAGAAAATTTTACAGCTTCTTTTCCAAATTTTTCGAACCCATGAACATGGCCTGATAAAACAAATTGGATGTTGTAATTTTGTAGTAGATTCTTTAATTCCTCTAATTCTTCCGGTGAAAACGCAGAGACATAAATTAATCGTCCTTGTCTTATTTCCCATCCGCTTTTTGTTATTGGATGATGTGAAAATAAAATAATGGGAGTATCTTTAGAAAAATTAGCTAATCTATTTTTTAACCAATTTATTGTTTCTGGATGAGTTGCTCCCTTTCCTTTTACTCCACACTCTTTTTCACAAGCTTTCTCTCTTGAATTAAAATCCAATCCAATGAAATTGATTCCACCATAATTGAAAATGAAATTTTTGAACTTTGGATTTTGAGTATCTCTCTCAAAATTAAACTCTTTTAACAGAGTTTCAAAATTTCTTGTTGAGGATGCATTTTCACAAGGAATTGAGGGTGTTGACCAAAATATTCTTTCGAAGAAATCTTCGCCCAGAGGCGAAGGAGCAGACTCTTTTTCAGTATATGGCCAAACATCGTGATTGCCAAAGATTGGAACGTAAGGAATTTCAAGCTCATCTAAAATTTCTTTTGCTTTACAGAATTCAGATTTTTCTGCAGTATCGGCAATATCTCCTAAAACTGCTACGAATTTAAAGGAATATTTTTCTTTGTTCTCGTTTATCCATTTAACCACATTCCTTAATCTTTGAGTTAAATAATATTCTTCACCGTTGTAGCCATCGTCGAAACCTTCGCCATCGTAATCAGGATATCCTCTGCCAATGTGCAAATCAGTGATTATTGCAAAGGAAAATGGTTCTACTTTGATGATGGTTGAGGTTGAGGAGGTGGCGTTATCGTTGTCGGTGGCAGTTAGAATGATTTGATATTGGCCATTTTCTGGAAATGCAAAGTTTGTTGTAGTAGTAGTTGATGTTGCTAAAATTTCTTCTCCTTTTTTAATTTCCCAGAAAAATCCTTGAATTTTTCCATCAGGATCGGGATCGGTTGATGATGAAGCATCAAATTTCACTTTCACTCCCTTTACAGGATTTTTTGGAGAGAAATTGATTATCGGAATTGGCGGTTGATTTTTTGTTAAAAGCCAGCCGTTTTGTTTCACAAAAGGATAATTGTCTCGACCACCATCAAAAGTGTAAGGGTTATCGCAAAAACCATCTTTGTCTTTGTCATCACATCCTTCTTCTGGTGTGTCATAATCTGACCAATAATTTCCTCCTTCAGGATAACCGTTATCAAAAGAGTTTTCTCCGTATTCTCCAGAATTTTCTCCGTATTCTTCAAAGAAATTCTCAGCTTGAGTTTCATTATTGATGAAGTTATTGTGATAAATTAAATTATTGTTGGAATAACTAATCTCTAAGCCAGTTCCATTTTCTGAAATGTTATTTTCTTTTATGGTTTCATTCGAAACACCATCTAAACTAATTCCCGCGCTATTTTTTGAGATGTTGTTTTTAAATATAAGATTGTAAGAACCTGACAATGAAGGTTCGAATAAATAAACACCAGAAAAATGATTTTCTTCAATTTCATTTTCTGAAATTTCATTGTAAGAACAACTATTTAAAAAAATTCCGAATCCATTTTTAGAAAGAAGATTTTTAATGATTCGATTGTGTGATGAATAAATTAATTCAATTCCAGAACGATTATCGGTTGCCACTACATTCTCTATTTTTGAGTTTTCAGTATTAACAAGTAATATTCCTTGATAGTTGTTTTTCAAAGTTAAATCTTTTATGACAATATTTTCAGAATTTACTACTGCGACATACCCAGCATTACTGCTTTTGTCAATTACTTTATCTTTTTGCCCAACTAAATAATAAATGGGTTTTCCATCGACTGTGTTTGAAGTGTCAATGTCTTGTTCAAAGCCACACTCTCCTGTTGCTGTGAAACTACACCCTACCCCAAAATTCTCTTTATTCTCTCTTATTAAATTTTCTCTTAAGTAATTGTTGGGTGAACAAAAAAGTAGAACCCCACTATAATTTCTAAAAATACCATTTCCAACGATAACATTATTTCCTGAATACTGAGTAAAATACTGACTCACACAAATTCCATTATTTCCCTGATAAATTTTGTTGTTTTTAATTTCATTATTTTGTGAGTCATCCAAGTAAATGCCGCTCTCATCATTTTGAAAAATGTTGTTTTCTTTAATAGCATTTTGAGAACTAAAAGCAAAATAAATAGCTTCTAAATTTCCAAAAAGGTTATTTTTTGAGATTTCGTTTAAAGTTGAATCAAAAAGATAAATCCCTACAGAAGAATTGATAATATTGCAATTTTTAATAACCACCTCTTTTTTTCTGTTCAAATAAACCCCAATGATTCCAAACTCTTTATTACCACTTATTTTATGGCCACTGCAATCTAAGGTAACATTATTCGATTTAATCTCTACTTCTTCTGGTAAATCTTGAGTTAAAGTACAGGTGTTAGTTTCAGGATTCCAAATTCCATACTTGGGACAATCTTCTGGTAAAAATATTGTGCTTTTTCTTTCTTGAAACCATACATGATGGAGCTTTGTTAAATCTTGTTGCCAAGAATAACTTCCGTTTTGGTCGGTGAAAAATTCTGTCGCGTTTTTGTAGCTGTCTTCGTATTTGTAGTATTTTTTGTTTGGTTGAAAACCTTTTAAAGTAAGAGTAGTTGTGGTAGCTTCTGTAGATGAGCTTAAAATCAAGCTTATCATTCTTGGAATAGATTCTAAACTCACTTCAATTTCTTTTTCGCTAAAAAGCGAAACATTCAAATATTTGCTGTCTTTGATTTCAAAATATTTTCCTTTTCCTTGAATTCTTCCTGGAAATGAAGTTTTAAGAGGAAATTTTAGATTTTCAATATCTTTTGCTTGAGTTTGATTTTGAGGAAAATTTAAAAAAGAATATGGTAAAGCAAAGAGCACTAATACCAGAGTTATTAATGAAACTTTTAACAGTTTAGTTTTCATTCTTTACTTTTTAATTTTCTGATTTTTGCCAAATTCAAAATTGTTTTGATTACTGCATCTGGATTAATTGACATTGATTGAATTCCTTCTTTCATTATGAACTCTGCAAATTCAGGATAATCTGACGGAGCCTGGCCGCAAATTCCGCAATATTTTTTCTTTTGATTGCAAATTTTTATTACTCTCTTTACCATTTCTTTTACTGCTTCGTTTCTTTCATCTCCAACTTTTGCAACTAATGCTGAATCTCTATCTAATCCCAAAACCAATTGAGTTAAATCGTTTGAACCAATCGAAAATCCATCAAAAATTTCCAAAAATTCTTCTGCCAAAATAACGTTCGATGGAATTTCACACATACATATTACTTTCAAACCATCTTTTCCTCTTTTTAACCCATTTTTCTCTATTAATTCCAAAACTTTCTTTCCTTCCTCTGGCGTCCTACAGAAAGGCACCATTACCCAAATGTTTTTTAATCCAAATTCTTCTCTTGCTTTCTTTATTGCTTTGCATTCCATTTCAAATGCAGGTTGAAATTTTGGATCGTAATATCTTGAAGCTCCTCTCCATCCTATCATTGGATTTGCTTCTTCAGGCTCAAATAACTCTCCCCCAATCAATTGTCTGTATTCGTTACTCTTGAAATCAGAAAATCTCACAATTACTGGTTTTGGCCAAAAAGCAGAAGCAATTTGAGCTACTCCCTCTGCCAATTTATCAATGAAGAATTGTTTTTTATCTTTGTAGCCTGCAGTAATTTTTTCGATTTCTTCAACAATTTCTTTAAGTTTTAATCTTTGAGTTAAATCTTTGATTTTTGATTTTTGATTTTTGATTTTTTCATAATGGAAAAGAGCCAAAGGATGAATTCTAATTTTCTCTGCCAAAATAAATTCGATTCTTGCCAAACCTACTCCATCATTTGGTAAAAACGAAGTTTTAAAAGCAATATCTGGAGCTCCAATGTTTATCATTATTTTAGTTGGCAATTTTGGAATTTTTTCTAGATCGTATCTTTTAACCTTAAACGGAATCTTTCCCAAAAATACTTTTCCTATTGTTCCAGAGGTGCAATCTACCGTAATTTCTTGACCAGTTTTTAGAACTTTTGTAGCTTTTAAAGTTCCCACAATACACGGAATTCCAAGTTCTCGACTCACTATTGCTGCGTGGGAAGTTTTTCCTCCTTCATCAGTAATTATTGCAGAAGCAATTCTCATTATCGGAACCCAATCGGGGTCTGTCATTCTCGTAACTAAAATTTCTCCTTTCTTAAATTCTCCAATCTTTGAAACATCTTCTATTACGTGAACTCTCCCCTGCCCTACTTTATCTCCAATTGCAATTCCAGTTAAAATTGGTTTTTTTGTCGTTTTTATTTCGTACTCTTCGTAAACCTTCTCTTTCTTTGGTGCGTGAACAGTTTCAGGCCTTGATTGAACGATGAAAAGTTGATTTGTCTTTCCATCTTTTGCCCATTCAATATCTTGATGGCAACCATAATGCTCCTCCAAAATCATTGCCCATTTTGCCAAAGTCAAAACTTCATCGTCAGTCAATGAAAATCTCATTTGATCTTTTTTTGGAACTTTAACTTCCCTCAATCCCCCACCCTTTTTATAAACCAATTTTCTATCCTTTTTTCCTAAATTTTTGATAATTATTGCCCTATATCCTTGTTTCAAAGTTGGCTTGAAAACATAGAAAGTATCTGGAATTATTTTCCCCTTAACAATCATTTCTCCTTGGCCAAAAATTGAGTTAATCAAAACAACGTTTTCAAATCCAGTTTCAGTATCTAAAGTGAACATTACACCAGAAGATGCCAAATCTGACCTAACCATTTTTTGAACACAAACAGATAAAGCAACTTCCAAATGCTTGAATCCTTTCTCCTCCCTGTAAGCTATCGCTCTATCAGTGAAAAGGGAAGCAAAACATTTTTTAACTGCCTTTAATAGATTTTGAGGACCTGAAACGTTAATATAACTTTCGTGCTGTCCCGCAAAAGAAGCAGTCGCCAAATCCTCAGCAGTCGCAGAAGAGCGTACTGCCACATCGACATTTTTTTGACCGTAAATTTTTGAGAGTTTTTGATAATTTTCTAAAATTTCTTTTTCCAAATCGGGTGGAAATTTTCCTTTAAGAATCAGTTGGCGAGATTTTTCTCCGGTTTCTTTCAAAGATTCAATGCTTTTTGGATCGAATTTCTTAAAAATTTTTTCTAATTTTTCATCAATTTGATTGAATCTCAGATAATAACGGAAAGCCTCAGCAGTTATCGCAAAACCATTCGGAATTTGAATTCCCTTTTTGGATAATTTAGAGAACATTTCTCCCAAAGAAGCATTTTTCCCTCCTACCAAAGGCACATCATTTTTTGAAATCTCAGAAAACCAAAGAATGTATTTTTTCATGGTTTTAAAATTTTATTTTTAAAATTTTACACCTTTTAAATCCGTAAATATACACGAATGAATTTTTAATTTTTTTCCAATTATTCGCGAAAAATTTGTGTCTAAATTCGGGTAAATTCGCGAGATTTTAAGTTTCAAGAGCTCTCTTTTTTGCTTCCTCTATCATTCTCTCTGCAACTTCTTTTCCTTTGAAATCTTTCAATTTCACCCACTTTCCAGGTTCCAACCTTTTGTAAGTTTCAAAAAATTCTTTGATTTCTTTTTTTATATGCTCTGGCAAGTCATTCACATCTTGAATGTGGGCAAACCTTGGGTCGATTTTTTCAACTGGCACTGCCAAAATTTTTGTGTCTATTCCTGCTTCATCTTCCATTTCCAAAATTCCAATCGGCCTTGCCTTCACAACGCATCCTGGAAAAGTAGAAAAAGTTGAAAGTAAAACACAATCTAAAGGATCTCCATCTTCTCCCAAAGTATCTTTCACAAATCCGTACTCAAAAGGAAAATAATTCGGTCCGTACAAAACTCTGTCCAATTTGATTGCGTTTAATTCCTCGTCAAACTCAAACTTTAATTTTGAATTTTTTGGAATTTCTACAAAAACCAAAATTTCCATAATTTTTAATTTTTAATTTTTAAACGACCTTTTTAAAAATCATTCGCGCAAATTCGCGAGCTAATCATTCGTGTAATTTGTGCCCAAATTCGTGAAAATTCGTGAAATCTAAAAATTCGTGCTTAAATTCGTGCAAATTCGCGAGATATAAAAATTCGCAATTATTATCAATTTTACAAATTTCAAAAAACATTTTTCAAGTTTCTTGAAACCAACTTTTATTCTAAAATCTAAAATCAAAATTTTTCGCAGAAATCTTGCCATGGCAGAAATTCTGCGAAAAACTCAAAATCTTAATTTTCTCTAAACCACCAGAGACGTCCTCAAAAGTGAAAGAAGACTGTGACAAGCTTTTCAGTTTTTCGTCTATATTATAAAAGAGCATTTCAATAGTAGAAAAACTGTAACAAATTCCTAAATTTTTCGTCTATATTATAAAAGGCGCTTCAAAAATATTCGTGAAAATCCGTGCCTAAATTTGTGAAAATCCGTGAATCTTATGATGGAAGAAAAACAAATTTTAAAACAACTCAAAAAATTTAGAAAAATTCAAGCAGAAAAAAACTGGGTGTTTTCTACAAAGAAGCAAATTTTAGGAGAAGATTTTCAAACTTTTCCTGTTTTCCAGTTTATATTTTCTAGTTTGGCGGCAATTTCGTTGTTTTTCCTTGCACTCTTTCAATTTTCAAACTCAGCTTTGCCAGGTGAACCTCTTTATGTCTTTAAAAAAGCAAAAGAAAATTTTTTGGCAAAATTTGTAAAAGAGAAAGAACCAGAAATTAAAATTGAAGCTTTAAAAAACAGAACCGAAGAGTTGAAAAAAATCACAAAAGCTAACGACACCAAAAAATTGCCAAAAGGAATTGAAGAATTAAAAAATCAAGCAAAAGAAACAAATAAAGCTTTAGCTCAAACTAAAGTAAAACCTAAAGATTTGAAAAACGTGATGACAAGCTTGCAAAACATAAAAGAGGTTGAAAAAAATTTGGGAATTAATATTGAATCAGAATCAGAAATCGAAGAATATCAAAAATCGCTCAAAAATCAGATAAAATTAATCATTGAGGATTTAGAGCAAAGAAGTTTAACTCAAAATCAAAAAGAAATTTTAGAATCTGCAAAAAAAGATTTGGAAGAAAATAATTTGGAATCTGCCTTGACAAAGGTTTTGTCATTGAATAACATTGAATAACATTGAACAAAAGGTCGCGGTTAAAATAAAAGGTCGACGCGACTGAAAAATAAAATTAAAAATAAAAATGGAAATCAGAAAAGTTATCGCAACAGCAAGCGCATTGGCATTGTTAGCTGGAGCAGCTTTTGCCCAAGATTTTTCTAGCTTGTTGAACCAAATTTTGTCCTACTTGCAACAAAATCCGCAAGTAGTACAACAAGTTCAACAAGTAGTTGGGCAAACAGCAGGAGTTCCCTCAGCTTGTCAAGGAGTAACCTTCACAAGGACATTGAAACTCGGAATGAGGGGAAATGATGTTCAATGCTTACAAGCATTGTTGAATGTCAGCCCTCAAACCGGGTATTTTGGTCCCTTGACAAGATCTGCCGTAATCAAATTCCAAGAGGATCATGCAGATGAAATTTTAGCTCCTGTTGGATTGACAAGAGGAACAGGAGTTGTTGGGCCATCAACAAGAGCAAAGTTGAACGCAATGTTAAGCGGTGGTGCTGCTCCTCAAGTTCAAGTCCCAACTCAAGAACAAGTAAAAAGCATTTGGGATTTGTTTGTGGAAGCTCTAAAGAAAGAATTAGGAGTTGCTCCAACAACCCCAACAGCTCCAACAGCAGGAGAAGAGGGAATTTTGACTGCTGAAGTTCAAGCTGTTCCAACTGGTGTCACAGTTTACGAAGGAGACAAGAACGTCGCGGTGATGGCTTTCAAAGTAAAAGCAAAAGGTTCTGCAATTACCGTTGATAGAGTCGATTTGACATTCAATGCTGGTGGTTCTGTCGTCTACAAGTACATCACTTATGCTGCTTTGTATGACGGCGACAATGCCATCAAAGGAACTGATTTGAATAGTTCAACAATGGAAAAATCAGGAAATGACTACACTGTAAGACTTTCTGGCTTGAATGTAAAAGTTGAAAAAGACTCAGAGAAAATTCTTACAGTGAAAATTTCTGCGGCTCCTGTTTATCCTTCAGGATTTCCTGCTTCAATGACAGTCAAAATTGCTGCGAATGGAATTAGAGGAACTGATTCCGCTGGAATTCAGCAATACGCTCCAAGCGCAGAAATTTCAAAGAGTTTCAATTTAGCAACAGCCGAAACTGGAAGCGTTGAAGCAAGTTTGAACGCTAATTCTCCAAAAGAGGGAATTCAAATTGTGAGCGAAGATGCTGATACTGAAATTACCTTGGCAGCATTCGATTTGACAGCAAAGAAACAAAATGTAAAATTGGACACGGTAAAAATAAAGCTTAACAATGCTGCAAGTTCTACCGCATTAAGATTGTACGATGGAAGTACAATGTTGGGTGAGCAAACCGCAACTACAGCAACAACTACTTTCGGAGATTTAGAAGTTAACATTGCAAAAGATAGCACCAAGACCTTGACAGTAAAATTGGTAGTTGTGAAAGGAGCTAATAACCAAAATTACACTGCTACATTAGATTCTGTTTCTGGAACTGACGCAAACGACAATTCGGTAAGCGCTACACCAGTCATTGCTGGTGAAACTCAACACGTTTACACGAAAGCGCCAATAATCAGCAACATATCTGCTCAAGCTGACGCAAAAGATAACAACGCAACCAGTGGGGCAGAAACGATCGTTGCAAAGATTACCTTTAGCGTAACTGCTAAAGGAAGCGACATTTACATTAGCACTAGTTCAGCTGATTTGGCAGTGCAAGCTCAACCTTCAAGCGGAGCCACGACAAGTGTAGAGAACGTTGTCTTGTCAACCTCTGCTACAGCAGGAACTTGGGGCTACAAAGTACCTAAAGATCAAACAGTGAGTTTCACTGTTGATGCTACCAAAGCTCCAGGTTCAGCTGGTTATTGGAGAATTGCAATTACTCAGCTTAAATGGAGCACCACTGATAGCGATACAAACGCAACAACTTGGACAAACAATTGGGCAGTTGAAGATTTAAAGACAGGATACGTTTACTTGACAGCTGAGTAAAGACTAATTTCATTCAATCTTTTGCCTTCTCCTTGTGGGGTAAGGGGGCTGGGGTAAAACCTGGCCCCCTTTTTAAAAGGATCGTAAATCCAAAATCCTATATCGCAAAGTTATCGTAAATCCAAAATCCTATATCGTAAAGATCGTAAATCTAAAATCCTATATCGTAAATCTGGAATCCTATATCGTAAAACTGAAAGTTGAAATTCTTCGATTTAAGATTTAAGATTTTGGATTTACGATTTAGGATTTAGGATAAATATGGTGGAAAAGACAAAAAATGTTAGATTAAGGGCTTATAAATTTGCTTTGGCAATCGTTAATTTGGTAAGAGAATTTCCAAAAGAAGAGATTTATTCTGTTTTCGCAAATCAAATTTTAAGGTCTGCTACTTCTATCGGCGCAAATTTAATCGAAGCTAAATCTTCGGGTTCGAGAAAAATTTTTACATATTATTATGAAATTTCTTTAAGAAGTTGCAACGAAACAATTTATTGGCTCTATATCTTGAGAGACAGCAAACTTTTAAAAGAAGAAAAAATAAAACCGTTAATTCAAGAAGCAACCCAAATCAGTAAAATGTTAGCTTCAAGTTTATTGACGCTCCGAGGCAAACGCAAAAAGATTTAAGATTTAGGATTTAAGATTTAGGATATAGGAATATGATGCAAACTTTTTTTGACTGCAAAATCAAAGTTAAAAAAGGAGTGTTTTTGCCAAGGGAAGAGACAAAATTTTGGGTAAAGAGAGCAACAAAGGAGTTGAAAAAAATTAAAAGAAAAAATTTGAAAATCTTGGATATTTTTGCTGGCTCAGGTTTTATCGGAATTTGTATTTTGAAAAATTTAAAAAATGCAAAAGTTGATTTTGTCGACATTAGTAAAAGAGCAATAGAGCAAATCAAAGAAAACTTAAAATTAAACAAAATTCCCAAAAATCGCTACAAAATTTATCACT
>Ga0080004_1134824_pt1 | contig 12115 bp, 11 predicted proteins | sample WasSprMetagenome_FD_69207 | JGI IMG/M metagenome (GOLD analysis project Ga0080004, IMG submission 69207) | Sulfidic aquatic microbial communities from Washburn Spring, Yellowstone National Park, USA - WS (SPADES assembly) (version 2) | ecosystem: Environmental > Aquatic > Thermal springs > Hot... | reverse complement strand
CGACCTTCTCCAACTCGGGGAAGAAGAGAAGGACGGGGAAGGAACCATAATAGCTCACATCCGTTGTCTGCAGACCGCAACAGGCATTCATACCTTCCCAAATCCCGAATGTTCCATCCTTTGTCCACCAAGAGCTCTTGTAGAGAGTGGTGAACTGGGAGTTAATAGCGTCGGCAATCCATTGAGGGAGTGTGGAATAGAAGGCGTCGTGGAAGGCGAGGGATTCACTGTAAAGACGCTGATAATTATCCAAGCCGTATTTCGCTACTTCTTCAGCGTTCTTGAACCATTGCTCGTATTTATGCCCTAAAAGACGCCTCTGGGAATCGTAGAGATTGGGGAAATACCAGGAGAGGAGGAACAGGACCTCTTTTTCTTGCCTTGGAGCAAGGGATACCTGCACGCTCAGGCATCCATCCCTTCCCTCTTTCTGGTTTACGGTTCCCTTAGAGCTAAAATCTTTCCAAAGGGAGGCATAATCCTCCCAGACAGATGGCTGGGCGGGTGAATTCGTTGCGATGAATATATCGCCCATCGTGGGCGAATCCTTGGGAAGACCGGTTGGCGAACCATACTGAGCGCCTGCGAGGTAGGCTACGATGTTTCGCAGAAGGGATGCCCAAGATGTGCTATTAGCCGGCCAGCCTCCCCAAATGGCGGTTGCCAGAACGAGCACCTTCCCATCTCCATATCTTCCCTCTATGAGAAGGGGCTTGCCATCAGGAGAAGCCATCAGGACTTTAGCTTGAGGCTTTAGCCCGGCAATCTCATTGTATCCACCCAAATGGAGGGCTTCCCGAGGGAAGTTTTGGAAAATGGGATGGGATGCGTCTTTAATAACCATATCTATCGGTTGATTAATCGCATCAAAGGTCGTTTTGAATTTAATCGGCACTATCTCTTCAATAACCGTTCCCGCCAACTTCCCACAGCGTTCCTCGTTGAAGCCGTAAAATGAATCCCAACCGCCGGTTAAGATGAAGGGCATCCCCATTCGCACCGCCTCCTGAATGACCCTCATATTCTCCTCGCCAAGGCTTTCCGCCATCCTCGTCGTCTCAGCGAGCCAAAGAAGGTCGTAATCTCTCTTCAATTGAGCAGGGTCTCTTGTTGGCAAAACGACCCTCTCTCCATCAACGCTCACCCATCTTATCTCCAGATTTCTCGACTCTATGGTCCTTGCGAGTTGGGCTCGGAAATCGGGGGCATCCGGGCGGGAGATAATAAGCACCCTTATGGGACGGGAATAGTAAGCAGGCTCTCCCACGGGAACGCTCAAATCAACACCATAAAATCCCTTCTGGGCAACCAACCTATTCGCAACCTTTCCGCTATAGCCCTCGCTTATCCCCACCATATTCTGGCAGGTGAAAAGGAGGGAAGCATCGCATTTTCTCGTTGAAGTGTTCTTCAGTTTGAAGCGGAAGAAAGCGAGCGGGAGAGCGGAGTTCTTGTAATCGTGAGGGATGAAGGAGGAGAAAGCGGTCATTTCGACTTGGATTGGCAATTGCTTATCCTGGTAGATGAGATGAGCGAAGGGGAATTCTCCTTTGTAGGAAATCCTTTCAACCGTGGGAAGGGACTCGTGAGTTAGCTGAAGAACTTTCGCAACGGGAGCCTTTCCTTCCTGTTTGACCCTTATGGCGAAGAAGCTGCGAGGGCTGGGATAGGGATTGGCTGTATTGTTGAAAATCTGCCACTCCTCAAGCGCGCCATTTGGACGAATCTCTATCGTTCCCGTTCCCAGTCCACCGAGGACAATCCCCGAGCGACCGGCGTAATTTTCCTTCGTGAACTCAAAATTCGCCCCAAGAAGGGGAAGGACTAAAAGAACGGATAAGAGAAGACAGAGAATCCTCAATTCCTTCAACCTCCTTCAATAATTTTGAAAATTATATCATCCTCAATCGGAGAAAATCAATACTAAAATTTCATATATGGTATAAAATAATAAGTATGAAAGAAAAGGTTGTGAGGTTCAGCGTTTCGGTTTATCCCGAACTTCTAAAGAAGTTCGATGCCTTCGTTAAGGAAAAGGGTTTCCCCAATAGGTCTGAGGCTTTCCGCGCCCTATTGAAAAGGGAGCTCGTGGAGGAGGAATGGCAGGCTGAGGAAAAGGAAACAATCGGCGTTTTGACTATCGTTTATGACCATCATAAAAGCGATATAGTTGATAAACTCGTTGATACTCAACACCACTTCCACCCTTACATTATCACTACCCTCCACATCCATTTGGACGAGGATAACTGCGTTGAGGCTATATTCATCAAGGGAAAAGTGAAGGAGATAAGGGAGGTGGAAAAGGCGATAACTTCAATCAAGGGAATAAAGTTTGAGAATCTCGCCCTCGCAACTACGGGTAAGGAGATTCCTTAGCTCTCTTCTTCGGAAATAGCCCTCAAATACAGCACCCTCCTCGTCCTCTCCCCTACCTTCACTCGCTCGCTTATAGCCACTCTCACTACCCAAATAATTCCCTCCTCATCGCAGATTATGGGAATCCTCCCTCGCTCTTCCCTGGGAATCTTCTTGTCAACGAATATATCCTGCAGCTTCTTCTCGTTCCTCATCCCCAACGGAATGAACCTATCCCCGTTCCTCCAGTTCCTCGCTATCAACCTCCCCTTGATTCCCTCCATATCCAATGTCACTTCCCCGCAACTCGCATCCTTTACCAGATGCTGCCCCTCTATTATCTCCGCCTCTATCCTCACCCCCACCTCTGGAATTGAAGTGTTCCCCGGGATATTCAACGGTATTTCATACTCTATCTTGCTTTCCTTCCCCTTTTTGAATTGAAGAACATCTCCAACCCGCCTAACATCAATTTTTCCAGGGAGGGTTATCGCCCCTCCTCTTCTCCCCACCTCCAGAATCCTCTCTATCTCCTCCCTACCCATCTCATAATTCGTGAATTCAACGAGAACGGAGCGAATAATTTCCTTCTGTAGAGCGGGATGAGAAGCAAAGAGCCTCTTGATGTCAAGCAGGAGAGACGATTCGCTCTTCCCTACTAAAATTTTCTCCTTCCCTTTCCTCACCTCATCCTCTATGAAGGAATTTATCTCTCCAGCTATCTCCCCAAGCCTATGTATCGCTAACTTCACTTTCGGGTTTATCTCCTCCAAAAGAGGAATCACCCGATGGCGTATCTTGTTCCTCGTGAATTCCAACGATAAATTGCTCCTATCTATCATATAGGGAATATCTCTCTCTTTGAGATACTGCGTTATCTCCTCCCGCCATATTTCAATCAGGGGACGGATGAAGGTGATTGACCCTTCCTTCCGCACAGGAGGAATTCCCCTCAACCCACGAATTCCCGTCCCCCTTATGAGATTCAGAAGAACGGTCTCCACGAGGTCATCGGCGTTATGCCCCAAGGCTATCTTTTCCGCGGAGAATCGCTCCCCTGCTCTTCTGAGAAAATCATATCTTATCCTCCTCGCCCCCTCCTCCAATGTCTCTCCTTTCCTGAGCTTTTTTGCTACCTCTATCCGCTCGCTGTAAAAAGGAAGAGAGTATTTTTCCGCCAACTCCCTAACGAAATTCTCCTCCTCAATCGCCTCCTCCCTCAACATATGATTCAAATGAGCGACGAAGAGCTGAAGATTGAGCTCTTGAGAAATTTGAAGGAGGAGATGAAGAAGACAAACCGAATCGGGTCCACCAGACACAGCGACCACCACCCTATCCCCACGAGAAATCATCCCATATTTCCCAATTGTTTCCCTCAGCCCTTCAAGAATATCTCTATTAATTTATTTCCCTCCTCAAGGAAATATTCCCTCTCCTTGCCCCATCTCTCCGAGAAGTTCTCCTCGCCTCTCAAGGGTTTCTCCGAGGAGTAGATGAGGAAGGGAACGGGGTCGGCTGTGTGGGTGCGGACCGATACGGGCGTGGGATGGTCGGGAAGAATGAGAATTTTATAATCCTCATCAATCCGCGGCAGCTCTCTTATGATTTTACCCACTATTTTCTCATCTATAGCCTCAATTGAGGCTATCTTGTTCTCCAAATCCGCAGTATGACCGCATTCATCGGGCGCCTCTATGTGGATGAAGACGAAATCAATCTTCTCCAAAGCCTCAAGGGCATACTCCGCCTTTCCCTCATAATTTGTGTCTATATATCCAGTGGCGCCTGGGACATTTATTACCTGCAATCCCGCTGCTTTCCCCAAACCCTTGATTAGGTCAACAGCGGAGATTACCCCACCCACAAGTCCCCATTTCAAAAAGAAGAGCGGAAGTTGGGGAAGGCGTCCCTGCCCCCAAAGCCAGATGAGATTGGCGGGAGGCTTGCCCTCATCTCTTCGTCTCTTATTTATCTCCAAGTTGTCAAGTATTTCATAGGAATTGTAAATTAGGGAGCGAAGGAATTCCTCACCTTCTCCCTGCGGTAAGTAGGGCTTAAAGGGCTTGCCAACAATATTGTAGGGAGGAGTGAGGAACTGTTCGTCCTTTCCGTTTCTCCAAACCATCAAATGCCTATAGGAAACGCCGGGATAGAATTGCACCTTTGATGAACCGAGCTTCTTATTGAGAACCTCTATTATCTCCCTCGCCTCCTCGCTTGATATATGCCCGGCACTATAATCTATTATTCTCTCCCCATCGGTTGAAACCAAATTACAGCGGAAAGCCACATCCTCCTTGTTCATCGGTACCCCCATAGCTATTGCCTCAAGTGGTCCTCTTCCGGTGTAATACTTCCTTGGGTCATAGCCCAAAATGTTCATATTGGCAACATCGGAGCCTGGCTCCATCCCCTCGGGAACGGTTCTCACCAATCCTCCCAAGAGAGCCGAGCCGGCTAAGCGATTCATATTGGGCTTGTATGCATATTCAAGGGGCGTTTGCCCATCCAAAGCCTCCTGGGGCAGGTCAGCCATACCATCCCCAACTATGAGAACATATTTCATCAGAGGTCGTCCTTTCCCGTTAACCTGCGATAGGCGATGAGATATCTTTGAGAGGTTCCCTCTACCACTTCCTGCGGCAAGGGAGGAGCGGGTGGCGTTTTATCCCAATTTATGCTCTCAAGATAATCCCTGACAAATTGTTTATCAAAAGAGGGTTGATTTTTCCCAGGCTCATAAAGCTCGGCATCCCAAAAACGAGAGGAATCAGGCGTCAATACCTCATCTATGAGGATTATCTCACCATCGTGCAAGCCGAACTCAAATTTCGTATCAGCTATGATGATCCCCCTTTCCTCAGCGTAGGCGGATGCCTTCTCATAAATAGCCAAGCTCTTGGAGATGAGAAACTCCGCCGTCTCCTTTCCCACTATGTTCTCCATTTCCTCAATAGTGATATTGATATCGTGTCCCGTCTCTGCCTTCGTAGAGGGGGTGAAGATGGGAGAGGGAAGTTTCTCCGCAAGCTTTAGGTTGGGAGGTAGCTTGATTCCGCAGACCTCGCCCTTCTCCTGATACTCTTTCCAAGCCGAACCGAAGAGATATCCACGCACAACGCATTCAATGGGAATCGGCTTCGTCTTTATTCCAACCATATAGCGACCCTCAAGCACGGATTTGTAGGGGTCTAATTGGGGAGGAAGAGGGATGGAGCGGGTGTGATTGGGGATGATATCCTTGAGGAATTCAAACCAGAATAGGGAGAGGGCGGTAAGGACTTTCCCTTTATAGGGGATGGGCGTTGGAAGGACGACATCGAAAGCTGAGATGCGGTCTGTTGCGATGAACAGGAGATGTCCATCCAACTCATATATATCACGCACTTTTCCCCTTTTGAAAAGGGGAAGGGGTAGCTCAATCGAGAAGATAGCTTTTTCCATTTTGCCTCTATATAATTTTAACCTTTAAAGAGTGAAAAGGGCAAGAAAAGTTTAATGATTTAATAAAAAGTTTGTTCGCGAGTGGGGAAGAAAGCTTGGTTAAGAATTTGACAGACAACATAGGTATTTCGTAAAATTTTTAAAATCGCTTGTGAGGAGGAGAGATGCAGGATAGGGCGAAAGAGATGTTAGCTTTAGGAGTTTTCCTCATCCTGGTCATTGCTGGGATAACCATCTTGGCGCTGAGGTCAACGGGAGCGAAGCGAGCAGTCATAGGTGAGCCGACGGCAGCGCCCCCTATGATGATGGGAAAAGGTCCCATCGGTGAAGCAGTTGAAGCTAAAAGCATTTCCTTTGGAACACTTCCCCAGCTCTCATCCCGTTTAGTGATTAAATCCGCTACCCTTCACTTAGTCGTAAAAAACATAGAGGATACGATTAGGGACATCAGTCGCTATGCGGAGGAGAAAGGAGGATGGGTGGTTAAAAGCAATGTTGAGGAGAAAGACGGCGTTCCCGTTGGAGAGATAAGCGTGCGGGTTCCCGCAAAGGATTTTGAGGAATCCTTGAGCTTCATCCGCAAATTGGGCGAGCGAGTTATCTTTGAGGAAGTTAAGGGACAAGATGTGACGGAGGAATATGTTGACCTCCAAGCCCAACTTAGGAACCTTCAATCCGCGGAAAGCCAGCTATTGAAAATTATGGGAAGAGCGGGGAGAATCTCAGATGTTTTGGAGGTCTTCAATGAATTGAAGAGCGTGAGGGAGGAAATAGAGAGGATAAAGGGCAAAATTCAATACTTGGAGCAGAGCTCGGCTATGTCAACGATAAATGTCAAGCTCGCCCTCTCGGAAGAGCTCTTGCCGATTCCTCCCGCCCAGAAATGGCGTCCTATTTATGTGGCGAAGAGAGCTTGGCGCAGCGTTTTATTGATTCTCCGTGGCATATCCTATCTTATCATCTGGGTAGCGGTCCTCGGCGTAATCTGGATTCCCATAGTTGGTATAGTGTTGTGGATGAGGAAAAACAAGGGCAAATAGAGAAGAAGATTCCTATTGTCGTCTTAACCGGTCCCACCGCCTCTGGGAAAACCGAGGTGGGGATTGAGCTCGCCTCCCTTTTGAACACAGATGTAATATCAGCCGATGCAAGGGCTGTTTACAAATATATGGACATCGGGACGGCGAAGCCAACGCCTGAACAAAGGGCGAGAGTGAAACATCATCTCATAGATATCGCCGAGCCAAACCAGGTCTTCACAGTTGCGGATTATCTCTACTTGGCGATTCCCCTGATTGAAAAGCTATATTTTGAGGAGAAGAAGATTCCCCTTCTTGTGGGAGGAACTCGCCTTTATATTGATTCGCTATTAAAGGGATTGTTTCAAGCCCCTCCCGCTAATCCCGAGCTTCGCAAAAGGCTGATGGAAAAGGAAATGAGAGAGAAGGGAAGCTTATATAGAAAATTGATGGAGGTAGATGAGGAGCGTGCGAGGGAGCTTCATCCCAATGATATAAAGAGGATAATCAGGGCACTGGAGATTTATTATACTACGGGCAAGCCTATGTCCCAGCTGATGAAGGAGACGAAGGCACCTCCACTTTTGCCCTTCAAATTTGCCCTCATATGGGATAGAGAGGTTTTATATAGGAGGATAAACGAGAGGGCGGAGCGAATGGTGAGGGAGGGATTGCTGAATGAGGTGAGGAAGCTGATGGAGATGGGCTGTAGGGACGACTTCATCTCTATGCAGGGGCACGGATATAGGGAGATAATGTGGTATTTACAGGGCAAGATGAGCTTGGAGGAGGCTTTATATCTGATGAAGAGGAATACGAGGCATTACGCCCGCAGGCAGATGATATGGATAAGGGGAGAAGGATTCAGGGAAGTGAGGATGTGGGAGGGAAGAGACCCAAAGGACGCAGCGGAGGAGATTTATGAAGCATTTATCTTGGATTTCTCAAAGCTGAAAATATAATAGAGTCTCGGGAGGCGATATCGCGAAAATGAAAGTATATACCATAGGGCATGGAGCACGAAGTATTGAAGAGTTCTTGAAGATAGTGAAAAGCAAAGGGATTAACTTGATAGTAGATATAAGAGAGAAGCCCGTCTCAAGATATTACCCCCATTTCAATCGCAGAAATCTGGAGAAAGTCTTGAAGGAAAACGGCATTGAATACCTTTACGCAGGCGATTATCTGGGTGGAAGCGCCGAATTTCATAACGACTTGTTAGAGTATATTAAACGTAGGGGAGATAGAAAGAGGATAAGTCCCGAAAATAAACTCTTAGACTTAATTGATGAGGAAACCCGTAAACGGATTTTTAAAAGAAAAAAAGGCTCAAATGATAATAAACGCAAACAATGGATTACGGAGAAATACTTAGCTAAATATATAGACCCCTCAAAACACGAAAAAGCCATCCATTTTTTAAGAACAAAAATACTAACGCCAGAAAACAAGAGCAAAACCATTTGCTTCTTATGCGCGGAGAAAGATTATAGATTTTGTCATAGAAGCCTCCTATTGGAGAAAGAATGGCTGAAAAATTTTCCCGATGTTCAGGTGGAGCATTTAGCTGACGAACCCTCTGAAACTGAAAAACCATCCCAATTGGGGCTTTTTTGATAAAATTTTAAAAAAAACATTTGCGATTTTGTTGTTCTTTCTATACAATAAAAAAGGTGATTGATATGGAAGAAAAGGAGATCATAATAACTGATAAAGCGCGTTGGATGGGAGGCGTCTGCTTATACGGTTACGATGAGGAGAACAACGGAATTAGACCGATTATGGTTGACGGAGCCAACAATCCAACTTCACTACCCCGTAACTTCGTAGAGAGAATCAAGCCTTTTCAAAAGGTTAAATTCGGGTTTATTCGCCCCCAACCTTCGCCGCCTCATACGGAAGATTGGGTTATAAATGGAAGTTATTTCCCCCAAATTGTTGGGGTACTCTCCGAGGAGGAAAGGAAAGCTTTCCTTGAGAAAATTCTCTTCCCTTGTTTAAAGGGAGACCATTGGGGGACGGAGATTTGCTATTATCGTAAGTCATCAGGAGAAGATGCGCCCTGCATTGAACCGGGCAAGGGCATAAGGTCAATCATTACTATAAAGCCGAAAAACATTCTCTTCGTTAGATATAATAGCTCAAAAAATGAGGAAGAATCGGGAAAGTCAAAAAGAGAGATAATGTTGGAATTTTCCGATATGAAAGGCGAGAATTACAACCTGAAGGTAACCGACTTAGCATTTGAGGAGTTTTGCGATGACTTACAGGGAAAAGGGATGAACGATGGAAAGATTGGTTTGAATCTGCAGAGAAAGCTCAACGACTGCGAGGTATTCCTGCGAATAGGAACAGGAAGGGCGCTTACGCCTCGTGGGAGCGATAAACCATACTGTTTTTTGATAATAACAGCCATTTACTCTTTCCCAAACTATTTTGATGTCTCCTTTTGAAGAAAAACCCTCCTCGCCTCGTCTATAACCGCTTTCAGGGGGATGTTTTCTTTTCTCGCTATCTCTTCGCAGGAGCGAAGCTCGGGCGAAAATCCCAGGATTTTATCCCCCATCCTCGCCACCTTTACCTCCACCTCTCCCCACTTCGTCTCAACTTTCACAACCTCCCTATCCAAAACCATCCTCTCCAGCCTGTTAATCCTTATCCCCAATGTAGTCGTCTCCCTAAATATCAGCTCGGATAGTCTCCCCATATCCTCCGGCTTGCAGAGAACGGAGAGAATAACTCCCGGTCTTGAACGCTTCATAATTATCGGCTGAAGGAAAACATCAAGCGCGCCAGATTTGAAGAGCTCATCCATAACGAATTCGTAGAGATTGGGAGCCATATCGTCTATGTTCGTCTCCAAAAGGACGACATCCTCCATTTTAAATTCCTCAACCGCTTCCCCGAGCAAAACCCTCAATATGTTGGGAATGGGAAAATCCTTCTGCCCCGCCCCCAAGCCTATTTTTGATAATCTCATAGGCGGTAGATGATATCCTTTCGCATAATGAGTTATAATCGCAGCGCCAGTGGGAGTGAGGGTCTCGCCCTCGACATTCACCTGGCGAATGGGGACTCCCTCCAATAGCTTCATAGTCGCTGGAGCGGGTACGGGAAGGATGCCATGCTCAATCTCAATGAAGCCATAGGAGATTGGAAGGGGGGAGGAATATATCTTTTCAACGGAAAGGAAATCTATTGCGGTGGCGGTGCCAACGATATCAACGATTGTGTCTATTCCTCCCAATTCGTGGAAATGCACTTCGTTTATATCCACATCGTGAATGAAGGCTTCGGCAGACGCCAATCGCTGGAGAATAGCGAGGGAGTCGTCTTTTATCTTTTGCTTCAAATCCGCTTTCTCAATCATTTCCCTCATTTCCTTATAGGAAAGGCTTTTATCGGAGGGAGGGGCAGAGATTTCCAGCGATAGGGCTGATAAATGATGCTTCTCCTCTCTCTTTAAGGAAAGCCTTACATCGCTTGGGGAAACCCGTTCAATTGTCTCTTGGACGAGTTCCAAAGGCACGCCGAGGTCAAAAAGGGCGGAGAGAATCATATCTCCGCTTGCGCCTAAAAAGCAATCAAAATATAGGATTTTCATAGTAGAGTTAATTATAACAAGAAAGGGAAGTGATGTTGTAATGAAAAGTCAAGGTGTTTAAAATTATTTGACTTTCTAATTCACATTGCCTTTAAGAGAGATTTGCGAAGAGCGAAGCGAAGAAATAGACACCTTTGTCATTGCGAGCCTGAACGCTTTAGCGTTCAGGGGTGGCAATCCCGTCTTTTGTCATTATGCGCGATAGATAAGAATCTAATTTTCTTTTCTTTATGAGATTGCCACGGCTTCCTTTCAGGAACCCTCGCATCTATGGGTATAGGTTTTTGATGGGTTATTTGCCTTCTACTTCCTTTATGGATTCATTCTTAAATTTTCTTTTTGAAACCCTTGGATTACGAATCGGCTTGAGAAATTTTGAATTATACAATATGTCTTTTTTTCCCAACACTTTTAAAGATTTGGATTTTTAGCAAAATTATGATTCCCCCTCGTTATTTCCTATCCATTTCAAAAACCTTTACCCATGCCAGCAATGACAGTCAACCTCCTATGTCATTGCGAGGAGCGAAGCGACGAAGCAATCTCACTTTTTATCGTCTTAAGAAGAGACTGTCACGGCTTCCCTTCGGCAAGCCCCGCACTATGACGGAAATGCAAACGTTTCATTCAAAATAATTCTACATTTTCTTGCATAAAGCAAATTTATCCCTTATAAATTTTTATATATGACTCTACGAAGCTTAATCATCGGTGTAATCTGCGTTATCCTCTGCGTCGTCACCGTCTGCTTCGCCGAGTTGGTGACTAAATACATCCAAATCGGCATCCTCCAATTTCCTCCCGTTGTCATCGGTATGTTCACATTCGTCCTCATAATAAATAGACTCGCTGGGAAAATCTCTAAGAGATTCCATCTCACACCTCAGGAAATGCTTATCATTTATTCAATGATGCTGGTGGGGACTATGATTGCCTCCCGTGGACTCCTTGAGAAGCTTATCCCCCTTCTGGTTTCCGAGAACTACTATGCCAATGTGCCGAACAAGTGGGAGAAGCTTTTCTTCCCCCATATAAAGAGATGGCTTGTCCCTTGGAATCCCGCTGGGTCAGCACAGCAGGAGGTAGCTAAGGAATTCTACGAGGGCACCCTCTCCTGGAGCAGATGGCTACATTGGATGGGGAAATGGGAAATCCCCCTCCTTTCCTGGATAATATTGGTTCTTCTCGTCTATTTTGCTCTCCTCTGCCTCGCAACCCTCCTCCGTCGCCAATGGGTTGATAACGAGAAGCTCTCCTTTCCACTCATCCAACTACCTCTTGAACTCGCAAGGGATGAGGAGACAGGCGCCTTTTTCTCCAACCGCCTCACCTGGATTGGCTTCGCCATACCCTCCGTCATCTTCATTTACAACGGCATACAAAAATTCGTCCCTTCCCTCCCGGAAATCCCCCTTCAATATTATCTCAACCAGCATTTCACCACTCGTCCCTGGTCCGATATCTTCTATACCCCAATCTATTGCTCATTCGCCGCCATCGGCTTCTTCTACTTCCTCCCCACTGAGCTCCTCTTCAGCCTCTGGTTTTTCTTCGCCTTCTCCCGCCTGCAGGATGTAATAGCCTCCTCTCTGGGAATGGTTATGGACAATATGCCGCTCTATCCCACCCATTTGTTCATCGGCTATCAAGTCGCAGGAGCCTACACCGTCCTCTCCCCCCATCTCTT